>JADHEE010000603.1_pt1 | contig 13175 bp, 10 predicted proteins | sample 8952401 | NCBI WGS metagenome assembly JADHEE01 (sample SAMN16124438, study PRJNA663242) | bioreactor sludge metagenome | isolation source: sludge (ammonium) | place: India:Bengaluru | collected 2019-02-28
GCGATCGTAATCGTTGCCGTTCGGCGTGGAGCCTTCGGTCAGGCCGGTATTGGCCGCCTGCATCAGAATAATTTTGTCTGCCGCCACGCAGGCGCTGAGCACCCGCCACAGTTCCAGCAGCGTGCCCGGGAAAACCACCGCCAGCGCGTCCCCTTGACCGGAGCGAAAACCCTTGCGGTAGCGCGCGGTTTTCGCGGCGTCGGTCAGCAGGTGGGCTGACCCCACCAGTCGCGTCAGTTCATTAATAAAGTCGGTGTTATCGTGCGGTTGTTCAAAAGACATCATCCACCCCTTGTGGTCAGTCGAATACGTCGTCCAAAATCATAGCGCGATTAATGTTTAAGCGAACCAGTATTCACCAGAAAAATCAGAGAATAAACCCTGCAAGGTTCACAGGGTTTATGGCACACTGCGCTTTTCGTACGGTCTGGCCGCGACTATCCGGCGGTTATTGATGAGAGAGTAAACGAGATGAAATGGCTCTGTTCTGTAGGTGTGGCAGTAAGTCTGGCGCTACAGCCCGCGCTGGCTGATGACCTGTTTGGTAATCATCCGCTGACGCCGGAAGCCCGCGACGCTTTTGTCACCGATCTGCTCACAAAGATGTCGGTCGATGAGAAAATCGGCCAGCTGCGTCTGATTAGCGTCGGGCCGGATAATCCGAAAGAAGCCATTCGCGAAATGATTAAAAACGGGCAGGTTGGGGCAATTTTTAACACCGTTACCCGCCAGGATATCCGCGCAATGCAGGATCAGGTGATGGAACTCAGCCACCTGAAAATCCCGTTATTCTTCGCCTATGACGTGGTTCACGGCCAGCGTACCGTTTTCCCCATCAGTCTCGGCCTGGCCTCCTCCTTTAACCTTGAGGCGGTGAAAACCGTTGGCCGCGTTTCAGCCTATGAAGCCGCTGACGACGGCCTGAACATGACCTGGGCGCCGATGGTAGACGTCTCCCGCGATCCGCGCTGGGGCCGCGGCTCGGAAGGCTTCGGGGAAGATACCTATTTAACCTCCATAATGGGTAAAACCATGGTGGAAGCGATGCAGGGTAAAAGTCCGGCGGATCGCTACTCGGTGATGACCAGCGTCAAGCACTTCGCCGCCTATGGCGCAGTGGAGGGCGGGAAAGAGTACAACACCGTCGACATGAGTCCTCAGCGTCTGTTTAACGACTATATGCCGCCGTACAAAGCCGGTCTTGATGCCGGGAGTGGCGCGGTGATGGTGGCCCTCAACTCGCTGAACGGCACGCCTGCCACGTCCGATAGCTGGCTGCTGAAAGATGTCCTGCGCGACCAGTGGGGCTTTAAAGGCATCACCGTGTCCGATCACGGGGCGATCAAGGAGCTGATTAAGCATGGCACCGCGGCCGATCCTGAAGATGCGGTGCGGGTGGCGCTGAAGTCTGGCATCAACATGAGCATGAGCGACGAGTACTACAGCAAATACCTGCCGGGTCTCGTGAAAAGCGGCAAAGTCACCATGGCAGAGCTGGACGACGCCACGCGCCACGTGCTGAACGTGAAATATGACATGGGGCTGTTCAACGATCCATACAGCCATCTGGGGCCAAAAGAGTCCGACCCGGCAGACACCAACGCCGAAAGCCGTTTACATCGTAAAGAAGCGCGCGACGTAGCGCGCGAAAGCCTGGTGCTGCTGAAAAACCGTCTGGAAACGCTGCCGCTGGCGAAATCCGGCACCGTGGCTGTAGTAGGGCCGCTGGCTGACAGCAAGCGCGACGTGATGGGCAGCTGGTCTGCGGCGGGCGTGGCCGATCAGTCAGTGACCGTGCTGACCGGCATTAAAGATGCGCTGGGCGACAAGGGCAAGGTAATTTACGCCAAAGGTGCCAACGTCACCGGCGATAACGACATCGTCACCTTCCTCAACCAGTATGAAGAGGCGGTGAAGGTCGATCCACGTCCGGCGCAGGAGATGATCGACGAGGCCGTTAACGCCGCGAAGCAGTCCGACGTGGTGGTGGCCGTGGTCGGTGAAGCCCAGGGTATGGCGCATGAAGCCTCAAGCCGCACCGATATCACCCTTCCTCAGAGCCAGAAGGCGCTGATTGCCGCGCTGAAAGCCACCGGTAAACCGCTGGTGCTGGTGCTGATGAACGGTCGCCCGCTGGCGCTGGTTGATGAGAACCAGCAGGCTGACGCGATTCTGGAAACCTGGTTTGCCGGTACCGAGGGCGGTAACGCCATTGCCGACGTGCTGTTTGGCGATTACAACCCGTCGGGCAAACTGCCGATGTCCTTCCCGCGTTCCGTCGGCCAGATCCCGGTGTACTACAGCCACCTGAATACCGGCCGTCCGTACAACGCGGATAAACCGAACAAGTACACCTCGCGCTATTTCGACGAAGCTAACGGCCCGCTCTATCCGTTTGGCTACGGCCTGAGCTACACCACTTTCACCGTTTCTGAGGTGAAAATGTCGGCTCCGACCATGAAAGCAGACGGTCACGTTACCGCCAGCGTCGAGGTGACCAACAGTGGCAAACGCGAAGGGGATACGGTGATCCAGATGTACGTCCAGGATGTTACCGCCTCCATGAGCCGTCCGGTGAAACAGCTGCGTGGCTTCGAAAAGGTGCACCTGAAACCGGGCGAAACCAAAACCGTCAGCTTCCCGATTGACGTGGATGCGCTCAAGTTCTGGAACCAGCAGATGAAATACGACGCCGAGCCAGGCAAATTCAACGTCTTTATCGGCGTCGATTCTGCCCGGGTTAACAAGGGCGAGTTCGAGCTGCTGTAAACCTTGCCATCCGGCAATACCCAGGCGGGGCCGCCTCACATCATTGGTGAGCGGCCCCAAAATTTTCCTCCCTTCATCCTGTAAGCCGGTTAATCCTCGTTTTTGGCTCCCTCTTTTCGCAATAGATTGTGAAGGTTTTCACAGTTCAGTTCTGGCTACCGCCGCAAAACATGCACTTCATCAAAAGCGCTTTCTGACACCGCACTCGGGTTCGTTCTTCGCTCAATTTCGGCAAAAGGGCGCGCAAGCCGGGCGATAAAACCGCGTGTCATGCCTGTCCCTTAACCGCTGACAGCGAGCAATATGTCGCGCGAGTCAGGCGATTTCGAGCCCGACCGCTGCGGTCTTACTTCCGTTACTGCCTCGTTTATGGTCGGGCTGTTGTTCGTCTGCTTTGGCATCCGGGTGCGCTCGCTGTTCACTGTTTCGCCGCCTGCGTGCTCACTGTTACGTTAAAACTGCCGGACCAGGGATAAAACGGCGCTTATCGACTACGCTTTTCTCACAAGCCACTGAAAACGGCGGCAAAAACATGAGGAAAGTGGAATGACTATCTTAAAGGGGATTGTTGGCTCAACGGCATTACTGGCGGCGTTGAGCCTGCCTTTGCAGGCAGCAGAGCCGGTAAAAGTCGGGTCAAAAATTGATACGGAAGGCGCGCTGCTCGGCAACATCATCCTGCAGGTGCTGGAGAGCCACGGCGTAAAAACCGTCAATAAAGTGCAGCTGGGCACCACTCCGGTGGTGCGCGGCGCGATCACCTCCGGTGAGCTGGATATCTACCCGGAATACACCGGCAACGGCGCCTTTTTCTTCAAAGATGAAAACGACCCGGCGTGGAAAAACGCTAAGGCCGGGTATGAGAAAGTGAAAAAGCTCGATGCCGAACAAAACAAGCTGATGTGGCTTACCCCGGCCCCGGCCAACAACACCTGGACCATCGCGGTACGCAAGGACCTGGCAGAGAAAGGCAAGCTCACCTCGCTTGAGGATCTCAGCCGCTACCTGAAAGAGAAGGGCGATTTCAAACTCGCCGCCTCGGCAGAATTTATCGAGCGCCCGGATGCCCTGCCAGCGTTTGAAAAAGCCTATGAGTTCAAGCTCGATCAGAGCCAGCTCCTGTCGCTGGCAGGTGGTGATACCGCCGTGACCATTAAAGCGGCGGCCCAGCAAACCTCGGGCGTGAACGCGGCGATGGCCTACGGCACTGACGGCCCGGTGGCGGCGCTGGGTCTGCAAACCCTCACCGATCCGAAAGGCGTTCAGCCTATTTATGCTCCAACGCCGGTCGTGCGCGAAGCAGTGCTGAAGGCCTACCCGGAGCTGGACACCTGGCTGAAGCCGGTCTTTGAAACGCTGGATGAGAAAACCCTGCAACAGCTGAACGCCAGCATTGCAGTGGAAGGGCTGGATGCCAAAAAAGTGGCGGCAGATTATCTGAAGCAGAAAGGGCTGGTGAAGTAGCCCCAGGACAGTTCGGTGCCGATACGATGTCATAACCGCGTCCTGCTGCTGTTGGCTGTTATAGCCCTGGCCGCAGGCGCGTTACCTTTTGTCAATTTCGCCCCTAACCGGCTGGTGTCCGGGGAGGGGCGTGCCCTCTGGCAGGTGTGGTCATTTTCCCCTGCGTTACTGCTGTTACCGCTGGGCCTGCTGCTGGCGTTGACCCTCGCCCGCGGACGATGGGCGTTAGCGACGACCCTGGTGGTGTGCGAGCTGCTGTTTGCCGCGCTGGTCTGGAGCGCCGGGTTGGCGGCTACTCACCTCGCCACCAGCGAAAGCCCGCTGGCGCGTACCGCGGTCGGGAGCGGCCTGTGGCTGTGGCTGGCGCTCTGCCTGTTGGCCTGCAGCGATGCTATTCGGCGGCTCAGCGCGCAGCCGCTCTGGCGCTGGCTGCTGCAGGCGCAAATCTGGATCCTGCCGCTGCTGCTGTTATTCAGCGGTGAGCTCCACTCGCTGTCCCTGCTGAAAGAGTATACCAACCGCGAAGATACCTTTAACGCCGCCCTCGCGCAGCATCTGACCCTGCTGCTGGGCACCCTGTTGCCGGCGCTGCTGATCGGCGTCCCGCTGGGGATCCTCTGTTATCGCCGCCCGACATATCAGGGGCCCGTGTTTGCCGTCCTGAGCGTGATTCAGACCGTGCCCTCCGTGGCGCTGTTCGGCCTGCTGATTGCCCCGCTGGCCGGGCTGACCCGCGCCTGGCCGTGGCTGTCGTCGCTGGGAATTGCCGGAACCGGTATGACTCCCGCGCTTATCGCGCTGGTGCTGTATGCGCTGCTGCCGCTGGCGCGCGGCGTGCTGGCGGGGCTAAGCCAGGTCCCTGCCGAGGTGCTGGAGAGCGCCGACGCCATGGGCATGAATACCCGCCAGCGCTTCTGGCAGATCCAGCTTCCGCTGGCGCTGCCGGTGCTGTTGCGCGGCCTGCGGGTAGTGGCAGTACAGACGGTGGGAATGGCGGTAATTGCGGCGTTAATTGGTGCCGGCGGATTCGGGGCGCTGGTGTTCCAGGGGCTGCTGAGCAGCGCGCTGGATCTGGTGCTGCTGGGCGTGATCCCGACGATCGCGCTGGCGGTGGTGGTGGATGCGCTCTTTGCCCTGTGGATCGCCCTGCTGCGAAGGAGAACCGATGATTGAATTTCATGATGTAAATAAAACGTTTGCCGGGGAGCCAGCGGTCAGCGATCTGAACCTGACCTTTGCCGAAGGGGCTTTTTCGGTGCTGATTGGCACCTCGGGGTCGGGCAAATCGACCACTCTGAAGATGATCAACCGGCTGGTAGAACACGACAGCGGCCTGATCCGCTTTGCCGGAGAGGAGATCCGCAGCCTGCCGGTGCTGGAGCTGCGGCGGCGGATGGGCTATGCCATCCAGTCCATTGGCCTGTTCCCGCACTGGACGGTGGCCCGCAACATCGCCACTGTGCCGCAGCTGCAAAAATGGTCCCGGCAAAAAATTAACGATCGGGTGGATGAGCTGATGGCGCTGCTGGGGCTGGAGCAGGTACTGCGCGAGCGCTACCCGCATCAACTTTCCGGCGGGCAGCAGCAGCGGGTGGGCGTGGCGCGCGCGCTGGCGGCCAACCCTGATGTATTGCTGATGGATGAACCTTTTGGCGCCCTCGACCCGGTGACCCGCAGCGCTCTGCAAGTGGAGATGACCCGTATCCACCGCATCCTCGGCCGCACCATTATTCTGGTCACTCACGATATCGACGAGGCACTTCGGCTGGCCGACCATCTGGTCTTGATGGATAACGGCAGAGTCGTGCAGCAAGGAACGCCGTTGACGCTGCTAACCCAGCCCGCGAATGGGTTCGTGCGGGAGTTTTTTGGCCGCAGCGAGCTGGGCGTGCGTCTGCTGTCGCTGCGCACGGTGGGCGAGTCGATGCGCCGGGACATTACGCCGGGCGAGGCCAGCCCGCTGCGCGCCTCCATGAGCCTGCGGGATGCGCTCTCGGCGTTTGTCAGCAGCGGCAGTGAACGCCTGCCGGTGGTGGACGACCAGGACAGGCCTTGCGGTACGCTCTGGTTTCGCGACCTGCTCACCCCGGAGGCGGTAAATGACGTGGTTACGTGAGCCGCTCCTGTGGCTGGTGTTGCTTTTTGTGGCGCTGCTGGTGGCGATGCCTTACAGCGCGCCGCTGTTCAGCGCGTTGTTCCCAGAGCTGCCGCGCCCGGTCTATCAGCAGGAAAGTTTCGTTAGCCTGACGCTGGCCCACTTCTGGCTGGTGGGGATCTCAAGCCTGGTGGCGATTGTGCTGGGGGCCGGGGCCGGGATCGCCGTTACGCGCCCGGCGGGGCGTGAGTTTCGCCCGCTGGTCGAGACCATCGCCGCGGTCGGGCAGACCTTTCCGCCGGTGGCGGTGCTGGCGATTGCGGTTCCGGTGATGGGATTTGGGCAGCAACCCGCAATTATCGCGCTGATCCTCTATGGGGTCCTGCCGATTTTGCAGGCGACGCTGGCGGGGCTGGCGTCCGTGCCCGCAGCGGCCATCAGTGTGGCAGAAGGGATGGGGATGAGCGGCTGGCAGCGTCTGCGCAACGTTGAGTTGCCGCTTGCTGCGCCGGTCATGCTGGCCGGGATCCGCACGTCGGTGATTATTAATATCGGTACCGCGGCTATTGCCTCTACGGTAGGGGCAAATACGCTGGGGACGCCGATCATCATCGGCTTAAGCGGGTTTAATACGGCCTATATTATCCAGGGGGCGTTACTGGTGGCGCTGGCGGCGATTGTGGTGGATCGCGCCTTTGAGCGCCTGGCTAAGCGCCTCAGCCAACACCGCCACGGACAATAAATGAATACCCTGCCAGCATCACGCCGCCAATACCGCTGATGGCCATGAGTAAAAACAGGGTGATAACCGCGACTTTGGTTGCCTTCATAATGTGCTCCTGATGTTAACAGAGCGATTATACGGTGAAGCACGGCTGTTAATGAACCATTAATTGCCTTTCAGCGGGAACACGGGGTAACCATGCGCCTGCCACTGGGTAAGCTGCTGCTTCTGCGCTGCGGTCGGGGATTCGCCGCACCAGACCAGCAGCGTCTGCCCGTCGAACAGCTCCGGGCGCAGCTGCACCAGCGAGTGCGCCAGCACGTCGACGCGCCAGCCCTCCTGCGCGGCAATCCACGCTTCCAGCCACAGTCGGGTGGTGTCCTGCACGTTCCAGCCAACAACCAGCGCATCCTTGCTGTTCTTCTTACGCGCGGTGGCCAGACAGATGCAGATGTAATTGATCAGCACCCCGTCAAGGGCGCTCAGCAGCGCCTGCAGCGTGGGCTGCTGCGACTGCAACCTTCGGCGTAACGGGACAAACAGGTGCGAAATTAAGGTTTGTGCAGGGTATTCGCTGCCGCGATCCTTGAGCCATACGCGCAGGCGATGCAGATGGCCGGACTGCAGGTAACGCAGCAGTACCTCCTGTTGTTCGCGCCAGATATCCTGCTCCTCCTGGCCTTCCGGGCTGAGTAGCGTTTTGACCTTGCCAACCTGAACGCCGTTATCGATCCAGCCTTTTATCTCCCGGATGCGGTCGATATCTGCATCGGTGAACAGCCGGTGTCCGCCGTCGGTTCGCTGTGGTTTGAGTAATCCGTAACGTCGTTGCCATGCGCGTAACGTTACAGGGTTGATATCACACAGGAGTGCCACTTCCCCAATCGTGTAGAGCGCCATGTTTTCCCCCGGCTTGCACATACCCAGATTAACTGTAGACGCAGAATGCCGAACCAGGAAGGATCCCTCTTTTTTTGCCCGGCGAAGGTGAATTTAAGACTATGTTGGGTTAAAGGTGTGATGCCTGACACGAAAACACATTTTTATCTTCAGGCTGCCAGGAAAGTTAATGCGCTTCGGTGTATGTTACGCGGTTTTACTGTGTGTGGTTTGTGGGCATGTACGAATTTAATCTGGTGTTGCTGCTGCTTCAGCAGATGTGTGTGTTTCTGGTCATCGCCTGGTTGATGAGTAAAACGCGCCTGTTTATCCCCCTGATGCAGGTCACGGTTCGCCTGCCGCACAAGCTGCTCTGCTACGTCACCTTCTCTATCTTTTGCATTCTTGGCACCTATCTCGGCCTGCATATTGAAGACTCCATTGCCAACACCCGTGCGATTGGCGCGGTGATGGGCGGGCTGCTCGGCGGCCCGGTGGTCGGCGGGCTGGTGGGCCTGACCGGGGGGCTGCACCGCTACTCGATGGGCGGAATGACGGCGCTGAGCTGTATGATCTCAACCATCGTTGAAGGGTTGCTTGGCGGCCTGATCCACAGCGTGATGGTGCGGCGCGGTCGCCCGGATAAGGTCTTCAGCCCGCTCACCGCAGGCATGGTCACTCTGGTGGCCGAGCTGGTGCAGATGATGATCATTTTGCTGATTGCGCGTCCGTTCGAGGATGCCCTGCATCTGGTCAGCAGCATTGCCGCGCCGATGATGGTCACCAACACCCTGGGTGCTGCGCTGTTTATGCGTATCCTGCTCGACAAGCGGGCCATGTTTGAAAAGTATACCTCCGCCTTTTCCGCTACCGCGCTGAAGGTGGCGGCCTCGACGGAGGGGATCCTGCGTCAGGGCTTTAACGAAGAGAACAGCATGAAGGTGGCCCAGGTGCTGCATCAGGAGCTGGATATCAGCGCCGTCGCCATTACCGATCGCGAAAAGCTGTTGGCCTTTACCGGCACCGGGGACGATCATCACCAGCCCGGCAGACCGATTTCCTCTGCCTATACGCTGCGCGCGATTGAGACCGGAGAGGTCGTCTACGCCGACGGGAACGAAGTGCCGTACCGCTGCTCGCTGCATCCACAGTGCAAGTTGGGTTCGACGCTGGTGATCCCGCTGCGCGGTGAAAATCAGCGGGTGATGGGCACCATCAAACTGTATGAAGCGAAAAACCGCCTGTTCAGCTCCATCAACCGTACTCTGGGGGAGGGGATAGCCCAGCTGCTGTCGGCGCAGATCCTTGCCGGTCAGTACGAGCGCCAGAAGGCGCTGCTCACCCAGTCGGAGATCAAGCTCCTGCATGCTCAGGTTAACCCGCATTTTCTGTTTAACGCGCTGAACACCCTGAAGGCGGTGATCCGCCGTGACAGCGAGCAGGCGACGCAGCTGGTGCAGTTTCTCTCGACCTTTTTTCGCAAGAACCTGAAGCGGCCGTCGGAGATCGTCACCCTTGCCGATGAGATTGAGCATGTGAATGCCTATCTGCAAATTGAGCAGGCGCGTTTTCAGTCGCGTCTGCAGGTGTCGCTTTCGGTGCCGGAGGAACTGGCCTGGCAGCAGCTTCCGGCCTTCACCTTACAGCCGATTGTGGAAAATGCGATTAAGCACGGTACCTCGCAACTGCTGGGCACCGGTGAAATCGCCATCACCGCCAGCCGCTTTAACCGCTATCTGGTGCTGGATATTGAAGACAATGCCGGACTCTATACCGCGACCCACGAGGGCGGCGGCCTGGGGATGGGGCTGGTGGATAAACGCCTGCGCGCCCATTTTGGCGAGGATTGCGGCATCACCGTTGTCTGCGAGCCGGACTGCTTTACCCGCATAACCTTAAGATTGCCTCTGGAGGAACACGCATGTTGAATGTGCTGATTGTCGATGATGAACCTCTGGCACGGGAAAACCTGCGGTTTTTGCTGCAGGAGCAGAGTGATATTGAAATTGTGGGCGAGTGCGCGAATGCCATCGAGGCCATCGGGGCAGTGCACAAGCTGCGCCCCGACGTGCTGTTTCTGGATATCCAGATGCCGCGCATCAGCGGCCTGGAGATGGTGGGGATGCTCGATCCTGAACATCGCCCCTACATCGTGTTTCTCACCGCCTTTGATGAGTACGCGGTCAAAGCCTTTGAAGAGCACGCGTTCGACTATCTGCTGAAACCCATTGAAGAGCAGCGGCTGGAAAAGACCCTCAACCGCCTGCGCCAGGAGCGCAACGTGCAGGACGTATCGCTGCTGGCGGAACATCAGCAGCTGCTGAAATTTATCCCCTGTACCGGCCACAGCCGCATCTATTTGTTGCAGATGGATGACGTGGCCTTTGTCAGCAGCCGGATGAGCGGGGTGTTTGTCACCAGCGGTGAAGGCAAAGAGGGCTTTACCGAGCTGACGCTACGCACCCTGGAGAGCCGCACGCCGCTGCTGCGCTGCCATCGTCAGTACCTGGTCAACATGGCGCACCTGAAAGAGATCCGTCTGGAGGAGAACGGCCAGGCGGAGCTGGTGCTGCGGGCCGGGCAGACGGTGCCGGTCAGCCGTCGCTATCTGAAAAGTTTGAAAGAGGCGATAGGGTTGTAAAACTGCTACACTGCGCGCCATTGCATCATCGACACTCGAAGGCTCTATGCTCAGTAATGATATTCTTCGTAGCCTGCGCTACACCCTGAAAGCCAACAATAACGACATGGTGCGCATTCTTGCGCTTGCCGATATGGAATCCACCTCTGCCGGATTCGACACCTGGATGACCAAAGAGGATGAAGAGGGTTTTGTTCGCTGCCCGGACATCATCCTGTCAGGTTTCCTGAACGGTCTTATTTATGACAAGCGCGGCAAAGATGAGTCTGCGCCTGAGCTGGCGCTGGAGCGTCGGGTCAACAACAACACGGTGCTGAAAAAGCTGCGTATCGCTTTTTCGCTGAAGACCGACGATATTCTGGCGATCATGACCGAGCAGAAATATCGCGTGTCGATGCCGGAGATCACCGCCATGATGCGCGCGCCGGATCATAAAAATTACCGCGAGTGCGGAGACCAGTTTCTGCGTAATTTTCTGCGTGGGCTGACGCATCGGGTGCACCACCCGAAACCGTGATGATTGCCAGGGGTGCGGCTTGACGTCTCGCCCCGATCCTCTTCCACAGGGAGGGGAGAGCAGCGGGTAGTAAAAGGTATAAAAAAAAGCCGGAGATTATCTCCGGCTTTTTTGTTATTTCACCTGATGACCAGGCAGCGCACCGCTATCCGGGCTTAACAGGAAGATATCCTTCCCGCCAGGGCCTGCGGCCATCACCATCCCTTCTGAGATGCCGAAGCGCATTTTGCGCGGGGCAAGGTTCGCCACCATCACCGTATGGCGACCAATCAGCGCCTGCGGGTCTGGATAAGCAGAACGAATACCGGAGAAGACGTTGCGCTTCTCGCCACCCAGATCCAGGGTCAGGCGCAGCAGTTTGTCGGAGCCTTCAACAAATTCCGCGTTTTCAATCAGCGCCACGCGCAGATCGACTTTGGCGAAATCATCGAACGTAATGGTCTCCTGAATCGGATCGTCTGCCAGCGGGCCGGTAACCGGCGCGGCTGCGGCTTTCACCTCTTCTTTCGACGCTTCAACCAGGGCTTCAACCTGTTTCATCTCGATACGGTTGTACAGCGCTTTGAACGCGTTCAGCTTGTGGCCGAGCAGCGGCTGGTTAATGCTGTCCCAGCTCAGTTCGGTGTTCAGGAACGCTTCGGTACGCGCGGCCAGCTGCGGCAGCACAGGCTTCAGATAGGACATCAGCACGCGGAACAGGTTGATACCCATAGAGCAGATTGCCTGCAGGTCGGCATCGCGGCCTTCCTGTTTTGCCACTACCCACGGGGCCTGCTCGTCAACGTAGCGGTTAGCCAGATCGGCCAGGGCCATGATCTCACGCACTGCTTTACCGAACTCGCGGCTTTCCCAGGCTTCGCCAATCACGCTAGCCGCGTCGGTGAAGGTTTTGTAGAGCGCCGGATCCGCCAGTTCAGCCGCCATCACGCCGTCAAAACGTTTGGCAATGAAACCGGCGTTACGGGAGGCCAGGTTGACCACCTTGTTAACGATGTCGGCGTTCACGCGCTGAACGAAATCTTCCAGGTTCAGGTCGATATCGTCGATACGGGAAGAGAGCTTCGCCGCGTAGTAGTAGCGCAGGCTGTCGGCGTCAAAATGGTTCAACCAGGTGCTGGCCTTAATGAAGGTCCCGCGCGATTTGGACATCTTCGCGCCATTCACCGTGACATAGCCGTGAACGAACAGGTTGGTCGGCTTGCGGAAGCCGCTGCCTTCCAGCATGGCTGGCCAGAACAGGCTGTGGAAGTAAACAATGTCCTTGCCGATGAAGTGGTACAGCTCGGTGTCGGAATCTTTTTTCCAGTACTCCTCGAAGCTGGTGGTGTCGCCGCGCTTATCGCACAGGTTCTTGAAGGAACCCATGTAGCCGATTGGCGCATCCAGCCAGACGTAAAAGTATTTGCCCGGTGCGTTCGGGATTTCGAAGCCGAAATACGGCGCATCGCGGGAGATATCCCACTGCTGCAGGCCGGACTCAAACCACTCCTGCATTTTGTTCGCCACCTGCTCCTGCAGCGCGCCGCTGCGGGTCCATGCCTGCAGCATTTCGCTGAAGGATGGCAGGTCGAAGAAGAAGTGTTCGGAATCACGCATCACCGGCGTGGCACCGGATACCACGGATTTCGGTTCAATCAGTTCGGTCGGGCTGTAGGTTGCACCGCACACTTCGCAGTTATCGCCATACTGATCCGGGGATTTACATTTCGGGCAGGTGCCTTTCACAAAACGGTCCGGCAGGAACATGCCTTTTTCCGGATCGTAGAGCTGAGAAATGGTGCGGTTTTTAATAAAACCGTTCTCTTTCAGACGGGTGTAGATCAGCTCCGACAGCTCACGGTTCTCGTCGCTGTGCGTGGAGTGATAGTTGTCGTAGCTGATGTCAAAGCCAGCAAAATCCGTCTGATGCTCCTGACTCATTTCAGTAATCATCTGTTCCGGGCTGATCCCGAGCTGCTGTGCTTTCAGCATGATCGGCGTGCCGTGTGCATCGTCTGCACAGATGAAGTTAACCTGATGGCCGCGCATTCGTTGGTAACGGACCCAGACATCAGCCTGGATATGCTCCAGCATGTGGCCGAGGTGG
>JADHEE010000605.1_pt1 | contig 13172 bp, 8 predicted proteins | sample 8952401 | NCBI WGS metagenome assembly JADHEE01 (sample SAMN16124438, study PRJNA663242) | bioreactor sludge metagenome | isolation source: sludge (ammonium) | place: India:Bengaluru | collected 2019-02-28
GAGTCGTCCTTCTGGTGCGCGTGGACGGCCGTGAGGGAGAGCGCGACGAGCCCGGCGAGAAGGAGCGCCTCGAGGAGGAGCCGGAGGGGCCGCGCGGGCCGCTCTCCGCCGGCCTCCGTCACGGCGGCGTCCACTCGCCGAAGAGCCCGAGCTGCGCGAGGGCGACCTTCCAGTAGAACGGGAGGACTCCGTTCAGCGGGATCGCCCCCCAGCAGTAGACGAAACCCATGATGACCGGGATGGCGAAGAGCCACTTCGTCTCGCGCTTCTCCCAGATGTCGTGGAAGCCGACGACGAGGGCGAAGGGTGCCATGACGAGCCAGTAGCGCGGCCACTCTTCGGTCGAGACGTTGATGTGCAGGAGGAACTGAAGCGCCGAGTAGACGAAGATCGTCTCGTACTTCCGGATGCGCGAGATTCCGACCCCGTAGACGAACGCGAGGAGAATGAAGTACTCGACCTGGTGGTAGAGGCCGAGCTTGAAGAGGTGCGGCAGGAAACCGAAAGGCTGGAAGGCCGCAGCCTTGTCGCCGTGCCCGGAAAGGTACTGGAAGAAGTTCCCCGTCCGGCTCCAGCAATAGAGGAAGTAGCCCGAGAGCGCAGCGGGCGGGATCAGGAGCCACGGGAGCGAACGCCACTGCTTTCGCTGCAGGAGGATCAGCCCGAAGGCCGCAGGGATGAGGAGCCCGGGAACGCGCGTCATCGTCGCGCACGCCGCGAGAAGGGACGCCCACCCGACGCGCTTTCGCTCGAAGAGGGCGATCGCCGCGAGCGTGAAGAGAAGGAACGTCGCCTCGGTCGAGCCCGTGCTTCGGAAGTAGAGCCACCGGGGCGGAAAGAAGAGGAAGACGGTGGCGAGCCAGAACGGCTGAGGCAGCTTCCACTCGTCGCGACAGAGCCGGTAGAAGAGGATCGCCGCGCCGGCCGCGCAGAGGATCGAGACGAGGAGCATCGACCGCTGCCAGCCGACGAACGAGAAGAGCCGGATGAGGGCCGGGTATCCGGGCAGGTGGACGAGGTAGTACGACTCGACGTAGACGTAGCCGAGCAGCGCGTAGTCGTCCGGGACGTCGTAGCCGGTCTTCGCGATCGTCAGGTAGTTCGGCCCGTCCCACGCCCGGTAGATCGTCCCCATCTCGTTCCAGAACGGGAGGTAGACGAGGAGCGAGCCCGCCACGGTCAGGACGACGAGGAGGATCTCGGCGCGGAAGCGCTGGAGGAGGGCTTTCATGCGGGCCGCGGCGCGATTCTAGGCCCCGGCCGGGCCGGCGTCATCGCGGGCCGTCAGACGTCGAGGCTATCCGCTTCGCGTGCGCGCTCGGTGATGAACCGGTAGCGGGCGCCGGCGTCCTTGCCCATGAGGTCGGAGAGGGTCCTCTCGGCCTCGAGGACGTCGGGGACGGTCACCTTGAGCGCCCGTCGGCGGCGCGGGTCGAGGGTGGTCGCCTTGAGCTGCTCCGGCATCATCTCGCCGAGCCCCTTGAATCGCATCAGCTCGGGCTTCACGTTCTTCGGGAGCTTCGCGAAGACGGCGTCCCGCTCGGCGTCGTCGAGCGCCCAGTACGTCTCCTTCCCCGCGTCGATCCGGTAGAGCGGCGGCTGGGCGAGGTAGACGTGCCCCTCGGTGACGAGCTTCGGCAGGTGCCTCCAGAAGAACGTCAGGAGAAGCGTCGAGATGTGGTGCCCGTCGGCGTCGGCGTCCATCAGGAGGAAGACCTTGCCGTAGCGGAGCTTGCCGATGTCGAAGTCGGCGCCGCTCCCGCAGCCGAGGGCCGAGACGATGTCCGTCAGCTCCTTGTTCCCGGCCACCTTCGCGGAGTTCGCCTGCTCGGCGTTCAGGACCTTGCCGCGCAGGGGAAGGATCGCCTGCGTCTGCCGGTCGCGCCCCTGCTTTGCCGATCCGCCGGCCGAGTCTCCCTCGACGATGAAGAGCTCCGACTCGGACGGGTCGGTCGAGGAGCAGTCGGCGAGCTTGCCCGGGAGGTTCAGCCGGTGGGAGATCGCCGTCTTGCGCTGCACCTGCTGGGCCGCCGCGCGCGAGGCCTCGCGGGCGCGCGTCGCCATGACGATCCGCCCGACGATCTGCTCCGCCGCGGAGGGGTTCTCGTTCAGCCAGTTCTCGAGGGCGGGGCGGACGGCCCCGTCGACCTGCGCCGCAACCTCCGGGTTGTTGAGCCGCTCCTTCGTCTGCCCCTGGAACTGCGGCTCGAGGACGTAGACGGAGAGGAGGGCGACGAGCCCCTCGCGGATGTCCTCGGCCGACGGGTTCACTCCCTTCGGGAGGAGCTCGTGCGTGCCGAGGTGGTTCCGCACGGCCTTCACGAGTCCGGCCTTCAGGCCGTTCTCGTGCGCCCCGCCCGAGGGCGTCGGGATGCCGTTGACCCAGGAGCGGAGGTGCTCGTCGGTCGACTCGGTCCACTGGAGCGCGAGCTCGAGGCGCGGGTCGGCGTCCCGTGCGAGGACGAAGCCGTTCGCGTGGGTCGGCGCCTTGCCGCGCTCGGCGACGACCTTCAGGAGGTAGTCGGCGAGGCCGCCGTCGTGCGCGAACTCCTCGCGGACGGCCGGCTTCTTCGTCTCGTCGACGAAGACGATCTTCAGGCCGCGGTGGAGGTAGGTCTTCGCCTCGAGCCGGTCGCGGATCTCGTCGGCGTCGAACGCGAGCTTCCCGAAGATCTCCGGGTCGGGGCGGAAGCGGACGGTCGTCCCGCTTCCGCGCACCTTCTCCGTCGAGACCTTCGTCACCTTCGAGGTCGCCTTCCCCTGCCCGTACGTCTGCCGCCACTCGTGCCCGTCGCGGCGGACGTTCACGGCCATCTCCGAGGAGAGGGCGCAGACGACGGACGAGCCGACGCCGTGGAGGCCGCCCGAGTGGACGTAGCTCCCGTGCTCGAACTTCCCGCCGGCGTGGAGGGTCGTCAGGATCAGCTCGAGGGCCGACTTCTTGTACTTGGGGTGAACGTCGACCGGGATGCCGCGCCCGTTGTCGCAGACCTCGACCTCGCGTCCGTCCGGTCCGAGCCGCACCTCGATCCGCGAGGCGTAGCCGTTGATGACCTCGTCGACGGCGTTGTCGACGATCTCCCAGACGAGGTGGTGGAGGCCGCGCGAGTCGACGCCCCCGATGTACATGCCGGGGCGCTTCCGGACGGGCTCGAGCCCTTCGAGGACGGTGATGTCGGCGGCTGTGTATCTGGAAGAGGCCATCGCGGGCGGCTGACGGTACGCAGCCGGCCGGGGTCCGTCAAGCGACGCCCGTCCGGCGGCGGCCGCGGAGGCCGCCGGACGGGCTCATTCGAAGCAGGTGTAGAAGCGGTACTGCGGGCTCGCGGACGACGGGTCGTGGACCCTGTCGGACGCGATCTTGTGGTTGCTGTTCGGCGGGCTGTTCCCTTCGATCGTGTGGAGCCTGAGGCGCTTTCCCTCCGGAACGACCTTCTCGATCAGGAAGTGGTGCTGGAACTCGCCGAGCGTCTCGTAGCCGACGTCTCCCGGGGCCGGAGAGTGGGTCTGGCGGAATCCGGTCACGGACGAGATCCCCTTCCCGAGGTTCCACCCGCCGACGTTCATCCCCGCGGTCTTCACCGCCCAGAGCGCGAAGATCCCGCACCAGTGCGGCATTGGCGCGAGCTGGCCGCTCTTCTCGAGGTAGGTCACCGCCTGCTCCATGAACGGCGTCGCCTTCGCCGCGCCCGTGACCCGGAAGTACTTGAGGAGCCGGGTGTGTCCCAGCCGGTACGAGCGCTTCCGCGGATCGGACAGGTCCCTGGCGCCCGCGAGCTTCGCCGCGACGCCCGGCGTCGCGGCCTCCGCCCGGGCCGCGGCGACGACGGCGATCCGGCCGAGGTTGTTCGTCTGCGGGATCTCGCCGAGAGCGCCGATCAGGGCCAGGAGCTTCTCCCAGGTGAGCGGGCCGACGACGCCGTCCGGGTCGAGGCCGTTCTCCCCCTGGAACTCCACCACCCGGCCACGCGTCTTCTGGCCGAAGATCCCGTCGGCCGTCAGGCGGGCGAGCCGGGACGGCAGGCCGTTCAGCGCCTTCTGCAGCTCGATCACGGCGGCGCCGACGGCGCCGAGAGAAAGCGTCTGGGGCATCCTGGCTCCTCGTCCTCCCCGGTCACCGGGGTGCGACGCCGTGTCAATCTAGGGCCTCGCGAGGCGGATTGCCTCCGAAAGGACCAGGCCGGTGACGGAGGTCACCCCGACCCGGGTCGCGGCAAGGCCCCCGGTTCCGGCTAACCTCCGCCGGTGCCGCCCGGAGCCGACCTCCTCCCGCGCCTCTTCGCGCTCTGGGTCCACCTCCTCGAGAGGACCGGTGGCGCGGCCCGGCTCGCGGCGCTCCCCATCCCTCTCGCACCGGCCTCGCGGCCCCTCGCGGCCCTCCTCGCCGGCGCCACGGCGGTCCTCCTGCTCCAGGCCGCGCTCGCCTCCGGGCGCGACGTGGCCGTCCGGGCGTTCCGCGCCGCCGCGCTCCTCGCCGCCCTCGCCCTTCCCCTCGCCGCGCTCCGTCTCGTTCCGGCCTCGCGCGGCCCCGCCCTCGGCGGCGCCGCGCTCCTTCTCGGCGCGCTCTCTTCGATCGCTCATCGCGCCCTCGCCTCGCGCCGCGCCGAGGGAACGGCCTCGCGTCTCCTCGCCCGCGTCCGTCTCCTCCTCGAGGGAACGGGGCTCGCGCTCTCCGCCCTCTCGCTCGGGATCGTCGTCGCGGGACGGCCGCTCCCGCTGCGCCTCGCGTTCTGGTCCCTCTTCCTCCTGCGCCTTTCGATCGCCGACCTGATCGATCCCTCGCGCCTCGCAGCGGAGACGGGCCTCACGGGCTCGGCCGCACGCGACGCCCGGAGCGCGCTCGGAAAGGTCCGGCGGCCTCCGCGTCCTCTCCGGCGGCTGCGCCGCGCGCTCGCCGCGGCGGCGAAGGGGGGCCTCCTCCTCCTCTGGCTCGCGCTTCCGCTCGCGGCCGCCCTCGCGCCGGGCGAGGTCGCCGCCGGAGCCTGGCCCTCCTGGACCCTCCGTCTCCGCGGGTACCCGCCTCTCGCGCTCGCGCTCACGGCCCTGCTGCTGCTCGGGCAGGCGGGACGTTCGCTCCGCGGCGGACGCCTCCTCGACGCCGCCCGCGGCGCCGCCGTCGGGATCGGCACGGCCGCCTGGCTGGCGCTCGCCTGTCAGGGCGGCGCGTTCGCGTCCTGGCGGAGCGCGCTCCCGGGCCTCGTCCTCGCAGAGGCGGTGGCGGGCTTCCTCCTCGGGGCGGCCGCCCGCGGCCGCACGCGGTAGCCGTTCCGGCTCAGCCGTCCGCGAGGCGGGCCGAGATCTCCGCGGCGATCCGCCGCCCTTCGTCCGCTTCGAGCCGTTCGCTCGGCCAGCCGATCCCGAGGCCGCCGCCGGCGGCGGGCTTCGGGATGACGTGGAAGTGGACGTGCGGCACCGCCTGGTGGGCGGCGGCGCCGTTGTTCTGCAGGACGTTGAAGTCCCGAGCGCCGGTCGCGGCCATCACGGCGCGGGCGATGCGCGGCAGGACGCGCCCCACGGCGGCGGCGGACTCCTCCGAGAGAGCATCGAGCGTCGGAGCGGGCTCCTTCGGGACGACGAGGACGTGTCCCGGCGCGAGAGGCGCGATGTCGAGGAACGCGAAGACCCGCTCGTCCTCGTAGACGCGGTGGCAGGGGATCTCTCCCCGGATGATCTTCGTGAAGACGGTCTCGCTCACGGAAGCCCTCCGCCTTTCTCCCCGCCCGCGTCCCGCGCGGCCGTGTCGACGAGCCAGATGTTCCCGGTCGTCTCGGCGAGCTCGTAGTAGATGGCCTCGCCCGTCGGCGACCACTCCGGGTAGCGGATGTAGCTGTTCAGCCTCTCGTTCGCCGTGACGATCCGGAGAGTCCCGCCGTCGCGCGTCACCCACCCGACGTTCCAGACCCCTTCCCGCAGGGCGGCGAAAGCGATCTTCGAGCCGTCGGGAGAGAAGGAGTAGGGCCAGCTCTGCCCGCTGCCCTTCGTGATCTGTACGGGCGTCCCGCCGCTCGCCGGAACGGTGAAGACGTGGACGTCCCCCTCGCGCTTGGCCTCGAACGCGAGCGTCCGCCCGTCGGGCGACCAGCACGGGAACGCGGCGAGCTCCCGGTCGAACGTGACCTGGCGGGGCGTGCCCGCGGGGAGCTCCGCGACCCAGACGTTCAGGGTCGTCCCGCCCCGGTTCGAGTGGAACGCGACCTTCGTCCCGTCGGGCGAGAGGCGCATGGCGTCGTGGCCCGGGCCGAAGTCGGCGAGGAGCTCCTCGCGCCCGGTCGTCAGGTCGAGCGTGAAGAGCGCCCGGTGCCCCCGGCGCTGCGACATGAACGCGAGCCGCGCGTCGCCCGGGAACCAGAACGGGTAGTCGTCGTCGCCCGGGTCGGTCGTCCGCTGGACGGCGTTGGCGCCGTCGGCGTCGACGATCCAGACGTCCTGGTTCGCCCCGGTCCGCCAGCGACTGAGGGCGATCCGCTTCCCGTCCCTCGAGAGGGCGGGGCGGGAGTTCCGCCCCGTCTCCCGCGTGACGGCCTGCTCGGGCCCCGCCCTTTCGCCCCGGCCGTCGACGGGGACCTTCCAGACGTTGCTCGCCATCGAGAGACCCGCCCACGCGAGCTTCGTTCCGTCTCTCGAGACCGCGAGCTGCTTGACGAACGCGGTCCCCGCGCTGCCGAGCGTGGCCACTTCCTCCGGGGCGCCCGCCATCCGGCCCGTCACCGGGTCGATGCTCCGCCGATAGAGGGCGGCGGCGAACTCGGCGGACCGGCACGGGTAGGTGATCGACGCGCCGTCCGCGCTCCAGACCGGGTCGTAGCACTGCCCGTTCCCCTCGCTCACCTGGACGAGGTCCTCGCCGTCCGCACCGACGACCCAGATCTCCGAGGCGGTCCTGTCGTAGGCCGCGAACGCGATCCTCTTCCCGTCCGGGGACCAGGAGGCGGCGCCGTGGCCGCCGCTCGGCCGGCCGACGCGCGTCAGCGGCTTCGGCGGCGCGCCGTCGAGCGGGGCGATCCAGAGGACGGACGGGGGAAGCGCCCCGAGCGAGTTCGCGGCGAAGTCGACGATCGAGCCCGACTCGAGGACGACCGCCGAGCCGTCCGGCGCGAAGGAGGGGCGGGAGCCGAACGTCGTCAGCTGGCGCGGTACGCCTCCGAGCGCGGGGATCAGCCAGACGCCCCCGACGGCCTTGGCGTGATACGCGACCGTCTCGCCGTCGGGCGACCAGGCGGGCGAGAGGTTCTGGCGCCCGTCCGTCGTGATCGCGATCTCCCGGCCGCCCGGCGCGAGCGACCGGCGGTAGAGCTCGAACCGGCCGGAGCGGTCCGACGCGTAGACGAGCGTCCGCCCGTCGGGCGAGAACGCCGGAAAGACGTCGAGGCCTGTGGACGTCGTCAGCTGCACGGGGCGGTAGGGCGCGGCGGCGGGCGCCTCTCCTTCCTTCCCCCTGCGAAGGAACAGCCCGGCCGCCACGAGCGCGAGGAGGGCGACGCCGATCCCGACGGCGAGACGGACGCCCGGCCGCTTCGCGAGAGTCGGCGCCGGGGGCGCGATCGTCGAGAGGCGCCCGGTCGAGGGGCGCTTCGGCGCCGCCTCGTCCTCCCAGCCCCCCTCTTCGAGGACCGCGGCGATCTCCGCCGCGAGGTCGCGCATCGAGGGGAAGCGCTCGTCCGGATCCTTCGCGAGCGCCCGCTCGACGACCGCGGCGAACCCGCGGAGGATCCCGGTCTCGAAGCCCGGGATCGGCGGGGCCGGCAGGTGGAGGATCGCGTACATGACGTCGACCGCGGTCTCCCCTTCGAACGGGGCTCTCCCCGCGAGGAGCTCGTAGAAGACCGCGCCGAGGGAGAAGACGTCGCTCCGCGCGTCCGCCTTCTTCCCGCTCGCCTGCTCGGGCGACATGTACTGCGCGGTCCCGACGACGAAACCGTCGGTCGTCAGCGAAGGCTGGCTCTTCTTCTCCTCCGTCGGAACCGACTGGACCTTCGCGAGGCCGAAGTCCAGGACGCGGATCCGGCCCTGCCGATCGACCATGAGGTTGGAGGGCTTGATGTCGCGGTGGAGGAATCCGGCGTCGTGGACGGCGGCGAGCGCCTCGGCAGCCTGAGTGATCCAGCGGGCCGCCCTCGGGGCGGGGACGGCGCCGCCGAGGAGGACGCTCTCGAGCGTCTCCCCCTCGACGAACTCCTGGACCAGGTACGGGGTCCCCTCGAACTCGCCCACGTCGAAGACCTGGACGAGGTTCGGGTGCGAGAGGGAGGCCATCACGCGTCCCTCGTTCCCGAATCGGACCCGGCGGTCGGGAGTGCCGACGAGGTCGAGCGGCAGCGTCTTCAGGGCGACGATCCGTCCGAGCGAGGTGTCCTCGGCCCGGTAGACCTCCCCCATCGCCCCGCTCCCGACCGACGCGAGGATCCGATACCGCCCGACGAGGGCGCCGGGAGGAAGGGAGGTAGACGGTTCCGCAGACATCGGCCGGCTCGACGCTCTCCTCTGCCCCTCTCCGGGGCGCACACCGTGGTCTTTCGAGATCTTACTCTGGGCGGTGGCGCCTGCGACCGCTCCTATACTCGACCGCCGAGGCCGCGATGCTGTACGCCGACACCCCGACGCCCCGAGGGCGACGCCTCCTCGTCTCCCTGCTCCTCGTCGCGCTCGTCGCCGCTCCCTCGTGCCGCCGACTTCGTCCCGCCGCGTCCGAGGCCGAGCCGCGGCCGGTGGCGGCGCGCGGCGACCTCGCGGCCGACGAGCGCGCGACGATCGACCTCTTCCGGCAGTCGAGCCCGTCGGTCGTCTTCATCACGACCCTCTCCCGCCGCCGCGCCGGCCTCTTCCGGATCGCCGAGATCCCGCGGGGAGAGGGCTCCGGGTTCGTCTGGGACGCCGACGGCCACGTCGTCACGAACTTCCACGTCATCCAGGGAGCCTCGTCGGCCCGCGTCACGCTCGCCGACGGCTCCACCTGGCCCGCCTCGTTCGTCGGCGGAGCGCCCGACCGGGACCTCGCCGTTCTCCGGATCTTCCCCACCGGGCGCACGCTCCGGCCGATCCTGGTCGGGACGTCGAAGGACCTCCTCGTCGGCCAGAAGGTCTTCGCGATCGGCAACCCGTTCGGGCTCGACCAGTCCCTCTCGACGGGCATCGTCAGCGCTCTCGGGCGGTCGATCGAGTCGGTCACGGGGCGGCAGATCGAGGGGGTGATCCAGACCGACGCCGCCATCAACCCCGGGAACTCCGGCGGCCCTCTCCTCGACAGCGCCGGACGCCTCATCGGCGTGAACACGGCGATCGCCTCGACGAGCGGCTCGAGCGCCGGTATCGGATTCGCGGTCCCGGTCGACACCGTCAACCAGGTCGTCCCCCAGCTCATCCAGCACGGCCGCGTCATCCGCCCGCGCCTCGGCGTCACGCTCGCCGACGACGCCGTCGCGGCCCGGCTCGGCGTCGAAGGGGCGCTCATCCTCTCCGTCGAGCCCGACACCGGCGCCGCGGAAGCCGGCCTCCGCGGGACGACGCGCGACGAGGACGGCTCGCTCGTCCTCGGCGACGTCGTCACCCGCGCCGGCGAGCGCCCCGTCCGCTCGGCAGACGACCTGATCACCGCGCTCGAGGAGAAGAAACCTGGAGAAACGCTGCCGCTCCTCGTCCTCCGGGACGGGGAGACGGTCCGCGTCGCCGTCTCCCTCTCGGCCGCGCCCTAGGCCGCGGTCTCCGGAAGCGGGAGGGCCGCCGGGAGGCGGATCTCGAAGACCGACCCCTCGTCCGGCACGCTCTCCACCGTCACGCGCCCTCCCATCATGAGGCTGAGCTCGCGCGTGATCGACAGGCCGAGGCCGCTCCCGCCGAATCGCTGCGCGGTGGCCGCGTCGGCCTGCGCGAACGGCTCGAAAAGGCGCGCCGCCTTCTCCGGCGTGATCCCGATGCCCGTGTCGCGGACGCGGAAGGAGGCCCAGGGCCGGCCCTCCTCCTCGACCAGCGAAACGTCGACCTCCACCCGTCCGTCGCACGTGAACTTGCAGGCGTTCGACAGGAGGTTGAAGAGGCACTGCCTCACCTTCATCGCGTCCGACGTCATCTCGAACGCCTCTTCGGGCGAGAACCGCACCGAGAGCGCGTTCCGGTTCTTCTCGAGGAGCGGCCGGACGATGGCGACCGTCTCCTCGACGAGGGGGCGGACCGGGAACGTCTCGACGTCGAGGTCCAGCCGCCCGGCCTCGATCCGGGCCAGGTCGAGGACCGAGTTGACGAGCTCGAGCTGGTGGAGCGCCGCGGAGCGGATCTTCTCGAGGTCCCGTCTGAGCGCCTGGCGCCCCTCGTCCGACGCCTCCTCCGAGAGCATCTCCGAGTAGCCGATGATCGCGTTCAGCGGGGTCCGCAGCTCGTGCGAGACGTTCGCGAGGAAGCGGCTCTTCGTTCGGCTCGCCTCCTCCGCCTCCGCCGTCGCCTTCTCGGCGACCTCGCGGTGCCGCTCGGCCTCGGTGCGCGCCTCCTCGGCCCGCCCGAGCGCCTCCTCGGCACGCGTCTTCTCCTCCGAGAGGCTCCGAGTCCGCTCCGCGACGAGGGCGAGGAGCTCGGTCTCGCGGGCGTGCAGGCTCGCGATCCTCCACTTCACTCCCCCCCACGTCGCCCCGGCCGCGGCGCCGAGCAGGCCCAGCCAGAACCACCACGCCTCGCGCGCCCGGGCCCTCTTCCGGAACGAGAAGGTCGCCTCCTGCCCGAGCCACGCCCCGCCGGCGTCGGCCGCCGAGACGCGGAAGACGTACGGACCGCTCGGGAGGTTCGTGTAGTACGCCACGCGACGCGTCCCGACCTCCAGCGGCTCGTCGTCGAGGCCGTCGAGGCGGATCCGGAAACGGACCCGGTCGGGCGCCACGAGCGTGAGCGCCGTGTAGTGGACCTCGACCCGCTCGGCCCGCGGAGGGAGGACGAGCGGCGCCCGAAGGTCCACCGGGCGGCCGTCGACGAGGACCTCTTCGATCGCGACGGGCGGAGTCCGCCCCGAGGGCGGGATGCGGGCCGGGTCGAGGACCGCCACCCCCCGGAAGGTCGGGAACCAGAGGCGCCCGTCGGCGGCGACGAAGCCCGCGGGCTGCTGCCCTCCCGCCGCGCTCGCGCTGCGCATCCCGTCCGACGCGCCGAGCGCGAACGGCCGGAGCATCGCCTTCCGGCCGTCGGCGACGTCCTCGAGCTCGGCGCGGTCGACGCGAAAGACTCCCTTGTTGCACGTCATCCAGAAGGAGCCCTTCCCGTCGTCCAGGATCACCTGGACGAGGTCGTCGTAGAGCCCTTCGCGCGTCGTCACGGGCGTGACTTTCTCCCCGAGGATCCGGTTCAGCCCGCCGCCCGAAGTCCCCACCCAGACCGCCCCGCCCGCTTCGGGGAAGACGGTGAGGACCCGGTCGCTCGTCAGGCCGTCCTTCGTCGTGAACGCGCGGAATCGCCCTTCCGCGTACCGGACGGCCCCGCCGCCCGACGAGCCGATCCAGATCGCTCCGTCCGGGGCCTCGGCGAGCGCCACGACGCGGTCGGTCGGAAGGCCGTCCCGCTCGACCGTGAAGACGCGGAGCGCCCCGTCGGGGGCGACGCGCGTCAGGCCGCCGCCGATCGTCCCGATCCAGACGTTTCCCGCCCGGTCCTCGAGGAACGCCCTCACGTCGTGATGCGGCAGCCCCTGCGCCGGGCCGAGCGGGCGGAACCGGCCGTCCTCGAGGAGCGCGGCCCCCGCGAGGTTCGTCCCGACCCAGAGGCGGCCGCGCCGGTCCTCGAGAAGCGCCGAGACGTGGTCGCTCGGAAGGCCGTCCGCCTCGCGATAGGCCGTGACGCGCCCTTCCTTCAGCCGGTTCAGCCCGCCGCCGGCGGTCGCGATCCAGACCGAGCCGTCGCGCCCCGGACAGACCGAGCGAACGTTGTCGCTCGTCAGCCCCTCGCGCGTCGTGTAGGTGAGGAAGAGCCCGTCGCGCAGTCGGTTCAGGCCGCCGACCCACGTCCCGATCCAGACGCTCCCCTCCTCGTCGCTCGTGAGGGACCAGACCTGGTCGTTCGAGAGCCCCTCGCGCGTCCCGATCACCTCGGGGACCCCGTCGCGAAGCCGCCCCACTCCGGCGCCCCACGTGCCGAACCAGAGCGTCCCTCCCGCGTCGACGTGGACCGCGGTGACCTGATCGGACGGGAAGCCGTCGGCCGCGCGATGCGGGACGACCGCGTCGCCCCTGATGTACGTGAGGCCTCCTCCCGACGCTGCGACCCAGACCCCGCCCGCGGCGTCGGGGGCGAGCCCGCGGACGAGCCCCGTGCCGAGCGTCGCGGCGTCCCAGACCTTCGTCACCCGGCCGTCCCGCACGACCGCCGCGCCGGCGCCCGTCGTGCCGACCCAGAGAGCGCCGCCCGCATCGAAGGCGATCGCCCGCACCTGCTCGAGCGGGAGCCCCTGCGCCAGACCGATCCGCTCCGCTCCGCGCCCGTCGACGACCCGCTGGACGCCGATCCCGTCCCCGGCCACCCAGGCGTCTCCCGCCCGGTCGAACGCGATCGACCAGACGATTCCGCCCGCGAGCCCTTCGGCCGCGCCGATCGAGGCGAAGCTCCCGTCCCTGCGGCGGCAGAGGATGCCGCCGCCGTTCGTCCCGGCCCAGATCGCGCCGTCGGGAGCTTCCGCGAGCGAGATGACGGAGTTGTGCTTCAGCTCCGGCGTGTTGCGCCGGTCGAACGTCGTGAAACGGGCCCCGTCGAACCGGACGAGCCCCTCCTGAGTCCCGAGCCAGAGGTACCCGTCGCGGCCGCGCAGGACCGCCTGCACGGTGTTCTGCGGCAGGCCGTCCTCCTCCTGCCAGACGTCGAGCCCGTACTGCGACAGGCGCCGGCCCGGATCGAGCGCCGAAGCGGTCCCCGGGGAAAGCAGCCAGACGGCGAGCAGCACCGTCCCGATCCGCAGCATGCCGGGATCATAGGCGCGCTCCCCGGGGCCGCCGACCGGAGGAGCTTGACCTTCCCGCTCCCCGTCCGCATGGTCGGGTCGATGCGCGAGGCGAAGGGCTATCGGGTCCTCGAGACGAAGGGCGTCCCCGTGAAGGCGTGGACGCTCGGCGTCCCGTGCGATCCCGCCGCCGAAGCGCAGCTCCGAAACGCCGCCTCGCTCCCGATCGTCTTCCGCTGGATCGCCGCGATGCCCGACGTCCACGTCGGGA
>JADHEE010000608.1_pt1 | contig 13142 bp, 15 predicted proteins | sample 8952401 | NCBI WGS metagenome assembly JADHEE01 (sample SAMN16124438, study PRJNA663242) | bioreactor sludge metagenome | isolation source: sludge (ammonium) | place: India:Bengaluru | collected 2019-02-28
TGGCCGGACAGGCCGGAGCCGCGCTGCCGCGACAGGATCTGGGCGTACAGGCTGTTGATGCGCAGGCGCGGATAGGCGTCGGAATTGATGTTCACGGTCCACTGCCCGCGCACCTTGCGCACCACCACGTCGGGCGTGATGTAGCGCGCGTCCAGCGCCGCGTACTTGGCGCCCGGCCGCGGGTTCAGGCTGCGGATCAGGAACTGCGCCTCGCGCAGCCGTTCGTCGTCGCATTCGACGCACTTCTTCAATTTGGCGAAGTCCCGGCCGGCCAGCAGGTCGAGATGGCCGGAGACGATGCGCAGCGCCAGCATCTGCGTGTCGTCCGCGGGCAGAGCCCGCAGCTGCAGGGCCAGGCATTCCTGGGCGTTGCGCGCGCCGACGCCGGTGGGGTCGAAGTGCTGCAGGTGGCGCAAAGCGATCTGCAGTTCGTCGGTATCGATCTCCAGCTCGGGCGGCAGCGATTCCGCCAGGTCCTCCAGCGACTGGGTCAGGTAGCCGTCGTCGTCGAGCGCCTCGATCAGGCACTGCACCAGGGTGCGGTCGCGCGGCGGCAGGCCCATCAGGCCCAGCTGCCACGACAGGTGCTCGCGCAGCGAGGTGGTCGCCGCCTGGACGTCCTGGAAATCGTTGTCGTCGTCGTCGAACGACCCCGACGAGTTCGCGTACCCGCCGTCGGGCTCGCCCAGCCAGCTTTCTTCCTCGCCAGACGACGAGGCCGCCGGCTCCGTCTCTTCGGGCGCCTTCTCCCCGTCGCCGGCCGGCGCCGTCGGCGGCTCGGCAGCCACCGGCGCGTAGGCGTCGTCCTCGCGTTCGAGCAGCGGATTTTCCAGCAGGTACTTCTCCAGCTCCTGTTCGAGTTCGAGCGTGGACAATTGCAGCAGCTTGATCGATTGCTGCAATTGCGGAGTGAGCGCCAGGTGCTGGGAAAGCTTGAGCTGGAGGGATGGCTTCATTTACCGGGAAGAACGGCCGCCGTGAAAGGATGGATCACACCGTTTCGTTCTGCAAAACGCCTGAGGAAACGCAGCGCCTGCACTACAGGCGGAAATTCTCGCCAAGATAGACCTTGCGTACGTTTTCATTATAAATGATTTCATCAGGCCGGCCAGCCGCCAGCACCCCGCCTTCGTTGAGGATGTAGGCATGATCGCAGATGCCCAGCGTCTCGCGCACGTTGTGGTCGGTGATCAGCACGCCGATGTTGCGCTCCTTGAGAAAGCGGATGATTTTCTGGATGTCCAGCACCGCGATCGGATCGACCCCGGCGAACGGCTCGTCGAGCAGGATGAAGCGCGGATCGGTGGACAGCGCCCGGGCGATTTCCACCCGCCGCCGTTCCCCGCCGGACAGCGACGCCGCCGAGCTGTTGCGGATGTGCGCGATGTGCAGCTCCTCCAGCAGCTGCTCGGCGCGCTGGTCGACCTCGTCGGCGGGCAGCCGGCGCAGTTCGAGCACGGCCTTGATGTTCTCGATCACCGTCAGCTTGCGGAACACCGAGGCTTCCTGCGGCAGGTAGGAGACGCCGAGCTTGGCGCGCTGGTGGATGGGCAGATGCGTGATCTTGCGATCGTCGAGGTACACGTCCCCTCCGTCGCAGGCGATCAGGCCGACCACCATGTAGAAGCAGGTGGTCTTGCCGGCCCCGTTCGGCCCCAGCAGGCCGACCACTTCGCCGCTGCGCACTTCGAGCGAGGCGTCCTGGACCACGGTGCGCTTCTTGTAGCGCTTCCTGAGGTTGTGCGTGGTCAGCGTGCTGCTCTGGGTGGAATTCGTTTCGGCCATCGTTCAGTCGTCTTCATGGCCGCCGCGCAGGACGCGGCGGATCGTTTCGCCGGAAAAGCCCCGGCGCATCAGGAAATTCGTCTGGCGCGCCCGGCCGGCGGCGTCGGCGGGCAGGCCGACATTGCCGTACTTGCGTTGCCACACCTCGCGGGCACGCGCCAATTCGTCCTCGGCGGCGGCCAGGCCGCTTTCCACCAGTTCGCCGGCGACCCCCACCGCGCGCAGTTCCTGAGCCAGCCGCGCGTTGCCGTAGCGCGCGCCGCGCGCCGCCACGCGCATCTCCACGTAGCGCGCGTCGGAGAGCAACCGGCGCGCCGCGAGGTCGTCGAGCAGCGCGTCGAGTTCTTCGGCCGATTCGGCGTGGGGCGCCAGCTTCTTCGCCAGCTCCGCGCGGGCGTGCTCGCGTCGGGCCAGCAGCCGCAACGCCCGCTCGCGCAGCGTCGGGTCCATCGGACGGGTTATTCGGCGGCGCTGCGCGGCTGCGGCGAGGGCACGTTCACCGCGGCGCGGATTTTCGTCTCGATCTCCTCGGCGATCTGCGGATTGGCCTTGAGGAATTCGCGGGCGTTGTCCTTGCCCTGGCCGATCTTCTCGCCGCCGTAGGCGTACCAGGAACCGGATTTCTCGACCAGCTTGTGCGCCACGCCCAGCTCGATGATCTCGCCCTCGCGTGAAATCCCCTCGCCGTACAGGATGTCGAAGATCGCCTCGCGGAACGGCGGCGCCACCTTGTTCTTGACCACCTTGACCTTGGTCTCGTTGCCGATCACCTCGTCGCCCTTCTTGATGCCGCCGATGCGGCGGATGTCGAGGCGCACGGAGGCGTAGAACTTGAGCGCGTTGCCGCCGGTGGTGGTCTCCGGGCTGCCGAACATCACGCCGATCTTCATGCGGATCTGGTTGATGAAGATGACCAGCGTGTTGGTCCGGTTGATGTTGGCCGTCAGCTTGCGCAGGGCCTGGCTCATCAGGCGGGCGTGCAGGCCGGGCAGCGAATCGCCCATCTCGCCTTCGATTTCGGCCTTGGGCACCAGCGCCGCGACGGAGTCGATGACCACCACGTCCACGCTGCCCGAACGCACCAGCATGTCGGCGATTTCCAGCGCCTGCTCGCCGGTGTCGGGCTGCGAGATGAGCAGGTCGTCGAGCTTCACCCCGAGTTTCTGGGCGTAGCTCGGATCGAGCGCGTGCTCGGCGTCGATGAACGCCGCCGTGCCGCCCAGCTTCTGCATCTGCGCCACCACCTGCAGGGTCAGCGTGGTCTTGCCGGACGATTCCGGGCCGTAGATCTCGACGACGCGGCCGCGCGGCAGGCCGCCGACGCCGAGCGCGATGTCCAGGCCGAGCGAACCGGTGGAGACGACCTGCAGGTCCTTCTCGACGCTGCCCTCGCCCATCTTCATGATCGATCCCTTGCCGAACTGCTTCTCGATCTGGGCCAATGCGGCGGCCAGTGCCTTTGCCTTGTTGTCGTCCATTGCGCTTCCTTTTTGAAATTGCGGGGATTATCTCATGTTCGACGCGCGTCCATACGCATGGGCGCGGCGTTGAGTACTGTGATTATATACAGTCTTTACGGACGGCGATACGGCGGGGGAGACGCCGCTCGCGGCGGACGCTCAGGCCAGCAGGCCCTCGGCCGGCGGCGTCAGCCGCTCGATCAGTCCGGCCAGCGCGCAGGCTGCCGACTGCGCCCGGACCGCCTCGCGGCCGCCGGCGAAATGGCGGGTCTCGGTGGTCGTGGCGCCGCCGCGCACTGCCCAGGCGAAACAGACCGTGCCCACCGGCTTTTCGGCCGAGCCGCCGTCGGGGCCGGCGATGCCGGTGACGGCCACCGCCCAGTCGGCGCGGCTGTGGCGCAGCGCACCTTCGGCCATGGCCACGGCGACGGGCTGGCTGACCGCGCCGTGCGCGGCCAGCGTCGCCTCGGGCACGCCGAGCATCTCCTGCTTGGCGGCGTTGGAGTAGGTCACGAAGCCGCGCTCGAACCAGGCCGAGCTGCCAGCGATCGCCGTCAGGCACTGGCTCACCCAGCCGCCGGTGCACGATTCGGCGGTGGCCAGCATCAGGCGCTCGGCGAGCAGGGCCGCGCCGAGGCGCGCGGCCAGCGCCTCCAGGGCGGATTGATCGGGAAAGCTCACTGTACTACCCTCCTGTCGCTACGCGACATCCTCCCCCAAGGAGGAAGAGCGCCTCCTGCGGGCGGCCGGGCGGAGGCGCTCATGCGCCGAACCACGCCAGGACGTGGCGCAGCACCGCCAGCGCCAGCACGGTGTACAGGCCCGCGACGAAGTCGTCGGCCATGACGCCGAAGCCGTTCTTGACCCGCTCGTCGAAGAAACGCGCCGGTGGCGGCTTGACGATGTCGAAGAAGCGGAAGGCCGCGAACGCCGCCGCCTGCCACGCCCAGCCCGGCGGACAGACGAACAGCACCAGCCAGAACGGCACGATTTCGTCCCACACGATGCTGCCGTGGTCGACCGCGCCGAGGTCGTCGCCGGTGCGCCGCACGACGAAGATGCCGATTACCGCGCAGACCAGCAGGAAGGCCAGCAGTTCGGCATCCGCCATGCCGTTGCGCAGCAGCGGATAGGTCGCCCACGCGAGGAGCGTGCCGGCGGTGCCCGGCGCGAAGGGCGACAGGCCGCTGCCGAAGCCGCAGGCCACCAGGTGCGCGGGGTGCGAGAAGAGAAAGCGCAGCGACGGCGCCTTACTGGTCTTGATCTTGGCCAAAGTGATCGAATCCTTTCCGGCCGACCGCCACCGGTTCGCCCCGCTCGCCGATCAGGCGGACTGCTCCCCGGCCCGCGGCGGCGGCGAGCCGGCCGATGCGCCACAGGGGCAGGTCGAGTTCGGCCGAGAGGGCGGACAGTTCGTCGCGCTGCTCCGGCGCCGCCGAAAACGCCAGTTCGTAATCATCCCCTCCGGCCAGCTGGCATTGGCGGGCCAGCGCGGCGTCGACGCCCGCCGGCAGTTCCGGCAGCTGCGCGACGAAAATCTCGGCGTCGAGCGTCGAGCGTTCGCAGATATGCCCGAGGTCGGCCAGCAGGCCGTCCGAGACGTCGATCGCCGAGCGCGCCAGCGCGCGCCGCTGCAAGGCCAGGCCCAGCTCGACGCGCGGGGACGGCTGCTGCAGCAGGCCGACGCACAGCGCGCCGAACTCGCCCGGCAGCGCGGTGCGGCCCTGCAGGTGCGCGAGGCCGAGCGCCGCCAGTCCCGGACGCCCGGACACCCAGACGTCGTCGCCGGCACGCGCGCCGTCGCGGCGCAGGGCGCGGCCGGCGGGCACTTCGCCCAGCGCGGTGACGCACAGGTTGAGCGGCCCGCGCGTGGTGTCGCCGCCGATCAGGTCGACGCCGTAGCGCCCGGCGCAGGCGAAAAAGCCCCGGCTGAACGCGCCGAGCCACGCCTCGTCGGCCGCCGGCAGACTGCCGGCGAGCAGGGCCCAGCGCGGCTGCGCGCCCATCGCGGCGAGGTCGGAGACGTTGACGGCGAGCGTCTTCCAGCCCAGCTGGAACGGGTCGGTGTCGGCGAAGAAGTGCGTTCCCGCCACCAGCATGTCGGTGGTCGCGGCCAGCTCCATCCCCGGCGACGGCGCCAGCAGGGCGCAATCGTCGCCCGGCCCGAGCACGGCCTGCGGCGTCGGGCGGGCGAAATGGCGGTCGATCAGGTCGAATTCGGAAGGCATGGGAGGAAAACCTCTTCCGGCACGGAGCAGGCTTCGCGGAAGAAGGCCGCGGCGGCGACTAGCTGCGTCCGCGCTGCTGCCGCTTGGCCTCGACCTCGACCGGGCGGACCTTCGCCGCCAGCTTGTCGAGCACGCCGTTCACGTACTTGTGGCCGTCGGTGCCGCCGAAACTCTTGGCCAGCTCGATGGCTTCGTTGATGACTACGCGGTAGGGCGTCTGCGGGCAGTTGACCAGCTCGTAGGCGCCGGTCAGCAGGACGCTGGCCTCGACCGGCGAGAGCTCGGCGAAGGGCCGGTCCAGGTAGGCCTGGAGCTGTTCCTGCAGCCCGCCGTGCTGCGCCAGCACGCCGCGCAGCAGGCCGACGAAGAACTCGCGGTCGGCCCGGTCGAAACCGTCGCTGTCGGCGAGGTGCGCCTCGATGGCCGCCTCGTCGCTGCCGCCGACCCGCCACTGGTACAGCCCCTGCAGGGCGAACTCGCGGGCGCGGCGGCGCGGCGACTTGGCCGGTTTCTTCGCCGCCGCCGGGGCGTTCGCGTTCACCGCATCCGTCGCGCCGCTCATGGCCGGCGCTCCCCGATGGCTCGCATCAGCCGCGCCATCTCCACGGCCGCCTGGGCGCAGTCCGTGCCTTTCTGGCGCGTGCGCGCCAGCGCCTGATCGTCGTCCTCGCAGGTCAGGATGCCGTTGGCGACGGGCACGCCGGAATCGAGCTGCACTTCCATGACCGCCCGGCAGGAGTCGTTGGAAACCACCTCGAAATGGTAGGTGTCCCCGCGAATGACCGCGCCGAGGGCGACCAGCGCGTCGAAGCGGCCGGTCTGCGCCAGGGTCTGCAGGGCCAGCGGAATCTCCAGCGCGCCGGGCACGGTGGCGATCTCGACGTCGCCGGCAGCCACGCCCAGGCGCGCCAGTTCGGCCACGCAGGCGGCCAGCAGGCCTTCGCAGGCGTCCGGATTGAAGCGGCTCATCACGATGCCGACGGACAATCCCCGTCCGTCGAGATCGCTCTCGTATTCATAGATGTCGTCGAAGCGGGGCATGGGAAATCCAATCCAGCAAACGGGTTATTCGAGTCCGGCCGTCGGGGGGACGAAGCCGGTGATTTCCAGGTCGAAGCCGGTCATGCTCGGCATGCGGCGCGGGCTGGCGAGCAACCGCATGCGGCGCACGCCGAGATCGCGCAGGATCTGCGCGCCGATGCCGTAGATGCGCGGGTCCCACTTGGCCGCCGGGTGCGCCGGCGCGTCCGGTTCGGCGAGCGCGGAGAGGATGTCCTGCCCGGTCTCGGGGCGGTGCAGCAGCACGGCCACGCCCGTCTCGGCCTGCGCCAGCGCCTGCAGCGAGGCATCGAGCGAAAAGGTGTGGCGGCCGCCGCCCGGATTGAGGAAATCGAGCACCGACAGCGGCTCATGCACGCGCACCAGCGTCTCCTGCTCGGGGCGGATGTCGCCCTTGGCCAGCGCCAGATGCACTTCGTTCGAAGTCAGGTCGGTGAACGCGTGCAGCGTGAATTCGCCGAACGGCAGCGCGACGGGGCGCGAGTGGCTGCGCCGGACCAGCGTTTCGTTGCGGCTGCGGTAGTGGATGAGGTCGGCGATGGTGCCGATCTTCAGGCCGTGCGTCGCGGCGAATTCGATCAGGTCCGGCAGGCGCGCCATGGTCCCGTCGTCCTTGAGGATCTCGCAGATCACCGCCGAGGGTTCCAGGCCGGCGAGCTGGGCCAGGTCGCAACCCGCCTCGGTGTGCCCGGCGCGCACCAGGACGCCGCCCGGCCGCGCGGTGATCGGGAAGATATGCCCCGGCTGGACGATATCCTCCGGCCGCGCGTCGCGCGCCACCGCCGCCTGCACCGTGCGCGCGCGGTCCTGCGCGGAGATGCCGGTGGTGACTCCCGCGGCCGCTTCGATCGAAACGGTGAACGCCGTGCTGTACGGGCTCTTGTTGTCGCGCGCCATCGGCGTCAGGCCGAGCTGCCGGCTGCGCGCCTCGGTGATCGTCAGGCAGACCAGCCCGCGCGCGTGCGTGACCATGAAATTGATGGCTTCGGGCGTCACGTGCTCGGCGGCGAGGACCAGATCGCCCTCGTTCTCGCGGTCCTCCTCGTCGACGAGAATGACCATGCGGCCCGCGCGCATCTCGGCGACGATTTCCTCGGTCGGCGAGATGGACGACGACTGGCTCAAGGGACTCATTTACCGCTCCTGCGAAGCGTCGGGATTCAGCATGCGTTCGACGTAGCGCGCGATCAGGTCGATTTCGAGATTGACGCGGGCGCCGGGCTGCAGGCCGCCGAGCGTCGTCGCGGCGAGCGTATGCGGAATCAGGTTGATGGAAAAGCACGCGCCGTCGACCGCATTGGTCGTCAGGCTGACGCCGTCGACGGTGATCGATCCCTTGCGCGCGATGTATTTGGCCAGCGCCGCCGGCGCGCGGATTTCCAGCAGGCGGTTGTCGCCCAGCGCATCGAAGCGGAGGACTTCGCCGACGCCGTCGACATGGCCGGCGACCAGATGCCCGCCGAGCCGGTCGGCCAGGCGCAGCGCCTTTTCCAGATTGACCGGGCCCGGCGCCGACAGGCCGACGGTGCACGACAGCGTCTCCGGCGACACGTCGACGCCGAAGCTGTGCTCTCCCTTGTCGACGACGGTCAGGCACACCCCGTTGCAGGCGATCGAGTCGCCCGGCGACACGTCGCCGAGTTCCAGCCGGCCGGCGTCGATCGACAGGCGCACGGTCGGCGTGCCGTCGTTGCGCGGGGTCGATGCGGTGATGCGGCCCACGGCCGCGACGATTCCAGAGAACATGGCGGGGATCGGTCCGATTGGTACGGGAAAGGGGCTGCCATTTTAGCACGCCGGCGGGGCGAAGCCCCTCGCTGGAAGGAATCGCCCCGGCCCCGGAGTACACTGGCGTTTTTCGCGAAGGAGAAGCACATGATCGTTCTGATTACCGGCGCCAGCGCCGGCTTCGGCGAGGCCATGGCCCGCCGGTTCGTGGCCGGCGGCCATCGGGTGATCGCCGCGGCGCGCCGCGCGGAGCGTCTGGCGCAGCTGCGCGAGGAACTCGGCGAGGCGCTGCTGCCGGTCGCCATGGACGTCACCGATCCGGCGTCGGTCGAAGGCGGGCTGGCGCAACTGCCGGCGGCCTGGCAGCCCATCGACGTGCTGGTCAACAACGCCGGCCTGGCGCTCGGCACCGAGCCCGCCCAGCAGTGCTCGCTGGCGGAGTGGACGACGATGATCGACACCAACGCAAAGGGGCTGGTCGCCGTCACGCACGCGCTGCTGCCGGGGATGGTCGCGCGCGACCGCGGGCTGATCATCAACATCGGCTCGATCGCCGGCAACACGGCGTATCCGGGCGGCAACGTCTACGGCGCGACGAAGGCCTTCGTCGAGCAGTTCACCCGCAACCTGCGCGCCGACCTCGCCGGCACCGGCGTGCGCGCGGCCAACATCGCGCCGGGGCTGTGCGGCGGCACCGAGTTCTCCAACGTGCGCTTCCGCGGCGACGACGCGGCCGCCGCCAAGGTCTACGCGGGCACCGTGCCGCTGACCGCCGACGACATCGCCGAAGCCGCGTACTGGATCGCCACCTTGCCGCCGCACATTAACATCACCCACCTCGAGATGATGCCGACCTGCCAGGGCTACGGCGGCTTCAGCATCAAAAGGTCGGCGCAGCCGTGAGCGCCGAATTCCTGCTCACCTCGCTGGTCGTCGTGCTGATTCCCGGCACCGGCGTGCTGTTTACCGTCTCGGCCGGGCTGTTCCTCGGCAGGCGCGCCAGCTTGTACGCGGCCCTCGGCTGCACGCTGGGCATCCTGCCGCACCTGCTGGCCAGCGTGCTGGGGCTGGCCGCGCTGCTGCACGTCAGCGCCGTCGCCTTCCACCTGCTCAAGCTGGCCGGCGCCGCCTACATGCTGTACCTGGCCTGGGCGACCTGGCGCGAGCGCGGCGGCCTGTCGCTGGACAGGCCGGAGGATGCGGGAAGCGCCGGGCGCATCGTGTGGCGCGCGGTGCTGATGAACGTGCTCAACCCGAAGCTGACGATCTTCTTCCTGGCCTACCTGCCGCAGTTCATCCCCGCCGGGACGGCGTCCCCCTTGCCGCAGATGCTGGCGCTCAGCGCCGTGTTCATGGCCATGACGCTGATCGTCTTCATTTTCTACGGCCTGCTCGCGCACGCGGCACAGCGGGCCGTCCTCGGCTCGCCGCGGGTGCGGGACTGGATGCGCCGGGGATTCGCCGCCGTCTTCGCCGGCCTCGGGATCAACCTGGCGCTGGCGGATCGCTGAACGGGGCGCAACCGCTCAGCTCTCCAGGGTTTCCAGGATGGCGTAGCAGGCGCCGGTGGTGTGGTAGTCGACTTTGCCGGCGGGACTCTTCTCGTCGGTGGTGTTGACGTTCTCCCGCGTCAGCAGGCGGAACCAGGCACCGTGCCGGTGATCGATCCAGTGCTCCCAGCAATACGCCCACAGGCGGTCGTACCAGTCCCGGTACGCGGCCTTGCCGGTGCGCCGGCCGAGCACGGCCGCCGTGGCCAGGCTCTCGCACTGCACCCAGTGGTACTTGCGGTCGTCGCAGATCGAGAAATCCGGCGCGAAGCCGTAATAGAGGCCGCCGTGGCGGTCGTCCCAGGCGCGGCGGAAGGCGACGTCGAACAGGGTCTCGGCGCGCTCCAGCAGCCAGGGCAGCGGCCGCCGGCGCTCGATCAGGAGCAGCAGCCGCGCCCATTCGGTGAAGTGGCCCGGCTGGTAGCCCCAGGGCCGGAAGATGTTGGACATGTCGTGGCGGTTGTACTCCCAGTCGACTTTCCACTCCGGCGTGTAATGCTCCCAGATCATGACGCCGTCGGTCTGTCCCGCAAGGCGCTGGTGCACGGCGGTCGCGACCTGCACGGCGCGGTCGAGGAAGCGCGCGTTTCCGGTGGCCGCGAAGGCGGCGAGGCAGGCTTCGGTGGCGTGCATGTTGGCGTTCTGGCCGCGGTAGGGCGAGAGTACCCAGTCGGGGCTCGCCTCGTCAGCGTACAGGCCGTAGGCGGGCTGCCAGAAACGCCGCTCCATCAGTGCGAAGGTTTCGTCCAGCCAGTCGGCCGCGCCGGCGATTCCGGCCTGCGCGGCATGCGCGTAGGCGAGCAGCACGAAGGCGAGGCCGTAGCAGTGGTTCGTCGCGTCGAGCACGCGCGCCTGCCCGTTTTCCCAATGCAGCACCCACGCATAGCCGCCGGTGGCCGGATTGCGGTGCGCGTCGCGCAGGAAGGCGACGGCGCGGCGGGCGTTGTCCAGGTAGGCCGGCGTGTCCGGAAAGTGGCGCGCGGCCATGGCCCACAGGAAGACGTAGCGCGCGCTGCTCACCAGATGGCGCGTATACGCGTCGAAGACGGTGCCGTCGTCCTTGAGGAAATGGTAGAAGCCGCCGCTCGGGTCGATCGCGCGCGGGTGATAGAAGGACAGCGTATGGCGCACGTGGTCGAGCAGCGTCTGGCGGCGGTGGAAATCGGGAGCAGCGGGAATCATGCGGGGCCTCGCGGGTTGTTCGGGTTTTTTACGGCGTGAATGCCGATCGGATGCCAAGGAAACACTGATTCATTCGTCCCCGGCGCAGGCCGGGGTCCAGTTCGCCGGTTTTCCTGGATTCCGGCTTTCGCCGGAATGACGAATGTGGAATGTTACAGCGCCTCCCTAACTCATCCATTCGATGAAGCCGAGTTCGTCCAGTCCTCGGCGCAGCGCCTCGATCTCGTCGGCGCGCATCGCCGCCAGCGGCAGGCGGGTCGGCCCGCAGTCGACGCCGGCGAATTTCATCATCGCCTTGAGCGCGGGCAGGGGGCGGTATTTCTGCGCCAGTTCCACCATGCGCACCGAGAGCAGTTGCAGGCGCCGCGCCTCGTCCAGGCGGCCGGCCTCGAAATGCTCGCGGATGCGCCGGTAGAGCGCCGGCGCCAGGTTGTAGGTGCTGCCCACCGCGCCCGCCGCGCCGGTGGCCAGTCCGGCGAGGTACATCTCGTCCACGCCGAACACCATGTTGAAGCGCCCGCCGTCCAGCGCCGCGCACGACTGGAATTCGTAGAGCGTCGGCGACGTGTACTTTATGCCGACAAGATTCTCGATGCGCTCCTTCGCCTGGGACAGGAACTCGGTCATGGACAGCGCGACGCCGGTCAGGTGCGGGATGTGGTAGTAGTAGAACGGCAGTTCCGGCGCCGCCGCCGCGATCTCGGCGACGCAGCCGACGAGGCCGGACACCGACCCCGGCCGGAAATAGAACGGCGGCGTGGCGGCGACCGCCGCCGCTCCGGCGGCCTGCGCGTGCGCGGCCAGTGCGCGGCAGTCGGCCAGCGCGGTGTGGCCGACATGGGCGACCACCGGCACGCGCCCGGCCGCCGCCTTGAGGAAAGTCTCCAGCACGGACTTGCGCTCCTCCGTGGTCAGCGACGAACTTTCGCCGGTGGTGCCGCAGACGAACAGCGCGTCGATACCGAGCGCCAGCAGGCGCTCGACCAGCGGCGCGACGGCGCCGGGATTCAGGCGGCCGTCTTCGTGCATGGGGGTGAAGGTGGCCGGAACGAGGCCCGTCATCCAGAATTTTTTCGCCATCATTTTCTCCACGGATCAATGCGTTGAACGGGGGTCGAGCGCGTCGCGCAGGCCGTCGCCGATGAAGTTGATGCTCAGCACCGCCAGGGCGATCATCAGGCCGGGCGCGAGCCACAGCCAGGGCATGCCTTCCAGGATGGTCTGCGACTGGGCGTCCTGCAGCATGTTGCCCCAGCTCGGCGTCGGCGCCTGCACGCCGAGGCCGAGGAAGGACAGCGACGCTTCCTGCAGGATGGCGTTGGCCATGCCGAAGGTGGCGGCGACGGTGACCGTGCCGACGACGTTGGGCAGCAGGTGGCGGAACATGATCTGCGCCGGAGGAACGCCGATCGAGCGCGCGGCGAGCACGAACTGCTGCTCCCGGAACGACAGGAACTGGCCGCGCACCAGCCGCGCGATGCCCGGCCAGGTCAGCCCGCCGATGACCAGCATGGTGTTGTAGATGCTCGGCCCGAGTACGGCGGCGATGGTGATGATCATCACCAGCGAGGGGAAGGCCATCACCATGTCGGTCAGGCGCATCAGCAGCATGTCGGTCTTGCCGCCGGCGTAGCCGGAGATGCCGCCGACGAGCACGCCGATGAAGGTCGAGATCGATACCGCCACCAGCCCGACGGACAGCGAGACGCGGCCGGCGTGCACGATGCGCGACCAGACGTCGCGGCCGGTGGTGTCGGTGCCCAGCCAGTGCGCCGCGCTCGGCGGCTGGCTCATCGACGCGAGATCGAGCTCGATCGGCGAATAGCGCTCGATCGCCGGCGCGAGCACGGCCAGCAGCACCATCACCCCGAGCACGGCCAGCCCGAGCACGGCCAGCCGGTGCCGGAAGAAGCGCTTGCGCGCCTTGGCCCACAGGCTTTCGCCGGCCGGCGCCGCCGCCAAAGTCCCGCTTGGTGAAAGAAGTGCGGCCATGTTCGTGTTCCTCAGTCGTAGCGGATGCGCGGGTCCAGGAAGCTGTAGGCGATGTCGGTGAGCAGGTTGCAGGCCTGCACGACGACGGCGGAAAACAGCACGTAGCCCATGATCACCGGCGAATCGCGCCCGGTGACCGCGCCGATGAACATCAGCCA
>JADHEE010000610.1_pt1 | contig 13086 bp, 12 predicted proteins | sample 8952401 | NCBI WGS metagenome assembly JADHEE01 (sample SAMN16124438, study PRJNA663242) | bioreactor sludge metagenome | isolation source: sludge (ammonium) | place: India:Bengaluru | collected 2019-02-28
AGGCCAGCTTCATCTCCTCGGTGATGCGCGGCGCTCCGGCGTCGAGCGCGCCGCGGAAGATGAAGGGGAAGCAGAGGACGTTGTTGACCTGGTTCGGATAGTCCGAGCGGCCGGTGGCCATGATGACGTCGGGACGTGCCTCGCGGGCCAGTTCCGGCATGATTTCGGGCGTCGGGTTGGACAGAGCGAAGACGATGGGCTGCCTGGCCATTCTGGCCACCATCTCGGCCTTCAGCACCCCGGCGGTGGAGAGGCCGAGAAAGATGTCGGCGCCGTCGATGGCGTCGGCCAGGGTGCGCGCCTCGGTTTCGCGCGCGTAGCGCGCCTTGGTCGGTTCCATGTGCGCCTCGCGGCCGACATGGATCACGCCCTTCGAATCGCAGACCAGGACGTTTTCGCGGCGGATGCCCAGATCGCACCAGAGATCGAGGCAGGAGATCGCCGCGGCGCCGGCGCCCGAGCAGACCACCTTGACTTCGCCGATGTTCTTGCCGGTCACTTTCAGCGCGTTGAGCATGGCGGCCGCCGAGATGATCGCCGTGCCGTGCTGGTCATCGTGAAAGACCGGGATCGACATGCGTTCCTTGAGCTTGCGCTCGATGTAGAAGCATTCGGGGGCCTTGATGTCTTCGAGATTGATTCCTCCCAGTGTGGGTTCCAGGGCGGCAATCATGTCGATCAGCTTGTCGGGGTCGTTTTCGGCCAGTTCGATGTCGAATACGTCGATGCCGGCGAACTTCTTGAACAGGCAGCCCTTGCCTTCCATCACCGGCTTGCCGGCCAGCGGTCCGATATTGCCCAGGCCGAGCACGGCGGTGCCGTTGGTCACGACGCCGACCAGGTTAGCGCGGGAGGTGTAGAGCGCGGCATTGTCCGGGTCTTCGACGATGGCCTCGCAGGCGAACGCCACGCCGGGAGAGTAGGCCAGCGCGAGATCGTGCTGATTGGTCAGCGCCTTGGTCGGCTGGACGGAAATCTTGCCGGGGGTCGGGAGTCGATGATATTCGAGTGCGGTTTCGCGCAGATTCTTGTTCACTGCTGCTCCTTTGCTGTTCAATTCTGACGACGCGACCCGGAGGGGGCGATGCGCCGGTGGTTTGGCCAGGACATGCGGCCCGGACGGAGCCAGGCGTGCCGGTGGCGGGCGTTCAACCCACACACGTTACCAGCAAGAACTGATTCCGAGGAGCGTATATTACCGTCATAATCCGTGAAGGATTGGGGTTTCGACCGACGAGTACGAGATTCTCATCCGGGTACTGCACGGTGTTCCGGGATGGGGAGCGGCAGAGATGCCGGCCGCGCCTGCAATGCCGATCCGGCAAGGTCAGATGCCGTCCGTACCGTTCTCCGCCATGAACTTCTTGATGTCCACCGAGCCCAGGCGGCGCGAGGCGCCCTCCATGTGCTGGCGCGCGGCGAGGCGGGCGGCCTCGGAATCCTGGCGCGAAATGGCGTCGACGATGCACTGGTGCTCGTCCTTGACCTGCTGCGAGAGCACGGCCTTGGTCGCTTCGTAGCTGCGCGTGATGCGCGTGGCCTTGATCAGGAAGTTGAAGAGGAACTCGATCAGCGCCAGAAAATGCGGGTTGCCCGTGGCTTCGGCGATGCTGCGGTGGAACACGATGTCGGCTTCGACGCCGTCCTTGCCCGCCTGTTCGTCGAGTTCGATCTGCTTGAGCGTGCGCTTGATCGCGGCCATTTGTTCGCGGGTCCGGCGTTTCGCGGCCAGCGCGGCGATTTCCCCTTCGAGCGACTGACGCAGTTCGACCACCTGCAGCACCGACTGGATCGAGTCCATGATGCTCGGGTCGATGCGGAAAGGGGCCTGCACGTTGCGGTCGCGGACGAAGACGCCGCTGCCCTGGCGCGACTCGACCAGGCCTTCGGATTTCAGGCGCGACACCGCTTCGCGGATGACCGTCCGGCTGACGCCGAAGCGGCCGGCCATCTTCAGCTCGGAAGGCAGCCGCGCTCCCGGCTTGAAGTCGTCGCCGTTGATCAGTTGCGTCAATGCCTCGAAAACACGGTCGGTCAGCGTCCCCGCCGTGGTGATCCGTTCGACCTTGAATTCCGGGGTGGATGCCATCGTTTCGGGCCCTCGTAATTTTTTTGTTGAGGATGTTGTAAATATTTTTTTCCTGTGTTTTACTTAGCCATGTTATCAGATGTATTGTTGTACGACAACTTTAACAACAGGGCGTGCCACAAGCAGCACTCCCGGGAAGAACCGAGAATTCACCATGGCTGTTCATCGCTGGAACCGGGCATCCGGGCGATGTTGTCTGGATGTCTGGAACCGGCATTTTTAGTGAGGGTAAAACAGATGAAAGCAACACGGCTAATGGCAGGCGTAGTGATGGGTCTGGGGCTGGGGATCGCGGCGGCGCAGGCGCAGACAGTGTTCAAGATCGGCTGGACGAACACCATCGACTCGCACTACGGGGTGGGCGTGACCACCTTCGGGGACGAGATCTTCAAGCGCACCAACGGACGCTACAAGCTGCAGTATTTCCCGTCGGGCGCCCTGGGCGGCGAGCGCGAGATGCTCGAGGCCGTGCAACTCGGCACCCAGGACATGATCATCACGTCGACCGGTCCGGTGGGCAACTTCGTGCCCGAGACGCGGATCGTGGACATTCCCTACCTGTTCCGCGACTACGACCACGCCCGCAAGGTGCTCGACGGCCAGATCGGACAGGAAATCCTCACCAAGTTCCCGGCCAAGGGGCTGGTCGCCATCAGCTGGATGGAAAACGGCTTCCGGCACATCACCAACAGCAAGCGGGCGGTGAAGAGCCCGGACGACGTTAAGGGGCTGAAGATCCGCACCATGGAAAACAAGGTGCACATGGAAGCCTTCAAGGCCATGGGCGCTCTGCCCACGCAGATGAACATGATCGAGGTGTTCACTGCGCTGCAGACCGGCACGGTGGACGGCCAGGAAAACCCCATTCCGGTGATCCTCGCCAACAAGCTCTACACGGTGCAGAAGTACCTGACGCTGGATTCGCACGTCTATTCGCCGGCGATCCTCATCATCAACAAGGGCTTGTGGGACAAGATCAGCGACGCCGACAAGGCCGCCTTCAAGGAAGCCGCCAAGATCGCCCTGGTCGCCAACCGCAAGAAGGTCAACGACGACGAAGCCAACGGTCTGGACGTGATGAGAAAGGCCGGCACCGAAATCGTCACCTCGGTGGACAACGCCGCCTTCCAGAAGGCCGTGGCGTCCGCTTACGCCGGCTTCAACAAGGAGTTCGGCGAGGCCAACATCAAGCGGATCGTGGACGTCAAGTAAACCGGCGTCGCAGCGACGGCGTGCCGCCGGCGGGCGGCACGCCTCCCAACCTCACCAGGAATCGATACGGAAGGCCCCGCGCGGGACCTCCCGGCTGGAGTTCATCCATGAAACACGCTTTCCTCGTCTTCGAAAGCCGGCTCTCGGCGGTGATCATCCGCGCCGCCTGCATCCTGCTCGGCGTCGCCTCGGTGCTCGGCATCATGCAGGTGCTGAGCCGTTTCGTCTTCAACCAGCCGATCAGCTGGAGCGAAGTGCTGATCCGGCTGGTGCTCATCTGGATGGTCATGTTCGGCGTGGTCATCGCCTTCCGCGAAGGCGCGCAGGTCTCGGTCGACCTGATGTTCCGCCTGAGCGGCCGCTTCCAGCGCCCGCTGCACTTCATGATCACCGTGATCGCCGTGCTGTTCCTCGCCGTGCTCATCTGGTACGGCTTCGACATCACCTGGCGCACCCGCTTCCAGGAAATCGGCGGCATGGAATTCCTGCCCATGAGCGTCGGCTACGCCGCCATCCCGGTTGGCTCAATCTTCGCGGTCATCGGCGCCATCGCCAACTTCCTCGACCCGAAGCACAACGAACTCGAAACGCAGCAGTAATCCCGTGGCCTAGCTGCAGCGATCAACGAATCAGGAGTCACCCATGACCACCGCCATGTTCGCCTCGATGATCATCTTCTTCGCCTTCAGCATCCCGATCGCCGTCTCGATCGGGATGGCCGGCACCGCCAGCCTGTTCTTTTTCGGCAATACCCCCATGCTGGTCATCCCGAAGGAGATGTTCTCGTCCATCGATAAATTCGCCCTCGGCGCCATTCCATTCTTCATCCTCGCCGGCAACCTCATGGAGGTCGGCGGCATCTCCAACCGCCTGGTCAACTTCGCCAAGTCCATCGTCGGCGGGCTGCAGGGCGGCCTGGGCATGACCTGCGTCATGACCTGCATGATCTTCGCCGCGGTCTCGGGCTCGTCCGTCGCCACCACCTTCGCCATCGGCGCCATCCTCATCCCGGCGCTGATCAAGCACGGCTATCCCACCAACTTCGCCGCCGCGCTGCAGGCCACGTCGGCCGAACTCGGCGTGATCATCCCGCCGTCGATCCCGATGATCCTCTACGGCGTCTCGGCGGAAGTCTCGATCGGCGAGCTGTTCATCGCCGGCTTCGGTCCCGGCCTGCTGATCGGCGGCGGCCTGATGTTCTTCGTCTGGTGCTGGTCGAAGTACAAGGGCTACGGCAAGAACGACCACCTCGGGCGCATGAGCTTCGGCCACGCCACCAGGGAAGCCGCGCTGGCCCTGATGATGCCGGTGATCATCCTCGGCGGCATCTACGGCGGCGTGTTCACCCCGACCGAGGCGGCGGTGGTCGCCGTCTTCTACGCGCTGATCGTCGGCATGGGCATCTACAAGGAAATCAAGGTCAAGGACCTCTTCCCGATCTTCAAGAAGTCGGTGATCTCCTCGGCGGTGATCATGTTCATCATCGCCAACGCCGGGCTGTTCAGCTTCCTGATCACGCGCGCCGGGGTGCCGGAGGCGATCGGCGACTTCCTCAAGCAGCATCTCACCTCGGGCGCGATGTTCCTGCTCGGGGTCAACGCCGCGCTGTTCCTGATCGGCATGTTCATCGAGACCTCGGCCTCGATCATCGTGCTGGCGCCGATCCTCGCGCCGGTGGCGGCGAAGTTCGGGGTCGACCCGGTGCATTTCGGGACGATCATGGTGGTGAACCTCGCCCTCGGCATGATCACTCCGCCGTTCGGGGTCAATCTCTTCGCCGCCTGCACGGTGGCCAGGATCTCGCTCGACAAGATCGTCCGCGAACTCATCCCCTTCGTCCTCACCGTGCTCACCTGCCTGATGATCATCACCTACGTCCCCCAAATCTCCCTTTTCCTCAGGGACTGGGTCTACGGGTACTAGCCGTCTTCGACATCCATTGGAAAGCCAAGTCATGAATACAACTGTCAAGAAACCGGTCGGCGTCGTCGGATTGGGCGCCATGGGCATGGGCGTGGCGATGTCGCTGTTGCGCGAGGGCTTCGAGGTGCACGCCTGCGACGTGCGGCCCGAAGCGGTGCAGAAGGTGGTCGACGCCGGCGGTATCCGCGCCGATTCGCCGGCGGCGATGGCGCCGTTGGTCGACGTGCTGATCACCGTGGTGGTCAACGCCGACCAGACCGAAGCCGTCCTGTTCGGCGAGCAGGGCGCCGCGCCGCGCATGAAGCCCGGTGCGGTGGTCATCGCCAGCGCCACCGTTTCGCCCGAGTTCGCCAAGGCGCTCGGCAGGCGCCTGGCCGACGCCGGGCTGCTGATGATCGACGGGCCGATCTCCGGCGGCGCCGCCAAGGCCATGGCCGGCGAGATGACGGTGATGTCGTCCGGCACCCCCGAGGCCTACGCCAAATGCGAGGACGTCCTGGCCGCGATCGCCGGCAAGGTCTACCGCCTGGGCGACGCAGCCGGGCCGGGCTCGGTGGTGAAGATGGTCAACCAGTTGCTGGCCGGCGTGCATATCGCCGCCGCCGGCGAGGCCATGGCTCTGGCGATCCGCGCCGGCGCCGATCCGGACCAGGTTTACGAAGTGATCACCAACAGCGCCGGCAACTCCTGGATGTTCCAGAACCGCGTGCCGCACATCCTGGCCGGCGACTACACGCCGCTCTCGGCGGTGAACATCTTTGTCAAGGATTTGGGTATCGTGCTGGATTACGCCAAAAAGGCCGTCTTCCCGCTGCCGCTGTCGGCCGCCGCGCATCAGATGTACATGTCGGCCTCCGCCGCCGGCCACGGCGGCGAGGACGACTCGGCCGTGATCAAGGTTTTCCCCGGCATCGAATTGCCGGAGCCCAGGAAATGAATCATCAATCGCAAAAGGAGTAAGTAAATGACCGTTCTGCTTGGTTGCATTGCCGACGACTTCACGGGCGGCACCGACCTGGCCGGCATGCTGGTGAAAGCCGGCATGCGTACCGTACAAATGATCGGCGTGCCGCGGGAGCCGGTCGGCGACGACGTCGACGCCGTGGTGATCGCCCTGAAGTCGCGCACCAACCCGGTCGAGGAAGCCATCGCCGAATCGCTGGCCGCGCTGCGCTGGCTGCAGCAGGCCGGCTGCCAGCAGTTCTACTTCAAGTACTGCTCGACCTTCGACTCGACGCCCAGGGGCAACATCGGCCCGGTGGCCGAAGCCCTGATGGCCGCGCTCGGGACGAATTTCACCATCGCCTGCCCGGCCTTTCCGGTGAACGGCCGCACCATCTACAAGGGCCACCTCTTCGTCGGCGACATCCTGCTTTCCGACTCCGGCATGCGCCACCACCCGCTCACCCCGATGACCGACGCCAACCTCGTCAAGGTCCTGCAGGCCCAGATCAAGGGCAAGGCCGGCCTGGTCGACTACGGCGTCGTGCGCCAGGGCGCGGATGCCGTCAAAGCCCGCTTCGCGCAATTGAGAGCAGACGGCTGCACCTTCGCCGTGCCCGACGCCATCACCAACGACGACCTGCTGGCCATCGGCGCCGCCTGCGCCGATCTGCCGCTGGTCACCGCCGGCTCCGGCATCGCCTTGGGCCTGCCGCAGAACTTCCGGAAAGCCGGCCTGCTGCCCGAGCACCAGGTCGCCGACGCCCTGCCGCCGACCGGCGGCCTGCGCGCCGTCATCGCCGGCAGCTGCTCGCTCGCCACGCAAGGGCAGGTCGCCGCCATGCGCGAGAAGCATCCCGCCTTCAACATCGATCCCTTCGAACTCGCGCACGGCAAGGACGTGGCGGGCGAAGCCCTGGCCTGGGCCAAGGGCAGGATCGACAAGGAACCCGTCCTCTTCTACGCCACGGCGACCCCGGAGGCCGTCAAGGCCGTGCAAGCCCAGCTGGGGACCGAGAAGGCCGGCAGCCTGGTCGAGGACGCCCTGGCCGCCATCGCCAAGGGACTGGTCGCCCTGGGCGTCGGGCAACTGATCGTCGCCGGCGGCGAGACCTCCGGCGCGGTGGTCAAGGCGCTCGGCGTGACCGGCCTGCGCATCGGCCCCGAGATCGACCCCGGCGTGCCCTGGACCACCGGCATCACCGAGGACGCCGCACAGCGACCCTTGGCCCTGGCCCTCAAGTCCGGCAACTTCGGCACCCCCGATTTCTTCCTCAAGGCATGGAGCAAACTCGCATCATGACCGCCATCCTCACCGAAGAAACCCGCGAGCGCGACAAGATCGCCCGCCTGTCGCGTTCCCTGTACGAGCGCGGGCTGACCGCCGGCAGCAGCGGCAACATCAGCGTGCGCCTGTCCGACGGCTGGCTGCTCACGCCGACCAACTCCTGCCTCGGCGAACTCGACCCGGCGCGCATCTCGAAGCTCGACTGGCAGGGCACCGTCCTGGCCGGCGATCCGCCGTCCAAGGAAGCCTTCCTGCACCGCTCGATGTACGAGGTTCGTCCCAAGGCCGGCGCCATCGTGCACCTGCACTCGACGCATTCGGCCGCCGTCTCGTGCCTGTGCGGCCTCGACCCGGTGAACTGCATTCCGCCGCTCACGCCGTACTTCGTGATGAAGATCGGCCGCCTGCCGCTGGTGCCGTATCACCGGCCGGGCGACAAGGCGCTCGGGGAGGTGATCAAGACGCTGGCGCCGAAGAACAGCGCCGTGCTGCTCGCCAACCACGGGCCGGTGGTCTCCGGCGCGGACCTCGAAGGCGCCATCTACGCCTCCGAGGAGCTGGAAGAAACCGCCAAGATTTTTCTCATGCTGCGCAACGCGCCCACGAACTGCCTCAACGCCGAGCAGATCGAGGAACTCAGAATTGCATTCAAACTGGATATTTGAACGAAAGGATCGCCATGCCCAAGTTTGCCGCCAACCTGTCGATGATGTTCAACGAGGTTCCGTTCCCGGAACGCTTTGCCGCCGCCGCCAAGGCCGGTTTCAAGGCCGTCGAATTCCTCTTTCCGTACGACTACGCGCCCGCCGAGGTCGCGGGCTGGCTGAAGGAGAACGGCCTGGTGAACGCCCTGTTCAACCTGCCGCCCGGCGATTTCGCCGCCGGCGAACGCGGCATCGCCTCGCTGCCGGGGCGCGAGCAGGAGTTCCGCGACGGCGTGGCCAAGGCCGTCGAGTACGCGCTGGCCCTCGGCACGCCGAAGGTTCACTGCATGGCCGGGCTGTTCCCCGCGGGCGGCGATCATGCCAAGCACCGGGCGCTCTACATCGAAAACGTGCGCTACGCCGCGCAGGAAATGGCCAAGCACGGCCGCATGCTGGTGATCGAGCCGATCAACCATCGCGACATGCCCGGCTACTTCCTGAACACCCAGGCCGAAGGGCATGCGGTGTGCAAGGAGATCGGCCTGCCCAACCTCAAGGTGCAGATGGATTTCTACCACTGCCAGATCGTCGAGGGCGACCTGACCATGACCTTCAAGAACAATTTCGCCGGCATCGGCCACGTGCAGATCGCCAGCGTGCCGGCGCGCAACGAGCCGGACGAGGGCGAGGTCAACTACCGCCACATCTTCAGGCTGCTCGACGAGATGGGCTATGATGGCTTCGTCGGTTGCGAATACAGGCCGCGCGGCCGCACCGAGGATGGCCTGGGAGGGTTTAGGGGGATGTAATGAAGGTTCTGATTACGGGGGGCGCCGGGTTTCTCGGCCGGCGTCTGGCGGCCAAGCTGCTGCAGCGGGGAACGCTCAAGAACGCCGAATTGCGCGAGGAAAAGATCGAGCGGATCACCCTGTTCGACATGGTCCCGGCGCTCGGCTTCAACGATCCGCGGATCAACGTGGTGACCGGCGATGTGAACGATCCCGAAGCGCTGGCCAACGTCATCGACGCCGAAACGACCTCCGTATTCCATCTGGCCGCCGTGGTCAGCAGCCAGGCCGAGGACGATTTCGATCTCGGCCTGTCGGTCAATATCGACGCCTCGCGGCGGCTGTTCGAAACGTGCAGGAAGGTCGGGCACTGCCCGAAGGTGATCTTCGCCAGCTCGCTCGCCGTCTATGGTGGCGCGCTGCCGGAAGTGGTGCAGGACGACACCGTGCTGACGCCGAAGACCTCCTTCGGCGTGCAGAAGGCGGTGATCGAGCTGCTGCTCTCGGACTACAGCCGCAAGGGCTTCATCGACGGCCGGGCGCTGCGCCTGCCGACGATCGCCATCCGGCCGGGCAAGCCGAACAAGGCGTCGTCGTCCTTCACCAGCAGCATCATCCGCGAGCCGCTGAACAACGCGAAGACGGTCTGCCCGGTGACGCCGGACATGAAACTGTGGCTGATGTCGCCGCGCCAGGCCATCGAATGCCTGATCCACGGACACAACCTGGGCGCCGAGGCGTTCGGGCAGCGGCAGGTGCTGAACCTGCCGGGCGTCACCGTCACCGTGCGCGACATGGTGGACGTGCTCGGCCGGATCGCCGGCGAGCCCGCCACCCGCCTGATCCGCTGGGAACCGGACCCGGCCATCCAGCGCATCATCCACACCTGGCCCACGCGCTGGGACATGAGCCGCGCGCACATGCTCGGCTTCAAGGGCGACCAGGACTTCGAGAGCATCGTCCGCGCGTTCATCAAGGACGACCTGGTCGGCTGACCGTTGCCGGCGGCCGGTTGGGGCCGTCGCCTAGGCGGCGTGCCGTATACTTCGGGGTAAGCATCCGGCGGGCCGGGATCTTTGTCCGGCCCGCCGTTCCCCTGAAAAAAGCGACCCGCCGACGGAGCCCTCATGCGCGAACGCGACACCAGCCTGACCACCGACCAGAAGGCGCTGGCCTTCAACCTCGACAAATACAAGTTCGGCACGATCGTCGAGATCGGTGCGGGCCAGGAGGTCGCCCGGCGCTTCTTCCAGGTCGGCGCCGCGGCGGGGACCATCGCCAAGACCATGTCCGCCTACGACATGGCGATCAGCGACGACATCTACGGGCAGGTCGACCGCTACGTCAGCCGCGCCCGCCTGCTGCAGATGCTGGACAAGGAATTTTCCAAGGTCGTCACCCGGCTGAGCGACGTGCGGCCGAAGAACACCACCTTCTTCGCCTATGCCGCCACCGTGACCGCGCGCAGCTTCAAGCAGCAGAACGAATGCCACGGCTGGATCGGCATCCGCTTGCAGTTGCATCCGGGCGCGGAACCGAGCGACGTGATCCTGCACGTGCGCATGCTCGACAACGAAAATGCCCAGCAATGCGAGGCGCTCGGCATCCTCGGCGTCAACCTGATCCACGGCGCGTTTTTCTACCACCAGAAGCCCGAATGGGTCGTGGCCTGTCTGGCCGACGGGCTGAGTCCCGAGCGCATCGAGGTCGACCTCATCCATTTCTCCGGCCCCTATTTCGAGGAGGTGGAGAACCGCCTGATGAACCTGCACCTGATCCGCAGTTGGCTGACGCGGGCGGTGGTGTTCAACCCGGAGGGCGAGGTCGTCGTGCCGGGCGAGCTCTTCTACCGCAAGCCGGTGATGGTGATGCGCGGGCATTTCAAGCCGGTCACCCACGTCAACGTGGACATGATGGCCGCCGGCCTCAAGCAGTTCAGCCAGCTGGCGGCCGTCGACGACGCGCAGGTCGTCTCGCTGGCCGAAGTCACCATGAATTCGCTGATCCACGAGGACAACGTCGACGGCGCCGACTTCCTGGCCCGCGTCGACCTGCTGGCCTCGCAGGGCTACACGGTGATGATTTCCGACTATCTGCGCTACTTCCGCCTGCGCGCCTATTTCCGGCGCTACACCCAGAAACCGATCGGCATCGTGCTCTCGGTGCGCGACTTCCAGTACCTGTTCGACGAAAAATATTACGAGGGCCTGGAGGGCGGCATCCTGGAGGCCTTCGGCAAGCTGTTCCCGGACAACACCTACGTGTATGTCTATCCCTCGCGCCCGCGCGGCACAGACCCGTCGGCGCAGATCACCCTGGACAACGTGCAAGTCCCGGCCAACCTGCGGCATCTGCTCGCCCACCTCAAGGAAAACAGCAAGATGCTGCCGCTGATCCCGCTCGACGACCGCCACCTGCACATCGACGCCGGCGAGGTCCTCGCCGGCCTGCGCCGCGGCCGGGGCGGCTGGGAAAACGACGTGCCGGAGGCCGTGGCGCAGCGCATCATCGAAAAACGGCTGATGAAATACGACAGCGAGTGACGGCCGGGGCATGAACGACCGCCTGCGTTTTTCCCTGCTGCCGCGCCTGCTCTGGGCCGTCCTGCTGGCCGCGGCGCTGGCCGCGTGCACCTCGCCGCCGCCGCGCTCGCTCGCGGGCACGGCCATCCGCCGGGAAATGTCGCCGAATTTCGACGCCCGCCGCCCCAATCTCGTGGTGCTGCACCACACCAGCGACGGCACGCTGGACGAGGCGCTGGCCACGCTGACCAACCCCGCGCGCAAGGTGAGCGCGCACTACCTCATCGGGCGCGACGGCGAGATCGTGCAGATGGTCGAGGAAAAGGATCGCGCCTGGCATGCCGGCGTGTCCTGGTGGGGCGGGAACACCGACGTCAATTCGAGCTCGATCGGCATCGAACTCGACAACGACGGCTTCGAACCCTTCGCCGACGCGCAGATCGACGCCTTGCTCCTGCTGCTGGCCGACGTTCTGCAGCGGCACAACATCCCCGGCGCCAACGTCGTCGGCCATGCCGACGTCGCGCCCGGCCGCAAGGTCGACCCGAGCGCGTGGTTCCCCTGGCGGCGGCTGGCCGAACACGGCTTCGGCCTGTGGTGCGAGGCGCCCCTGCCGCCCGCGCCGGAGGGCTTCGACCTGCCGCTGGCCCTGGCCGCGCTGGGGTATTCGCCCATCGCGCCGGAGGCGTCGCGGCTGGCGTTCCGCCTGCACTATGCCGCGGACTACGAGGCGCTGTCCGAGGACGAGGAAAAGGCGCTGGCATATTGCCTGCTCGGCAAGAAAGCGGCGGCAGCGGGCGGCGGCGTGCCGGCGCCCTGACGGAGCGGGCGCGGCTTGCTTTCCTCCCGGCCGTCGCCAATACTCAGACACGAGGTCTGTGTCCGTCATTGAATGCCGGCGCCGTCCGGTCCGAAACGCTGAAGAGGTGACTCCATGAAACAGCTGACGCTCGAACTGACTGACAGTGATGTCTTTTCGCTGCTCCAGGCGCTCGGCAAGCGGCCTTACGAGGAAGTCGCGGATCTGATCGAGAAAATCAGGGCGCAGTGCGAGGCCGACGAAGAGCCTCAGGAAGAAAAAACCGATTTTTCCAGCTGAGGCGATTCCCGGATCGCGCTTGGCGCGGCCGAGCCGTGCCGCGCGCATGGGGCCGATCCCGTCGTTCGTAAATCGCCGCGCACCTCGTCGGCGCCGCGCCCTCAGTTTGCTGAATCGTTGATCACGTATTCCGGAAACTGCGCGTGCACGCCGTCGATCCAGGACAGCGTGCCGCTGAGGTGTTTTTCGACGCTGCGCGCGGCTTCTTCCTGATCGCCGGCGGCGATCGCCTCCAGGATGCGTCTGTGCTCCTCGATGACGGACGGGCCCTTGCCGGGGAAAGGGACGTGCAGGCGCCGGAGCCGGTCGATGTGCCCGCTGTGCCGGCGGACGACCGCGTAAAGGTCCGGCACGCCGGCCGCTTCGTACATCCGGCGGTGGAATTCGCGATCGTTGTCGATCAGGCCTTCATAGTCGCCGGCGGCCAGCGACTGTTCCTGCCGGGCGATCACCGAGCGCAATGCGCCGGCGAGTTCCTGGTCCGGCGTCTTCGCCAGCGTGCGGGCGATTTCCAGTTCCAGCGACCGCCGCAGGAAATGCGCTTGCTTGGCGGCCCGGAGGTCGATCCGGCTGACGACG
>JADHEE010000611.1_pt1 | contig 13054 bp, 11 predicted proteins | sample 8952401 | NCBI WGS metagenome assembly JADHEE01 (sample SAMN16124438, study PRJNA663242) | bioreactor sludge metagenome | isolation source: sludge (ammonium) | place: India:Bengaluru | collected 2019-02-28
AGCGCTATGAAGCTGCCAAGGACGAAGAGTTCACACTGCAGGAGTTTCTTACCATTTGTCGGCAAGATCGCAGTGCCTATGCCAATGCGGCAGAACGACTATTGATGGCTATCGGTGAGCCGAATATGGTTGATACTGCCCAGGAGCCACGGCTTTCCCGTCTGTTTTCGAATCGGGTCGTCGCCCGATATCCTGCGTTTGAAGAATTTTACGGCATGGAAGATGCCATCGAGCAGATTGTTTCCTACCTGAAGCACGCTGCTCAGGGTCTGGAAGAGAAGAAACAGATCCTGTATCTGCTGGGTCCTGTCGGCGGTGGTAAATCCTCGCTGGCCGAGCGGCTGAAAGCCTTGATGCAGCGCGTGCCCATTTACGTGCTCAGCGCCAACGGCGAACGCAGCCCGGTCAACGACCATCCGCTGTGTCTGTTTAACCCGCAGGAAGATGCGCAAATCCTGGATAAAGAGTACGGCATTCCCCGTCGCTATCTCGGCACGATTATGTCGCCGTGGGCGGCGAAACGCCTGCATGAATTTGGCGGTGACATTACCAAATTCCGCGTGGTGAAAGTCTGGCCGTCGATTCTGGAACAGATTGCGATTGCTAAAACCGAACCGGGTGATGAGAACAACCAGGATATCTCTGCGCTGGTCGGTAAAGTCGACATCCGTAAACTGGAAAACCACGCGCAGAACGATCCTGATGCTTACGGCTATTCCGGTGCGCTATGCCGCGCCAACCAGGGGATTATGGAGTTCGTTGAGATGTTTAAAGCGCCGATCAAGGTGCTGCATCCTCTGCTGACCGCAACCCAGGAAGGTAACTACAACGGTACGGAGGGGATCTCCGCCCTGCCGTTCAACGGTATTATTCTGGCGCACTCCAACGAATCGGAGTGGGTCACTTTCCGTAACAACAAGAACAACGAGGCCTTCCTTGACCGTGTTTACATCGTCAAAGTGCCTTATTGCCTGCGGATCTCCGAAGAGATCAAGATTTACGAGAAACTGCTGAACCACAGTGAGCTGGTTCATGCCCCTTGCGCCCCGGGAACCCTGGAAACGCTGTCGCGCTTCTCGATCCTGTCGCGCCTGAAAGAGCCAGAAAACTCCAGCATCTACTCGAAAATGCGCGTCTATGACGGTGAAAGCCTGAAAGATACCGACCCGAAAGCGAAATCCTACCAGGAGTATCGTGATTACGCCGGTGTTGATGAAGGGATGAACGGTCTTTCCACGCGCTTTGCGTTTAAAATCCTCTCCCGCGTGTTCAACTTTGATCACACCGAAGTGGCGGCTAACCCGGTACACCTGTTCTACGTTCTGGAACAGCAGATTGAGCGTGAGCAGTTCCCGCAGGAGCAGGCTGAACGTTATCTGGAGTTCCTCAAAGGCTATCTGATCCCGAAATACGCCGAGTTTATTGGCAAAGAGATCCAGACCGCCTATCTGGAGTCTTACTCCGAGTACGGGCAGAACATCTTTGACCGCTACGTCACCTATGCCGATTTCTGGATCCAGGATCAGGAGTATCGTGACCCGGATACCGGCCAACTGTTTGACCGCGAGTCACTGAATGCGGAACTGGAAAAAATCGAGAAGCCTGCCGGGATCAGTAATCCGAAAGACTTCCGAAATGAGATCGTCAACTTCGTGCTGCGCGCCAGAGCGAACTTCAGCGGACGCAATCCGAACTGGACCAGCTACGAAAAACTGCGCACCGTGATTGAGAAGAAAATGTTCTCCAATACCGAGGAGCTGTTGCCGGTCATTTCGTTTAATGCCAAAACCTCAACTGACGAGCAGAAAAAGCACGACGATTTTGTCGACCGCATGATGGAGAAAGGTTACACCCGCAAACAGGTTCGCCTGCTCTGCGAGTGGTACCTGCGCGTGCGTAAATCGTCCTGATAGCCCGGTGCCCGGCGGCGCGTTGCTGCCGGGCCTACATAAGATGCGAACCGTAGGCCGGATAAGCAGCGCGCATCCGGCCCTGCGCCGCAGCATAAAGTTGGCAAATGCAGTACGGGGGGCATATGACCTGGTTTATTGACCGGCGTCTTAACGGCAAAAACAAGAGCACGGTGAACCGCCAGCGCTTCTTGCGCCGTTATAAAGCGCAAATCAAACAGTCGATCTCCGAGGCCATTAACAAGCGTTCGGTAACCGACGTAGACAGTGGGGAGTCCGTTTCCATTCCAACGGACGACATTAGCGAACCGATGTTTCATCAGGGACGCGGCGGTTTGCGCCATCGCGTTCATCCCGGTAACGACCATTTCATTCAGAACGACCGTATCGAACGCCCGCAAGGTGGCGGCGGCGGTGGCGGCGGCAGTGGTCAGGGCCAGGCCAGCCCGGACGGGGAAGGTCAGGACGAATTTGTGTTTCAGATCTCCAAGGATGAGTATCTGGATCTGCTGTTTGAAGATTTGGCCCTGCCGAATCTGAAGAAGAATCAGCACCGTCAGTTGAATGAATATAAAACGCATCGGGCTGGCTATACCGCCAACGGCGTACCGGCCAACATCAGCGTGGTGCGTTCATTGCAGAACTCCCTGGCGCGGCGTACCGCCATGACGGCGGGCAAACGGCGTCAGCTTCGCGAGCTGGAAGCCGATCTGGATAGCGTGGAGAACAGCGAGCCGGCGCAGTTGCTCGAAGAAGAGCGTTTGCGTAAAGAGATAGCCGAACTGCGCGCCAAAATTGAGCGCGTGCCTTTCATCGACACCTTTGACCTGCGTTACAAGAATTACGAAAAACGTGCCGAACCCTCAAGCCAGGCGGTGATGTTCTGCCTGATGGACGTTTCCGGCTCGATGGATCAGGCCACCAAGGATATGGCCAAACGCTTTTATATTCTGCTCTATCTGTTCCTGAGCCGAACCTATAAGAACGTGGAAGTGGTCTATATTCGCCACCACACCCAGGCGAAAGAGGTGGATGAACATGAGTTCTTCTACTCCCAGGAGACGGGGGGGACTATCGTGTCCAGCGCCCTGAAGCTGATGGATGAGGTGGTGAAGGAGCGTTACGACCCGGCGCAGTGGAACATCTATGCAGCCCAGGCATCAGATGGTGACAACTGGGCAGATGATTCGCCGCTGTGCCATGAAATTCTGGCGAAAAAACTGCTGCCGGTGGTGCGCTACTACAGTTATATCGAGATCACCCGCCGCGCCCACCAGACGCTGTGGCGTGAGTACGAGCATCTGCAAGCGATGTTCGATAACTTCGCGATGCAGCACATTCGCGATCAGGACGACATCTACCCGGTCTTCCGGGAGCTGTTCCATAAGCAATCGGCCACCAGCAACAGTTAACTCCACCGCCGGTCACTGACCGGCGGTGTTACGTTAGCCTCAGAAGGTGACGTTCATTTTCGCCCAGACGGTGCGGCCAGGCTCATTCACCGGGGTATCAGAGGAGTAACCAAAGCTGCTGTTCCCCGCCAGGTTGAGATGTTCGCTGTAGTCCTTATCCAGCAGGTTATCCACCCCGCTGCTCAACTTCAGGTACTGATTCACCTTCCAGGATGCGTTGGCAGAGAGGATCGCAAACCCGGCGCTCTGATCGAAATCTTTCCCGACTACGTTACCTTCGTTCATCGCCACCCGATGTTGCGGGCTGACCATACGCAGCAGCCCGGTAGAACTCCAGTCGCCCTTCTCCCATGTCAGGCCAAGACGCGCTTCCAGCGGCGGCATTTGCGGCAGCGGCTGGTGATCGTCGGTGTTCTGGCCCCAGGAGTAGTTAAGGGTCGCGTCGGTTTTCCACTGGTCGCTCAGCTTATACGCCGCCCCCATCTCGCCGCCCATGATGGTAGCATCGACGTTGTCAGCCTGGCTGACGTGGCTGTCGTCCGGGTCGTAGATAAACAGGATATAGTCGTTGATGCGCCCGACGTAGGCCGAGATCCAGCCAGTAGTGCGCTCGCCTTTGTACTGGGCGCCAATATCGAGTTGGGTGGTTTTCTCCGGTTTCAGATGATCAAACACGTCTGAAGTACCATCTGGCCCGTAGGTGGGAGAAAACAGTTCCCAGTAGTCGGGGAAACGTTCGGTATAGCCCAGCCCGGCGTAGACCATGCCCGGCATGGTGCCCAGATTATGTTCCACGCGCAGAAAGCCCGCCGGGAGGATATCTTGCCGGCTGTCGCTGCCGATGCCGGTGTAGTTATCCACCTCGACCTTATCGAGACGCGCCCCCCCGATCACTTTGCTTAACTCGGTCGCATTCCACGTCAGCTCGCCAAAGGTACCGTAATCGTGGAAGCGGGCATCTTCCTGCCAGCCTTTGTCCTCGTCATCGTCGTTACTGCGGTGGGTGTTGGTTTGCATGTCCACCCCGCTCTGCAGCTGGAAATCTGACCACAGCCAGGTGCCCATTATCCTGCCGCCGACGGTACGGCGATCGACCTGTTTCTCCATCGGCATCGACATGTCCATCGACCCCATCGGCATCCCGTTCATGGCATCAGGATCCGGGGTGCCAGGGGAGCGCATGGAGTAGTTATCCATGATGTGGTTGGCGTAGTTGTAGTAGATGCTCGCATCCACCGAGTCGAAGACTTTACCGATATTCTCTTTCTTAAAGCGCAGGCCCAGACTTTCCCGCTTGAACTGGGAGCCGTCCATGCCGCGCCCGGCGTAGCTGGCGTCGCCATTGCCCTGCCCGGCAGACAATTCCAGCAGCGTGTCGGCATCCGGCGTCCAGCCGATGGCGAGATCGGTGTTCCACTTGTCCCACTTCGAGGCCACGCGTTCGCCGTTGCCGTCTTTGTAATCACCTGACTTCGATTTATTCCCATTCAGACGCGCATAGCCCTGATCGTTACCAAAGCTGACGTCGGCATTCTCATCGAAGCGATCGTTTGAGGTAGCAAGGAAGCTGGCATCGCCCTTAACGCCCGCGCTGTCAAAGCGCGGCGGTTCACGCTCGAAGCGCACCGTCCCGGCAGAGTTGCCCGGCCCCCAGAGTACGGTTTCCGGCCCTTTAGTCACCGTCAGGAGATCGTAGCTTTCCGGCGAGATGTATGAGCTTGGCGCATCCATCCGCGACGGACAGGCACCGAGCATCTCGCTGTCGTTGGTCAGCAGGCGCAAACGCGAGCCGAACATGCCACGAAACACCGGATCGCCGTTGCTGCCGCCGTTACGGATCTGACTGAAGCCGGGAATGGTTTTCAGGTAATCGGAGCCATCGCTGGCCGGTACGGGCTGCCGCGGCGTTTTCGGTGAGGTCACCACGTTAAGCGGAGAGAGCACGGGCGCCGTCACGGTGATCACATCCTGATCGTCTACGGGCGCGCTGGTAGGTTCTGTCGCCATCGCGGAACCGGAGATCGTCATCAGCAACGACAGGGCCAGCGGATGGGGAGCAAAGCGTACTTTTTTCATTTCTGAGCCTGAGCAAGGGGTTTCGTGGAGTACCGCCGTAAAGTGAATCCTTTCGCTAACGAAAGCAGGTGACGAGCAGGCACGTAAATCAGGTTCAAAATATTGCCGGGCGAAGCGGGAGGGAACAACGCTGGATGAAGAGAATAAGAGGAGCAGAAACAGTTGAAATTTTAAGAATGATGATATGGGCGCAACTCACGCCCTGTCGCCATAATTAAGCCAGTTAACCGCTAACTGGCTTATTCTCTCTAATCGCAAAACTTTTGCGTTTGCAATTGCCGGTTAATCAGTTGGGAACAATTTCGGCCGCTTTTCTTGCCGGTATATAACGCAATATCTGCCCGCTCCAGCACTTCCCGGAGGGACTCTCCTTCATGAATGCGCGTTAATCCGCCGGTGAAGGTAACACGAATGAGATGTTCCCCGGCGATAGTTTCAAGCCGGGCAATGTCACGGCGCAGGCGTTCGGCAATAGCCACCGCATCCTGATCGTTGCTGGCATGCAGAACAACAATAAACTCTTCACCTCCATAGCGATACATCGATTCAGAGCGCCGAATATTATTGCTGATATTCAGGGCCAGCGAACGCAGAACAATATCCCCGTTAAGATGGCCGTAATTATCATTCACTTTCTTAAAGTGATCGATATCCAGTAATAATAAATAGAGGCCATCCGCGCCCAACTCTTTATTCATGCTGGCGAAGGACTCATCGAGAATGCGTCGCAGCGGCAGGCCGGTTAGCGCGTCATAACTGGTACGCAGCTGCAGCAGGTGAACTTTATAGTGGGTAAGGGCTTCGGTAAACGCCAGCAAGGATTCTTCGAAAAGGTTAAAAACGTCATTGGTCTGACGATGCTGTTCAATGGCGGAAATAAGATTCCGGCACGCCTGATGAACGCGAATATGTTTTTTGTTAATATCCAGTAAAAAATTAGTGTCTTCCCGCTCTTCCAGTAAACGGGTATTCAGCCAGTGGCCAAACTCGCAATGCAGGTGGGCTTCGTCACTGCTTATCTCAGGTAAATCGACATTACGACTGTCGATAAATCGTAATATTTTTACTAACCATCTAAAGTGCGCATCTGTGGATTGGTTCAAACTGCGAACAGTTTCATCAATTTCTTTAAACTTTCTGTTCACAGAACCCTCCATGACAATAAATTAATAACAACCGAAATCATAATTGATTAAATCTCAAAAAATGTCAGCGAATGAAAACATTATATAGCAGCCTACTAATAAAGATATGAAATGATTGTTTCCAATTATCTGTCAACAGGCTTTCAGGGTTTAAACGGTTTAAGAGATAAACGAGGTTTAAGGGAGTTAGAGGATTAAGGGCAGCGTAGGCCGGGAAAGGCCATATCGCTCAGCGTCTTCAGGCAATCGCCCAAATCAGACATTTTTTTGTAGAAAAGCCTTTTTACCGGCGTGCCAGGGCGTAAAGTAAGCAGGCTTACTTTTTTTATTTTGGCAAGGAATACAACATGTTTGACCCTACCCTGCTCATTCTTCTGGGCCTGGCGGCGCTGGGATTTGTCAGCCACAACACCACGGTGGCCATCTCTATCCTGGTGCTGATCATCGTCCGCGTAACGCCCCTTAGCAGTTTTTTCCCGTGGATCGAAAAGCAAGGCCTGACCGTCGGGATTATTATCCTCACCATCGGCGTGATGGCACCAATTGCCAGCGGCACCCTGCCGGCCTCCACGCTGATCCACGCCTTTAGGAACTGGAAATCGTTAATTGCCATCGCCGTAGGTGTGTTTGTGTCATGGCTGGGCGGGCGCGGCGTCACGCTGATGAGTTCTCAGCCTACGCTGGTGGCCGGCCTGCTGGTGGGCACGGTGTTGGGGGTGGCACTGTTCCGCGGTGTACCGGTCGGCCCGCTGATTGCCGCCGGGCTGGTATCGCTGTTTATCGGGAAGTCGTAGCCAGACTGGCAATATAGCGCGCGGGAGTCTGACCCAGCCCCTTTTTAAACATTGTGATAAACGCGGTGGTGGAGTCATAACCCAACTCCTGGGCCACCTGCTGCACCGACTGACCGCGGATCAATCCCTGCAGAGCCACGATCAGCTGGAGCTGATGCCGCCAGCGGCGAAAGCTAAGCCCGGTTTCACTCACCACCAGCCGGGCAAGATTGCGCTCACTCATCGCGAAATGGTGCGCCCACTGGTGCAGCGTCTGCCATTCCGCCGGGGAGGCGGCCATGGTATCACTCATCAGGCGAATTTTAGGGTGCGAGGAGACCGGCAGCTGCAGCTGCTCCTCCGGCTGACGGGGCAGTTCATCAAACAGCACCTCCACCAGCCGCCGGGTAGCGGGCTCATGGTGTCCCGGGCTGCGTTCCGCCAGGGTCAGAATCAGCTCCCGCACCAGCGGTGAAATTTTTAGCGTGCAGCAGCGATCCGGCAAGGTGACGGCTCCGGGCTCGATAAATAAAAAACAGAGCCGGGCGCTGGGTGTGGCCTTATTGCTGTGCGGCAATTGCCCGGGGATCCAGACCGCAAACTGCGGCGGCACCATCCACATCGCATTTTCCACCTCGCAGGTGATCGCCCCATGCAGGGCAAGGATCAGCTGCCCTTTCCGGTGTTGATGCAGGGGGATGCGCTGCTCGTCTGCCACCACGCGCACGTGAAACGCCACTGCGGCGTCATGCTGGCTGTCGGGATCGTAGCCTTCAAGGCCCAGGCCTATCATCATGTTGTCCGATATTAGCGATAATCTGTCATTTTAGCTTGATTTCAACCGGCCTGAAAATGCGTATCCTGTGGATTCATTTCGATGTAAGAGAAAACAATGACTATTGCCCTTTCACCTGCCGGTAAACAGCGTGCGCTGCTGATTGCCGGGATCCTGCTGATTGCCACCTCGCTGCGGGTGACTTTTACCGGTGCTGCACCGCTGCTGGATGCCATCCGCACTGATTATGCCCTGACCACTGCCCAGACGGGGCTGCTTACTACGCTCCCGTTGCTGGCCTTTGCGTTGATCTCGCCGCTGGCGGCCGGTCTTGCCCGCCGCATCGGCATGGAGCGCAGCCTGATGATCGCCCTGCTGCTGATCATCGCCGGGATCGCCCTGCGTTCCCTCCCCTCTGCCGCGCTGCTGTTTGGCGGCACCGCGGTGATTGGCTGCGGGATTGCTCTTGGTAACGTGCTGTTGCCGGGGCTGATCAAGCGTGATTTCCCCGGCCAGGTGGCGAAACTGACCGGGGCGTACTCCCTGACGATGGGGGCAGCCGCGGCGCTTGGTTCGGCGCTGGTGGTGCCGTTTGCCCTGAGCGGCGCAGGCTGGCACGGTGCGCTGTTAATGCTGATGGTATTCCCTCTACTGGCGTTGCTCCTGTGGCTACCGCAGTGGCGCCAGCGCCCTGCCGGATCGCTGAGCGGCTCGCGTGCGCTGCAAAGCCGGGGCATCTGGCGCTCGACGCTGGCCTGGCAGGTGACCCTGTTTCTGGGGATCAACTCGCTGATTTACTACGTGATTATTGGCTGGCTGCCGGCGATCCTGCAAAGCCATGGTTACAGCGAAACCGAAGCCGGTTCCCTGCACGGGCTGCTGCAGCTGGCAACCGCCGCGCCGGGCATTGTAGTGCCGCTGATCCTGCTTCGGCTGAAGGATCAACGTGGCGTAGCCGGATTGTCGGCGCTGATGTGTGCGGTGAGCAGTGCGGGGCTGTGGTTTATGCCGGATCTGGCGGTGATGTGGACGCTAATTTTTGGCTTCGGATCCGGGGCCACGATGATCCTCGGCCTGACCTTTATTGGCCTGCGCGCCAGCTCGGCACATCAGGCCGCGGCCCTTTCCGGGATGGCGCAATCGGTGGGCTACCTGCTGGCCGCCTGTGGGCCGCCGCTGATGGGCAAAATCCACGATGCCAACGGTGACTGGCGCATCCCGCTGCTGGCCTGTGGACTGGTATCAGTGGTAATGGCCATCTGTGGGATCCTTGCCGGACGCGATCGGGAGATCACCTCCGGCTAAGCCAGCTTTTAGTACTTCTGCGCGGCGCGAAGCAGAGCCTGCACCAGCGGGGCCGGTCGGCCCGCCAGCGCAGCACGTTCATGCTGGAACAGTGTGGCGACAAAGAACGGGTGCGTCACCAGCTCTACGGCGCGGATCTCACCCTGCGCGTCCCAGCCGGTGACGCGCATATCGCCCTTCTCCAGCGCCTGCGCGAACTCAGGCGAGACGCCGTAATTGCAGTGATAACCCTCTTCGATCTCTTCCTGACCATAGGTTCTGGCAATCAGGGTGTTGGCGCGCAGTTCAATAGCGTCGCTGACTTCGACCAGCGAGCAGGTCAGCGGGGCAATCACCATGCGGCCTTCGGTATCGGTCTCCGCGTGCGCCGCATCCTGCCAGCCCAGGGCATTACGGGCATACTCAATTAATGCATGCTGGAAGCCACCGCAGGTGCCGAGAAACGGCACGCTGTTTTCGCGGGCATAGCGTGCCGCAATAAACGCGCCTGCAGCATTTTTATAGGGGCTTGCCGGAACCAGCCAGATAGCGTCGTAGCCCACCAGATCTTCCGGGCTGGTTAATTCGGTGGTCGCCAGCCAGTCGTAGTCGGCCGTGATCTCCAGCACCGCTGCGGCATCATCAATGGCCAGCGGGATCGCCTGGTGAGCCAGCACGTCAGGATTGTAGTCGCCAACCAGCGCAATTCGGAGGGTATTTTTTACCGCGGAGAGTTCCATAGAGAGATCCTTATGCCAGACAAATATCAAGTAACATAAGGCGCCTCAGACTACCGATCTTCCGTTGATATCACAACACCTTAAAATAAGTGGGCGGAAATCGCTTAGCGTTACAGCGACAGGAAAAGGAGCGGGAAAATGATTACATGTAAACGACTGTATGACGAGGCCACTCAAGCGGATGGCTACCGGATCCTGGTGGACCGGCTCTGGCCGCGGGGGGTAAAAAAGGAGGCGCTGGCCTGCGACGAGTGGTGTAAGACTCTGGCCCCCTCCAGCGATTTGCGCAAAGCGTTTCACAGCGAGACGATAGACTTTGCCAGCTTCAGCGAGGCCTATCGTCAGGAGCTTGTTCTGCATCAGGATGAAGGACGGCGCATTGCCCGTCTTGCAGACAAACAGACCGTGACGCTGCTGTATGGGGCGAAAGACCGGCAGCAGAATCACGCGCAGGTGTTAGCCGACTGGCTGCGTCAGCTTTGAATCAATCCAGCATCAAGGCGTCGAGGGTTTCTGGCGCCTCTTCAGGCGTGAGCGGCATCAGATGTTCAGGGCGTACAAACGCAAAGCCCAGCTGGTTATCAAACGAAAACACATCCCCGGTCACCAGCCACAAGGCCCGCTCTGCGCCTGGCGGCAGTTCTGTCACGATCCCGTTGACGGGGTTCAGAAAACGCTGCCCCGGCTGGCAGAGGCTGAATAACTCAACGGATTTTCCGATATTGCGACGCCCAGCTGGCGTGCGGGCACCGATAATCATCGCCAGGCTGCCCGGGTTTAACTGAAACATATGTCCTCGTAATTGGCTGCTGAATACATAGGAATAATCTTAGTGCGAAGTGTATCTCAGCCAAAACGCCGTGTCACCAGGGTGAAGGGGTGATCCTTTCTCCATTATTTCTTCATCATGAGGCCATGTTTCAATGCCAGAATGGCGCTGTTCTCACCTTGACCAGAGAACATCATTCCTTAATCAAGATGTATTTCCCCGGCCCGTGCCGGGGCTTTTTTTACCCGCCAGAATTTGCTGTTCCGCGCCTGAATATATGAAATGTTGTTAAATCGTGTTCTACTACGCGCAGTCGAATCTTTCAGCAATACAGACAGGTACAGAGGTCTTCTGTAGGGGAGTTGTGCAGCGTCATGTCGGATATTATTCTTGCCCGTGTTTCAGAAACGCTCAGCACTGAGCAATCGCTTGAGAGCCTGGTGCGTCAGTTGCTCGAAATGCTTGAAGTGGTCACCGACATGGAGTCGACCTACCTTACCAAAATCGATATCAATGCCCGCCTGCAGCATATTCTGTATGCCCGAAACAGCAAAAAGATGGAGATCCCGGAGGGGCTGAGCGTTCCCTGGGGCGAGACCCTGTGTAAGCGGGCGATCGATTCCAACTGTTTCTTCAGCAATAACGTGGCCGAACACTGGGACGACTGTGATGCAGCGCATGCGCTGGGCATCACTACTTATATGAGCATACCCATTCACCTGACGGATGGTACCCTGTACGGCACCCTGTGCGCCGCCAGTTCCAGCAAGCATCAATTGAGCGAACGCGGCGAGCACGTCTTAAAGCTTTTCGCCGGACTTATCGCCCAGTACATCGAGAAGGAGTCGCTGGTCAGGCAGCTGCGCGAAGCCAACGCCGCGCTGATCGCTTACTCCTATACCGATGCCCTGACCGGCCTGCCGAACCGCCGCGCCATCTTCGAGAACCTCACTACCCTCTTCTCGCTGGCGCGCCATCTGAACCGCAACGCCATCATCGCCTACATCGATCTGGATGATTTTAAGTTGATTAACGATCGCTTTGGTCATGAGGCGGGCGATCGGTTTTTGGTTGAGGTGGGCAAGCGCCTGAATGATGGACGCGGCGACGATGATATCGTGGGCAGACTCGGCGGCGACGAGTTTCTGGTGGCCTGCCTGAGTCAGGATCGGGAGAGCGCCGAGCAGACCTCATTAACCCTGGTGAGAACGCAGCTGAGCGCGCAAATTGCCGGTGAGTACTGGCTGGGAGATCTGCATCTTGTCTATCCGGGCGCCAGCCTGGGGGTAATTGAGGTGGATCCTGCCGAAATAGATGCCGACAGCGCGCTGCGGGCAGCCGATGCCGCCATGTACAGTGATAAGAAAGGCAAACTCAAAACGCCCTTTCTCAATATTGATTAACCCCGTACACTTGACGGGTTTTGCATTTCAGGACAGGTGGTAGCATGCGGCTTGGTATTCTGTTCCCGATCGTGATTTTTATCACGGCGGTTATCTTTTTAACGTGGTTTTTTGTCGGCGGTTACGCTGCGCCTGGGGGATAAGTGAGAAAAACAACCATTATAATGTTGATTGTCGCCATCGCAGCCGTCGCCGGTAGCCAACTGGGCTGGTGGTAAACGATGCAAAAAGACCGCCACTGTAGGCGGTCTTTTTGTCTGAAGCGTCGGTTTAGCTTCTGACTTTACGGTAGATAAACAGCACAACCAGTGCACCAATCACCGCGACCATGAAGCTGCCGAAGTTGAAACCATCAACTCTGCCGAAACCGAAGAGGGTACTGATCCAGCCGCCCACGACGGCACCGATGATACCCAGTATGACCGTAACGATGAATCCACCGCCATCTTTGCCCGGCATGATCCACTTAGCCAGAATACCCGCGATAAGCCCAAAGATAATCCAGGATATGATTCCCATAGCTGCTTTCCTCTCTGTATGGTTTTTGTCGTCAAATCAAATACACACAAAGCTTAGCACAGGATTCAGAATTGCAAGTTTGTGATACCCATCACGAGAGAAATTTAAGAAAAAAGTGAGAAATCGGCCTTCCGCACAAAAATTGGGGTTGTAATCGTTAATGAGAAACATTATCTTTCTCAACACTGAATAGTTGAGCAAATCACTCAGGTATTCAGTACGACATTGCTCACATTGCTTCCAGTATT
>JADHEE010000612.1_pt1 | contig 13005 bp, 10 predicted proteins | sample 8952401 | NCBI WGS metagenome assembly JADHEE01 (sample SAMN16124438, study PRJNA663242) | bioreactor sludge metagenome | isolation source: sludge (ammonium) | place: India:Bengaluru | collected 2019-02-28
TCGAGCATCACCGGCACGCGCGAGATGTCCGGCTCGGAGGCGATCAGCTTGAGGAAGCGCTCCATCGCGGCGACCGAATCGAGCATCGCCTCGTCCATGTTGATGTCGATCACCTGCGCGCCGTTCTCCACCTGCTGGCGGGCCACCGCCAGCGCGTCGTCGAAACGGCCTTCGAGGACCATCCGCGCGAAGACGCGTGAGCCGGTCACGTTGGTGCGCTCGCCGACGTTGACGAACAGCGACTCCGGCCCGACGTTGAACGGCTCCAGGCCCGACAGGCGCAGTTTCGGCTCGACCTCGGGAAGCGCCCGCGGCGCCACGCCGGCGACCTGCCGGGCGATCGCCGCAATGTGCTCCGGCGACGTGCCGCAGCAGCCGCCGACGATGTTGACCAGGCCGTGCCGCGCCCAGTCGGCGATCTCGTCGGCCAGCATCGCCGGCGTCTCGTCGTAGCCGCCGAAGGCGTTCGGCAGGCCGGCGTTGGGGTGCGCGGAAACGTAGCAGTCGCAGACGCGCGCGAGCTCCTCGACGTACTGGCGCAGTTCCTTGGCGCCGAGCGCGCAGTTGAGGCCGAACGACAGCGGCTTGACGTGCCGCAGCGAATTCCAGAACGCCTCCGCCGTCTGGCCCGACAGCGTGCGCCCCGAGGCGTCGGTGATCGTGCCCGAGATCATCACCGGCCAGCGCCGGCCGGCCGCGTCGAAGAACCGCTCGATGGCGAACAGCGCCGCCTTGGCGTTGAGCGTGTCGAAGATCGTCTCCACCAGCAGGATGTCGGCGCCGCCGTCGGTCAGCCCGCGGATCGCCTCGGTATAGGCTTCGACGAGCTGGTCGAAGCTGACGTTGCGGTAGCCGGGATCGTTCACGTTCGGCGAGATCGACGCCGTGCGCGACGTCGGCCCCAGCACGCCGGCGACGAAGCGCGGCTGGGCGGGGTCCCGCGCGGTGAACTCGTCGCACGCCGCGCGCGCCAGCTTCGCTCCCGCCACGTTCAGCTCATAGACGATGCTCTCCAGCCGGTAGTCCGCCTGCGACAGCGACGTGGCGTTGAAGGTGCAGGTTTCCAGGATGTCGGCGCCGGCGGCCAGATAACCGGCGTGGATGTCGCGGATCACCTCGGGCCGGGTCAGCAGCAGCAGATCGTTGTTGCCCTTCAGGTCATGCGGGTGGTCCCGGAAGCGTTCGCCGCGGTAATCGGCTTCCTGCAGCCCGTGCCGCTGGATCATCGTGCCCATCGCGCCGTCGAGGATCAGCAGGCGGCGTTGCAACAGGGCGGTGAGTTCGGCGGTGCGGTCGGGCTGCATAGATAAACCTCGAATAAAAAAACCCGTTCAGCGGGGTAGGCGAACGGGTTTCGGAAAACGTATCGGAAAAGACGTATCAAACCGCGCCGCTTTAGCCATATTTCTAACGCGCCTGCAAGCTGAACCTCAAATCGGCGCGGGCTGGAAGGCCAGCCGTGGGAAGAGCCGAATCTACGCGGCAAGCCCTTGATTGTCAATATTTTCGGGGAGGCTTGTAGTGGCAAGTCGATAATATCCGGTCCTGGCGAGCTGGAATGGATGGAGATGAGCGGGAAGCAAGCCGGATCAATTCGGCAAGGCGGGCTTTGATTCCGTCCGCCTCACCTCCAGGACAGGCGGTGATGCATGGATGACAACCCCCCGCCGACCACCCTAAAGTATTCGGCGGATCGTCCGTCAAAGGAACGATGAGTCGAAAAATGAATCCCGGCATGTCCTCGAAAATTCTCGCCATCGTCCTTCTCGCGACGCTGCCCGCCGCCGCTGCGGCCGCCTGGCAGGCGGTGGCCACGGAACAGGGCAAGCGCGTGGAGATCGACCGGGAAAGCATCGCTCCGGGGCCGGGCACCGCCCTGACCGCCAGGGGGCGCATCGTGCTCGACAAGCCGATCGTCGACCCCAAGACCTCGGCGTCCTATCGCGTCATCGAGATCGAGAGCCGCTACGACTGCGCCGAGCGCACGCACGCCACGCTCAAGCGCATCTATTACCGGGAAGACGACAGCGTGCTGCGCCAGGACGAAGTGCGCAGTCCGTTCGAGATGCCCGTGCGCAGCGGCACGCCGGACGACCGCCTGCTGCGCGAAGTGTGCCGGCCGAAAGGCGATGCCGCGGCCACGCCGTCGGTGGCGAAGACGCTGGACAGGGTCAACGAGCTCGCCGCGGACCTGCGCAAAACCAACGAGACGCTGGTCGAACAGGCCGTGAAAAAGGACGCGCAGCGGCTGGCCCGGCAATCCGCCGGCATGCTCGCCGGCAAATCCGCGTCCGCGCCGGCCGGCCGGCCCGTGGCGCATGCGGCGGAGGCGCGCCGCGCGCCGCCGCCAAACTGGGCCTACGAAGGCGCCGCCGGCCCCGAGCGCTGGAGCGAGCTCGGCCCGGATTACGCCGTCTGCGCGAGCGGCCGGCGCCAGTCGCCGATCGACCTGCGCGACGGCTTCGCGGTCGACCTGGAGCCGATCCAGTTCGTTTACCGGCCCGTCCCGTTCCGCGTCGTCGATACGGGCCGCCATCTGCAACTGGCGGTTTACGGCGGCAACCTGCTGCTGCTCGGCAAGAACTACCGCCTGACCCACGTGCGCTTCCACAACCCGGCGGAATTTTCGGTCGCCGGCAAGGCCTTCGATATGGAGGCGCAACTCGTGCACCGCGCCGAGGACGGCAGGCTGGCCATCGTCTCGGTCCTGCTGGAACAGGGCGGCGAGAATCCGGTGGTCCAGGCCGCGCTGAACAACCTGCCGCTGGAAAAGGGCGGCGAGACCGCGCCGCCGGGACTGGCCATCGACATCAACCGGCTGCTGCCGGCCGAGCGCGGTTATTTCACCTTCATGGGGTCGCTGACCACGCCGCCGTGCTCCGAGGACGTGCTGTGGATGGTCCTCAAGCAGCCGCAGCAGGTTTCCGCCGAACAGCTGGCGATGTTCCGGCGCTTGTACCGGCCCAATGCGCGCCCCGTGCAGCCGGCTTTCGGACGCATCATCAAGGAATCGCGCTAGAGATCGCCGCGCGTTCGAAGGTCGGCTTCCGCACATTTTTCGTCCGGTCGCGAAATGGCGGCGAACGGCCGTGAAAATCCTCCGAAAATGCCGCGATGATCGCTTAACTTGCAGAAAAATCCCTGAATTATCAACGTGATCCGTGCGGCGCGTCGAGGTCCGCCCGGCACAATCCTGCTACACTCGCGCCTCCCGAAGGCCGGCCGCGGCCGCTTTCGGGGCGGCAGGCGGACTCTCCGATCCGGCGCCGGGGAACGGCCGCGCCATGCCACCGTGCTGCGCGGCCGCCCGTCCGCCGCTTCTTGCCGTTCCACTGAAACATTGCAGGGAGAATAAGACTATGTCATTCATGCAGCGTATCATCGACTTCTTTTCGCGCCAGTCGACCGTGACCCAGGGCGGCGGCGAAAAAGCCATCGGCAAACAGAAGGCCAGCGGCAAAATGACCGCCCGCGAGCGCATCGCCGCTCTGCTCGACGAAGGTTCGTTCCACGAATACGACCTGTTCGTCGAGCACAAATGCCAGGACTTCGGCATGGCCGACAAGGAACTGGCCGCCGACGGCGTGGTGACCGGCTCGGGCACCATCAACGGCCGCCCGGTGTGCATCTACGCGCAGGACTTCACCGTCGCCGGCGGCTCGCTCGGACTGATGCACGCGCGCAAGATCACCAAGGTGATGGACCATGCCATCAAGATGGGCGTGCCGATCATCGGCATCAACGATTCGGGCGGCGCGCGCATCCAGGAAGGCGTCAATTCGCTGGCCGGCTACGGCGAGATCTTCTACCGCAACACGCTCGCTTCCGGCGTCGTGCCGCAGATTTCCGTGATCCTCGGGCCGTGCGCCGGCGGCGCGGTGTATTCGCCGGCGCTGACCGACTTCGTGTTCGTGGTCGACCAGATTTCCAAGATGTTCATCACCGGGCCGGAAGTGGTGAAGACCGTGCTCGGCGAGGAAATCTCGATGGAGGACCTCGGCGGCGCCCGCGTGCAGGCCGAGACGGCCGGCAACGCTCATTTCTTCGCCGCCAGCGAGCTGGACTGCTTCGCGCAGATCCGCGCGCTGGTCGGCTACCTGCCCGACAGCAACCGCGCCAGGGCGGCGATCGTCGACGCGAAGAAGCCCAAGGCCAGCTACAGGATCGAGGAGCTCATCCCCAAGGATTCGAAGATTCCGTTCGACGTGCGCGACATCGTGCGCGCGCTGGTCGACGACTCCGAGTTCTTCGAGGTGCAGGAGCTGTTCGCGCCCAACGCGATCATCGGCTTCGCCCGCATCGAGGGCGAGACCGTCGGCATCATCGGCAACCAGGCGCTGTTCCTGGCCGGCGTGCTGGACATCGACGCCTCCGACAAGATCGCCCGCTTCATCCGCTTCTGCGATGCCTTCAACATCCCGCTGCTGACGCTGATGGACATCCCCGGCTACCTGCCCGGCTCCGACCAGGAGCACAACGGCGTCATCCGCCACGGCGCCAAGGTGCTCTACGCCTACAGCGAGGCGTCCGTGCCGAAGATCACCGTGATCCTGCGCAAGGCCTACGGCGGCGGCTACATCGCCATGTGCTCGCACCACCTGCGCGCCGACTTCGTCTTCGCCTGGCCGACCGCCGAGATCGCCGTGATGGGCCCGGAAGGCGCGGCCAACATCATCTTCCGCAGCGAAATCCTGGCCGCCGACCATCCGGAGGAGATGCGCAAGCTCAAGGTCAAGGAATACACCGACAAGTTTGCCAACCCGTACGTGGCCGCTTCCAGCGGCTACGTCGACGCGGTGATCCCGCCGGCGGAGACGCGCGCGAGCATCGCCCACGCTCTCAGGCTGACGCGCCACAAGGAAGAAGCGCGTCCGGAGCGCAAGCACGGCGTGCCGCCGTTCTGACCGGAGGACGACCATGAGCGAACAACGACAGTTTTGCGAGATCGCGCTGGAAGGCGGCACCTACGAGGCGTGCCCGACGAAGAAGTTTCTTCGGCGCAAGCCGTTCGAGAAGCAGAACCCCGGCGTCATCAAGGCGCTGATCCCCGGCGTCGTCGCCGAGATCGGCACGGCACCCGGCCAGGCCGTGCGGCAGGGCGACACGCTGATGATCCTGGAAGCGATGAAGATGCTCAACCGCATCAAGGCTCCGGTCGACGGCCAGATCAAGACGATCGCCGTCGCCGCCGGAGAGAAGGTGACCAAGGGGCAGGTGCTGATCGAGATCGGCTAGACCGCCGGGATTCCCGGAAAGACCGCGCCGTCAACGCCGGCGCGGTCGCGCAGCTTCAAGACTTTTTCTTTTCAAGTTTTTTCCTGGCCGATTCGATCTGCTGGATGCTGGTGTCGGGTTTGGGCAGGTTTTCGGGCATGGTGCCACCCAACTCGGCAATCGTCTGGCGGACTTTGCGGCCCACGTCGTAGTGCGTCTTGTTGGCCTGAGCCTTGCCTTTCACCTGATCGCGGCGCAATTTCTCTTCGGCCTGCGTGGCACGGAACAGGTTGGCGGCCAGTTCGGTACTCCCCATGTGGTCCAGAATCTTCTGACTCTTTTTGAGTCCCTTCCGGGCGTGGATTTCCTTGTTGCCGAGGCCGCCGTACAAGCCTTTGTAGCCGTGGTCCTGGAAGATAGCGTAGTCCAAGGAGGTTTCGACGCCTGCGTTCCTGGCGGTGGCCGCCAACTGCTTGTTGTGGGTAGCCAGTTCGTTGCGGATGGCCAGGCGCTTCTCGTCTTCGCCGAGCTGCGCGAACCTGGCATCGTCGGCCAGCTCCTGGCGTCGCGCTTGCATCGCGAAGTAGGTCTGGCCGTTGGCGATGACCGGCTTGCTCGGGTCACCGTTCTGGACGATCAGATAGCAGGCATAACGCGAGAGCTGGACATCCGGAACGGGGCGATGGGCGCCGGAACCAATGGGGACCATTTTGGTGACGTCACCAAAATGGTCGTTCACGGCGCGGCCCGACTGTTCGCACGCCACGCGCGCCTTGTCCACCACCAGGAGAAAATTGCGCCAGTCCTGATACTCCAGCAAAGGGGCGAGTTCACGGGCGGACCAATATTCGCGGCCTTCCTCGTCGAGCCGGCGGATGCTCTCGAAGGTGGCGTGATGCCGCCGATGGACGACGAATTTTTCAGGCACTTTCGGTCTCCTCCACAAAATCAAAAACCTGAGCCCAGCTCCGTGGCGATGGTCGCTCGATGTCGCGCGGGCGGGCTTCGGTGTTTTTCTGGAACGATCATTTCCCGCACACCAGCCGCCACGTTCTCGCCGAACCCTCCCGGCGTGATGGCTTCCCACTCGGCGTCGGGCTTCTGTTCGTTGGCCACCAGCCGCCCCTCGCCCATCTGTTCGGAATAGGCTTCGAGGGCCAGCGTCCGCGTGCGGGCGCGGGCGCAGTCGTATTCGACCAGCGCCCGGATCGAGCCGACGACGGTGCGTTCGTCGGCCCATTGCGCCGTGGCGAAATCGGTCAGCTGGTACACCCGCACCCGGTCGCCGTCGCGCTGCACCGAGCGCTGATCGAGGTAGGCGCGGAAATTCTCGTTGCGGCCGAGCCCGATCCACTCTGGGTTCGCGCCGTCGGTTTTCTGGGCGAGCGCAGCGAGCGGCGAAAGCAGGACGGCCAGGAGCAGCGCCGGGCACGAGCGGAAACATCGATCCATCGCGGGGAATCCGTACAAGAGTCCGAAGGGATGAATGGTAGCCGGATCGGAGAAAAAAACCATGACGTTGGCCGCTGCACGGAGTTATTCTCCAACGACGGAAGTCATGAATCGCGCCAAGGAGAATGCAGATGAACGAGAAAATACGCCTGTTTTTCGCCGCCGCCGCGGCCCTGTTGACGCTCGTTTCCCCGGCCGGGGCGGCGGACAAGGCCGACACGGGCAAGCCGCTGGTCGTCGGCATGGAACTCGCCTATCCGCCGTTCGAGATGACCGACCCGCAAGGCAAACCCACGGGCGTCAGCGTGGACCTGGCGACCGATCTGGCCAAGGCGCTCGGGCGTCCGCTGGTCATCGAGAACATGGCCTTCGACGGCCTGATCCCCGCGCTGAAGACCGGCAAGGTCGACCTGATCATTTCCTCGATGACCGCCACCGCCGAGCGCGCGCAGTCGATCGACTTTTCCGATCCGTACATCGCCACCGGCCTGTGCCTGCTGCTGAAGAAGGATTCGCCGGCGCGCAGCATCGCCGACCTGGACCGGAAAGGCGTCAAGGTGGCGGTGAAGAAGGGAACGACCGGCCACGTCTTCGCCACCGGCAACCTGAAGCAGGCGGAAATCCTGGTGCTCGACAAGGAGTCCGCCGCCGTCCTGGAGGTCGCGCAGGGCAAGGCCGACGCCTTCATCTACGACCAGATGTCGGTTTACCAGAACTGGCGGCGCAACCAGGCCACCACGCGGGCGATCCTCGAACCCTTCCGCAAGGAGTCGTGGGCGGTCGGCATCCGCAAGGGCAACGACGCGCTGCGCGCCGAGGTCAACGCCTTTCTCAAGGATTACCGGGCGCAGGGCGGCTTCGATCGGCTCGGCGACCGCTACCTGAAGGAGATGAAGGACGAGTTCAAGCGCATGGGCTCGGCGTTCTTCATGTAAGAGACGGCCGCCCGGCTCGTGAATCTCCTTTTCGCGCCATCAAGGGGGCCTGCGGCGCGCGTCGCCCAGACCGTCTCCTGGGGCTTGGTCGCGGTGCTCGCCGCCGGCCTGTTCAGCTTCGCCTTCAACCAGCTGCACTACGGCTGGAACTGGCCGGCGATCTGGACCTACCGGCAGAAGTTCCTGCAGGGCTGGCTGATGACCGTGGCGATCTCCGCCGTGTCGCTGGCCGCCAGCCTGCTGATCGGGCTGCTCACCGCGCTGGCCCGCCGCTCGGCCTTCCTGCCGCTGCGCTACACGGCCGCGCTGTACGTCGAGTCGATCCGCGGCACGCCGCTGCTGGTGCAGATTCTGATCCTGTTCTACGTGGTGGCCAACGCCTTCGGCATCGAGAACCGCTACCTCGTCGGCGTCCTCGCGCTGTCGCTGTTCGCCGGCGCCTACCTCTCGGAAATGATCCGTGCCGGCATCGACAGCATCCGCGATTCGCAGCTCGAATCGGCGCGCGCCATCGGCCTGACGCCCGCGCAGACCTACCGCTACGTCGTCTTCCCGCAGGTGGTCCGCCAGCTCGTGCCGCCGCTGGCCGGGCAGTTCGCCTCGATCATCAAGGATTCGTCGCTGCTGTCGATCATCGCCGTCAGCGAGTTCACGCTCAACGCGCAGGAGGTCAACGCCTTCACCTACAGCACGCTGGAAAGCTACCTGCCGCTGGCGCTCGGCTACCTGCTGCTGACCCTGCCGATCTCGTTGATCGGGCGGGTCCTGGAACGGAGATTCCACTTTGCGGCTTGAACTGCGCGACGTCGGCAAGCGCTTCGGGAACAGCCAGGCCCTGCGCGGCGTCACGCTGAGCATCCCCGATTTCCAGTCGCTGGCGATCATCGGCCCGTCCGGCGGCGGCAAGACCACGCTGCTGCGCATCCTCGCCGGCCTGACGGCGCCGGACGCGGGCAGCGTGTCCATCGACGGGCAGGCGCTGGAGTTTTCCGAAACCGCGCTGCTCGCGCACCGGCGCGGCATCGGCACCGTATTCCAGGCGTACAACCTGTTTCCCCACCTGAGCGCCCGGGAAAACGTGCTGCTGCCGCTGGTCAGGGTGCACGGCCTGCCGGCGGCGGAGGCCGAAGCCATCGTCGACGCGCTGTTCGCGCGCTTCCAGCTTTCCCGCCACGCCGGCCAGCGCCCGGCCGAGCTGTCCGGCGGCCAGCAGCAGCGCGTGGCGATCGTGCGCGCCATCGCCATCCGGCCGCGCTTCCTGGTCTTCGACGAGCCGACCTCGGCGCTCGACCCGGAGATGACCGCCGAAGTGCTCGACTTCATCGCCGAGCTGCGCGGCGAGGGGCGCGACCTGATCATCGTCACGCACAACATGGGCTTCGCCCGCGAGGTCTCCGACCGCTGCCTGTTCATCGCCGACGGGCAGGCGCTGGAGGAAGGGCCGTCGGAGCAGGTCTTCGGCCAGCCGCGCCATCCGCTGCTGGCCGCCTTTCTCGCCCGGGTGCTGCGCTACTGAGGCCGCGCCGGCCGCGCATTCCCGCCGTCGGTGTTTAGGTAGAATGAGACGGGTGTAGTGATTCTAATGAACAGCAAAGGGGCAACATGGCCGGGTTGAGTTCGTGGCGCGTATCGACGCGCATGCAATTATTGATCGGCCTGACCCTGGCCGGCCTGCTGGTGCTTTGCGCCATCGCGCTCCTGCAGCTGCGCGGCAGCATGCTCGAAGACCGCAAGGAAAAGACGCGGAACCTCGTCGAGGTCGGGCTGGCCGTGCTCGACCATCACTACCAGCAGGTCCGCACCGGCGCGATGACCGACGCGCAGGCGCGGCAGGCGGCCAAGGAAAGCCTGCGCGGCGTGCGCTACGCGGCCAACGACTACTACTTCATCGTCGACACCGATCACGTTTACCTGCTGCAGCCGGCTAACCCGGCCCTCGAAGGCCAGAACCAGAAGGACGTGAAGGACGCGCGCGGCAAGCCGCTGATCCAGGAGATCGTGGCCACGGCCAATGGCGGCGGCGGTTTCGTCGACTACTGGTTCCCGCGCGCGGGACAGCGGCAGGCGGAGCCCAAGCTGGGCTACGTCCAGCTGTTCAAGCCGTGGGGCTGGGTCATCGGCACGGGTATCTACATCGACGACGTCGATACCGCCTTCCGCGGCGCGGCCCTGATGCTGGGCGGCGTCTCCGCCGTGCTGATCGTCCTGCTGATCCTTCTCGGCTGGCGCATCGCCGCCGGCGTGCTGCGCCAGCTGGGCGGCGAACCGGCGGCGGCCGTGGCGGTCATGCAGCGCATCGCCGACGGCGACCTCTCCGCCAGCGTCGACGCGCCGCCGGGCAGCCTGCTGCACTCCCTGGGTAGCATGGTCGCGTCGCTGCGCAGCCTGATCCAGGAGATCAACCGCAGCGCCGCGCTGCTCGTCGGCAACGCGGAGGAGATCAGCCGCGCGTCGACCGAGGTCTCGGCGGCGGCCGGCCAGCAGGCCGACGCGACCTCGGCGATGGCCGCGGCGATCGAGCAGCTGACGGTCAGCTCGACCCACATTTCCGACAGCGCCCGCGACACCGAGAACGACTCCCGCGAAGCCATGAGCCTCGCCGGGGAAGGCAACGGGCGCGTCCGGCAGGCGAGCGGTGCCATCCAGAAGATCGCCGCCACCGTCACCGACGCCTCCGAGCGCATCCGCGCGCTGGAGGGCCGGGCGCTGCAGATTTCCTCGATCGCCAACGTGATCAAGGACATCGCCGGACAGACCAACCTGCTGGCGCTCAACGCCGCGATCGAGGCCGCGCGCGCCGGCGAGCAGGGGCGCGGTTTCGCCGTCGTCGCCGACGAGGTGCGCAAGCTGGCCGAGCGCACCTCGACCGCCACCACCGAGATCGAGCAGATGATCGCCGGCATCCAGGGCGACACCGAGGGCGCCGTCGGCGCCATGAACGAGGCGCTGCCGGAAGTCGAGCAGGGCGTCCAGCTGGCGCAGTCGGCCGCCGAGTCGCTGCAGGCCATCGAGAACGGCGCCGGCCGCACGCTGGAGCGCGTCCGCGAAGTGGCCGCGGCGACCCAGGAACAGGGCAGCGCCAGCACCTCGATCGCCCAGCGCGTCGAGCAGATCGCCCAGATGGTCGAGGAGACGACGGCGACCGTGCGCAGCACGGCGGACAACGCCGTCCAGCTCGAACGGATCGCGCAGGGGCTGCAGGCGCAGATCGCGCGCTTCAGGGTCTGACCGGCGGCGGCTTCCGCGGCACCGCCGCGGAAGCCGTGATTCCGGTCAGTGCGCCTCGTCCCAGTTGGCGCCGACGCCGACCTCGACCGCCAGCGGCACGCGCAAGGCGGCGACCTGCGTCATCAGGGGCGGCAGCTCGACGCGCACGCGCGTCAGTTCGTCGTCCGGCACTTCCAGCACCAGCTCGTCGTGCACCTGCATGATCAGCTTGGTCCGCAGCTTTTCGCGGTCGAGCCAGCGCTGCACGGCGATCATCGCCAGCTTGATCAGGTCCGCCGCCGTGCCCTGCATCGGCGCGTTGATCGCCGCGCGCTCGGCGCCCTGGCGGCGGCCGACCTGCGCCGCCGTGATGTCCGGCAGCCACAGGCGGCGGCCGAAGACGGTCTGGACGTAGCCGTTGATCTTCGCCGCGCTGCGCGTGCTCTCCATGTACTTCGCCACGCCGGGATAGCGCGCGAAATAGCGGTCGATGTAGTTCTGCGCCGCGCCGCGTTCGAGGTCGAGCTGGCGCGCCAGGCCAAAGGCGCTCATGCCGTAGATCAGCCCGAAGTTGATGACCTTGGCCACCCGCCGCTGGTCCGGTCCGACCTCGAGCGGCGTGACGCCGAAGATCTCGGCCGCCGTGGCGCGGTGCACGTCCTCGCCGCGCGCGAAGGCTTCGGTCAGGCGCGCGTCCTCCGAAAGGTGCGCCATGATGCGCAGCTCGATCTGCGAGTAGTCGGCCGAGACGATGCTGGCGCCCGCCGGCGCCACGAAGGCCGAGCGGATGCGCCGCCCTTCGGCGGTGCGCACCGGGATGTTCTGCAGGTTGGGATCGCTCGAAGCAAGCCGGCCGGTGACGGCCACGGCCTGCGCGTAGCTGGTATGCACGCGCCCGGTCTGCGCATTGACCATCTTCGGCAGCTTGTCGGTGTAGGTGCCCTTCAGCTTGGCGAGCTGGCGCGATTCGAGCAGCAGCTTCGGCAGCGGATAGTCGAGCGCCAGTTCGGAAAGCACCTCCTCGTCGGTCGACGGCGTGCCGGACGGCGTCTTCTTGCGTACCGGCAGGCCGAGTTTGCCGAACAGGATCTCGGCGAGCTGCTTCGGGGAATTGACGTTGAACGGCTGCCCGGCCAGTTCGTGCGCTTCCTGTTCCAGTTCCATCAGGCGCCGGCCGAGCTCGTCGCTCTGCCGGGCGAGCAGGTCGGCGTCGATCAGCACGCCGTTGCGCTCCATGCGGAAGAGGATGTCGCGCACCGGAATCTCGATCTCGCCGTAGACGTACGCGAGCCCGGAGTCGGCGGCGATCTGCGGGAACAGCCGCTCCTGCAGGCGCAGGCAGAGGTCGGAATCCTCGGCGCCGTATTCGCCGGCCAGGGCGACGTCCACCTGATTGAAGCCGATCTGGTTCGCGCCCTTGCCGCACAGCGTTTCGTAGGCGATCGTCTCCAGCCCGAGATGGCGCAGCGCGAGCTGGCCGAGGTCGTGGCCGCGCACGCCGGACTAGCCCGCCTCGAGCACGTAGGACTGCAGCAGCGTGTCGTGCGCCACGCCGGCGAGCGCGATGCCGTGGTTGGCGAAGACGTGCTGGTCGTACTTGAGGTTCTGCCCGATCTTGGCGTGGCGCGGCGATTCGAGCCAAGGTTTCAGGCGCGCCAGCACCTCGTCGCGCGGCAGCTGCGCGGGCGCGCCGGCGTAGTCGTGGGCCAGCGGCACGTAGGCCGCCTCGCCGGGCGCGACGGCGAAGGAGATGCCGACGATGCGCGCGGCGAACGGGTCGAGGCTGGTCGTCTCGGTGTCGAGCGCGGTCAGCGGCGCAGCCTCGATTTTTTTCAGCCACTCCTCGAACGACGGCCAGTCGAGCAGCGTCGCGTAGTACCGTTCGGCGGGCGCGGCGGCCGGCTCCTCGACCTTCGGCGGCACGGCGGCGCCGTCGCCGGCCGCGCTCACCTCCTTCAGCCACGACTTCATCTCGTAGCGCGTAAACAGCTCGATCAGCTTCTCGCGCTGCGGCGGGCGCGGCGCGAGGTCTTCGGGCCGCACGGGCAGCTCGAGATCGCAGCGCACGGTCACCAGCTTGCGGCCGAGCGGCAGAAAATCGAGCGCGGCGCGCAGGTTCTCGCCGACCGCGCCGCCGATCTGCGTGGCCGCGGCCATCACCCCGTCGAGCGAGCCGTACTGCGTCAGCCACTTGACC
>JADHEE010000617.1_pt1 | contig 12946 bp, 4 predicted proteins | sample 8952401 | NCBI WGS metagenome assembly JADHEE01 (sample SAMN16124438, study PRJNA663242) | bioreactor sludge metagenome | isolation source: sludge (ammonium) | place: India:Bengaluru | collected 2019-02-28
GCATCTCCTCGAAGCCGGTGCATACCTGGGTGATTCCCGAGGTGGCGTGGCGGCGGAACTTGCGCGCGGCGCGCGCCTGCGACCACTGGCGCGCCAGGTGGTCGAGCAGGCGGGCGCACTGCGGCGGCGTGCAGTCGTTGCCGAGGGCGAGCTGGGACGGCGGCACGCGCTGCCGCAGCTGCTGCCGCACGTGGCCGATCTGGAAGGCCAGGCGCGAGGTGTCGAGGCGCCGGATCTGGTCGGTGTGCAGGCATTCGGCGACCGGGCGCAGGGCCACGTCCTGCATCAGGTCGACCACGAACGGCGGCAGCGTTTCGCCCACGGCGACCGGATGCAGGCCGACCAGCGCGGACCACGCGGCCGCCCAGCGGCGGACCAGCGCCTGGTCGCGCAGCCCCAGGCTGTAGCTGCCGGCCATGTCGCACAGGATGAAGGACAGGTAGGCGGCGGCGCAGTGCGTGTTGCAGGCCTGCGCTTCGAGCACGTCCGGCACGGCCACGGTCGCCAGGTGCATGTCCTCCGCCGTGCCGTAGTAGCCGTGCAGGTCGAGCCACAGGCCCCACGGCACTTCCCGGCGGGCGCGGTGATGTTCGAGGATGGCCATGCCGGTGAAGTGCAGGCAGCGGTGCAGCAGCGTGGCGAAGCGCTCGGGGGGCGATTCCGGCGAACTTCTTTCGGCGCAGTGCGCGTAGGCCTTGGCCGTCTTCAGGCGGAGCAGCACCACCTGGCGGAACCAGGCGTCCTCGGCGTCGCCGAGCGGGATGGGCTTGTTGAGATAGCGCTTGGCCAGCTCCTCGGCGACGAAGGTGACCGGCAGCCGCACGTGTTCGAGCAGCCGGAAATACGTTTCATGATCGGGCGGCGCGGCGAGCAGGCCGTCGAGAATCCGGTCGAGGTCCTGGAACGCCGCCGGCGGATTGGCGAGCGGAATGCGCGCGATGATCTCGCTGCCGGTCTGGAAGTCGGGGAAACTGATGGCCATCGGTGAAAAAGCGCTCATGGCGGCGGGGGCGGAGAAGTGGACGAAGCGCCAAAGGCAGGCGACGCGCCACACTAGGGCCGCGGGCGCCTGCTTTCAAGGAAAAAAATCACGTTCCCCGCGTTCCGGAGCTACAGCAGCACCCGCTCGATGCCGCCGGCGTTGGCCTTGGCCACGTACTCCGCCAGCCAGTTGCCGCCGAGCAGGTGCCGGGCCATCTCGACGACGATGTAGTCGGCCTGCGTGCCGGCGTCGTCGTTGAAGCGCGACAGGCCCTGCAGGCACGACGGGCACGAGGTGAGCACCTTGACCTCGCCGGCGAACGGCGCGCCGTCGCCCGCGTCGGCGGCGCGCAGCCGGGCGACGCCGTTCTCGATCTCCTCCTGCTTGCGGAAGCGCACCTGGGTCGACACGTCCGGGCGCCCCATGGCCAGCGTGCCGGCCTCGCCGCAGCAGCGATCGGACAGATCGACGCGCTGTCCCATCAGCGCGTTGGCGACCTTGATGCCGGGCATGGTCTTCATCGGCGTGTGGCAGGGGTCGTGGTACAGGTAGCGCACGCCCTGCACGCCGTCGAGTTTGACGCCCTTCTCCAGCAGGTATTCGTGGATGTCGAGCAGGCGGCAGCCGGGGAAGATCTTCTCGAATTCGTACTTCTGCAACTGGTCCATGCAGGTGCCGCAGGAGACGATCACCGTGTTGATGTCGAGATAGTTCAGCGTGTTGGCGACGCGGTGGAAGAGCACGCGGTTGTCGGTGGTGATCTTCTGCCCCTGGTCCGAGTCGCCGGCGGCGATCTGCGGGTAACCGCAGCACAGGTAGCCGGGCGGCAGCACGGTCTGCGCGCCGACCGCGTAGAGCATGGCCTGCGTGGCCAGCCCGACCTGCGAGAACAGGCGTTCCGAACCGCAGCCGGGGAAGTAGAACACGGCGTCGCCGTCGTAGTCGGGCGCGGCCACCTGCTGCGGGTCGCGGATCACCGGCACGACGGTGGCGTCCTCGATGTCGAGCAGCGCGCGCGAGGTGCGCTTGGGCAGGCCGCCGGGCATCGGCTTGTTGACGAAGTGGATGACCTGCGCGCGCACGCCCGGCTGGCCGAGCGTCGCCGGCGGCCGCCGGGTCTGGCGCTGGATCAGGCCGAAGGTCCTGGCCAGCCGGTGCGCCAGGCGCTGGCCGGGATACGCCAGCGTGGTCATCAGCTTGCGCGCGATGCGGATCGTGCCGGCGTCCTTCATGGTCAGGAAGGCCATGGCCAGCGCCTTGCCCGGCACGAACTTCTTCTTGCCCTGCTCGCGCAGGAAGTTGCGCATGGCGATCGACACGTCGCCGAAGTCGATGTCCACCGGACAGGGCTTGAAGCACTTGTGGCACACCGTGCAGTGGTCGGCGACGTCGTTGAACTCGTCGAAATGCTTGAGCGAGACGCCGCGCCGCGTCTGCTCTTCATAGAGGAAGGCCTCGATCAGCAGCGAGGTGGCGAGGATCTTGTTGCGCGGCGAATAGAGCAGGTTGGCGCGCGGCACGTGCGTCGAGCACACCGGCTTGCACTTGCCGCAGCGCAGGCAGTCCTTGATCATCGTCGAGATGCGGCCGATCTCGGACTGTTCGAGGATCAGCGATTCGGTGCCGAGCAGCGAGAACGACGGCGTATACGCGGCGGCGAGGTCGCTGCCGGGCATCAGCTTGCCCTTGTTGAAATGCCCGTCGGGGTCGATGCGCGCCTTGTATTCGCGGAACGGGCGGATTTCCTCCTCGCTCAGGAATTCGAGCTTGGTGATGCCGATGCCGTGCTCGCCGGAGATCACCCCGTCGAGCGCGCGGGCCAGGCGCATCACGCGCTCGACCGCGCGGTAGCCCGTTTGCAGCATCGCGTAGTCGTCGGAGTTGACCGGGATGTTGGTGTGCACGTTGCCGTCGCCGGCGTGCATGTGCAGCGCGACGAAGACGCGGCTGCGCAGCGTCTGCTTATGGACGGCGTCGATGCGCTCCAGTACCGGGCGGAAAATGCTGCCGTCGAAGATGGTTTCCAGCTGCGGGCGCAGCTCGCGCTTCCACGACACGCGCACGGAGTAGTCCTGCAGGCGGTGGAACAGCGTCGGCGACGGCGCCTTGTTGGTCAGCGGTCCGGCCTCGACGCCGAACCCGGCGAAGCGCGCCTCGGCGTCGGCGAGCGGCAGGTCGAGGCCGTCGAGCAGCCATTGCCAGCGGGCGCGCGCGGCGGCCACGGCCTCCAGCGCGGCGGCGCGGCGGTCGCCGATCAGCACGGCGTGGTCGATGCCCGAATCGGTGCTGCGCAGCGGCAGGTCGCCCTGCAGGAAGGCGGCGAGGTTGTCGCACAGCGCCAGCTTGTTGCGGATCGACAATTCGATGTTGATGCGCTCGACGCCGTCGCAGTAGTCGCCCATGCGCGGCAGCGGGATGACCACGTCCTCGTTGAGCTTGAAGGCGTTGGTGTGCTTGGAGATGGCGGCGGTGCGCGAGCGGTCGAGCCAGAATTTCTTGCGCGTGTCGGCATCGACGGCAATGAAACCCTCGGCCGAGCGCAGGTTGCACAGGCGCACCACGGCCGCGGCGGCGGCCATCACCCGGGCCTCGTCGTGCCCGACCACGTCGCCCATCAGCACCATCTTGGGCCGGCCGTGGCGCTTGGCCTTGGTGGCGTAGCCGATGGCCTTGACGTAGCGTTCGTCGAGGTGTTCGAGGCCGGCCAGCTGCACGCCCTCGGCATGCCCGGCGCCGCCCGGCTTGAAGTAGTCAGTGATCTCGACGATCGCCGGCACCGCCTCGCGCACCTGGCCGAAGAACTCCAGGCAGACGGTGCGGGTGACCGGCGGCATGCGGTGCAGCACCCAGCGCGCGGCGACGATCAGCCCGTCGGTGCCTTCCTTCTGCACGCCCGGCAGGCCGGCCAGGAACTTGTCGGTGACGTCCTTGCCGAGGCCGGCCTTGCGGAAGGTGCGGCCGGGGATTTCGAGCAGCTCGGTTTCGCCGCGCGGCGTGGCGCCGTCCTTCCCGAACCGGCGGATCTCGAAGCGGACCAGCTCCTGCTCGTGGATCTTGCCGAAGTTGTGGCCGAGGCGCGTCACCTCCATCGGCAGGCCGTCGGTGTCGACCATCTTCCACCAGGCCAGGTTGTCGAGCGCGGTGCCCCACAGCACGGCCTTCTTGCCGCCGGCGTTCATGGCGATGTTGCCGCCGACGCACGAGGCGCTGGCCGAGGTCGGATCGACGGCGAACACCCGGCCGGCGTCCGCCGCCGCTTCGGCCACGCGCTCGGTGACCACGCCGGCGCCGGTGCGGATGGTGGCGTACGGCCGGTCGCAGCCGGACAGCGTCAGCTCCTCGACCGGGCCGAGGTCGATCAGCTTCTCGGTGTTGATCACCGCCGACAGCGGCGTCAGCGGCACCGCGCTGCCGGTGTAGCCGGTGCCGCCGCCGCGCGGGATGAGCGTCAGGCCGAGCGCGATGCAGTCGCGCACCAGCGGCGCGATCTCGTCCTCGGTGTCCGGATGGAGCACCACGAAGGGGTATTCGACGCGCCAGTCGGTGGCGTCGGTGACGTGCGAGACGCGCGCCAGCCCGTCGAAGGCGATGTTGTCGCGGCGGGTGTGGCGCGACAGCGTCTTCAGCACGCGCTGGCGCAAGGCCGCCGTCTCGTCGAAATGGCGGGCGAAGGCGTCGACCGCGGCGTGCGCGGCGGTGCACAGGTCGAACACCCTGGCGTTGCCCATGCGCCGCTTGTCGATCTCGCGCAGGCGGTGGCGCAGGGCCTCGATCAGCGCGGCGCGGCGCTCGCGGTTGGCCAGCAGGTCGTCTTCCAGATAGGGGTTGCGCTGCACCACCCAGATGTCGCCGAGCACCTCGTAGAGCATGCGCGCCGAGCGGCCGGTGACGCGCTGGCTGCGCAGTTCGTCGAGCACGGCCCAGTTCTCGGGGCCGAGCAGGCGGATGACGATTTCCCGGTCGGAGAAGGAGGTGTAGTTGTACGGGATTTCCCGCAGGCGAGCAGTCATGGCGGCGATGCAGAGGCGTGTTGCGAAAGCGGATTCTAGCGTATCCGGGGTGCCGCATCGGCGCGCGCTAAAGACAAAGACCGGGTTAACCACAACGAGCACAACGGGCACAACGAAAAAACGAGATTTTGCTTTTCGCCGTGCCCGCCGTGTCGCTGTGGTCGACCAGAGATTTTGAAGATTTTGCCGTTCGTCGTGCCCGTTGTGCTCGTTGTGGTTAATAACGTTTCTTTTTCAAAAACCTCTCAGCCAATACACAAGGGCAGGGCACGCCGGCGCCCTCAAGGCGGCGCCGGAAAAGCCGAAAAAGCAGTGGATGTCGTTTTTTTACATTTGAGCGCGCGCCATGAGGAATTCCTGCCTGTCTGGAGGCGGGGCCGGAGGCTAGAATGCGCGTTTTCCCGGTTGCGCGAAGGGTTTTTCGCACGGCGGGGTCCGCGGGCGGTCCGCCCGCCGTTTTGGAGGAGGTTTCTTGGCGACGAACGCTTGGGCGGCGATGGCTCGGGGAGGCACGGAACGGCGCGCGCTGGCCGCCGACCTGCGCGAGGACGTGCTGCATCACGACCCGCTGCTCGATTGCCTGGTCGAGCTGACCCGGTTGCACGGCCACCCGAGCACGCGCGCGGCGCTGTCGGCGGGGCTGCCGCTGGAGGGCGGCAACCTGACGCCGTCGCTGTTCGCCCGCGCCGCCGCCCGCGCCGGCCTGTCGAGCCGCATCGTGCGGCGCGCGCTGGACGGCATCGACGCCGCCCTGCTGCCGGTGATCCTGCTGCTCAAGGGCGACCAGGCGTGCATCCTGCTCGGCTGGAACGCGGCCGGTGACGGCGCGCGGCTGCTCTTCCCGGAAACCGGCCAGGGCGAGGTGACGCTGGCGCGCGACGAGCTGGCCGCGCGCTACCTCGGCGTCGCCCTGTTCGCCCGGCCGCGCTTCGCCTTCGACGCGCGCGCGCCGGAAGTCGGCAAGGTGGCCGGGCGCCACTGGTTCTGGGGCGCGCTGTTCGAACAGACGCCGGTGTACCGCGACGTGATCGGCGCGGCGCTGCTGATCAACCTGTTCGCCGTGGTCATGCCGCTCTTCTCGATGAACGTCTACGACCGCGTGGTCCCGAACAACGCCACCGACACGCTGTGGATGCTGGCGCTCGGCGTGTTTCTGGTGTTCGGCATGGATTTCATGATGCGCCTGCTGCGCGGCCATTTCATCGATCTGGCCAGCGCGCGCATCGACGTCAAGCTGTCGGCGCTGATCATGGAGCGCGTGCTGGGCATGCGCCTCGAAGGCCGGCCGGCGTCGGTCGGCTCGTTCGCCTCGAACCTGCGCTCGTTCGAATCGGTGCGCGACTTCATCGCCTCGGCGACGGTGACCGCGCTGATCGACTTCCCGTTCGCCCTGCTCTTCCTGCTGGTGATCCTGTGGATTTCCTGGCCGCTGGTGCTGATCCCGCTGGTCGGGCTGGCCATCGGGCTGATCTACGCCTACATCCTGCAGCACCGCATGCACGAGCTGGCCGAGACCACCTACCGCGCCGCCGCGCTGCGCAACGCCGCGCTGGTCGAGAGCCTGACCGCGCTGGAGACGATCAAGACGCAGGGCGCCGAGGGCGTGGTGCAGAACAAGTGGGAGCGCACCACCGCCTTCCTGGCGCGCACCGGCGCGCAGCTGCGGCTGCTCTCCGCCTCCGCCAGCAACGGCGCGGCGATCATCGCCCAGGCGGTGAACGTGCTGCTGATCGTGGCCGGCGTCTACCTGATCCGCGAGCGCGAGCTGACCATGGGCGGGCTGATCGCCGTGACCATGCTCGGCGGCCGCGCCATGGCGCCGCTGGCGCAGGGCGTCGGCCTGCTGATGCAGTTCCAGAACGCGCGCACCTCGCTGTCCACGCTCGACAAGCTGATGGAGCAGCCGGTCGAGCGGCCGGACGCCTCGACCTTCGTCCACCGGCCCGAGCTCTCGGGCGAGATCGAGTTCCGCGACGTTTCGTTCAGCTACCCGAACCAGGGCGAGCCGGCGCTCCGGCACGTGTCCCTGCACATCGCGCCGGGCGAGCACGTGGTCGTGCTCGGGCGCACCGGCTCGGGCAAGACCACGCTGCAGAAGCTGATGCTCGGCCTGTACGAGCCGGGCGAGGGCGCGGTGCGCATGGACGGCATCGACCTGCGCCAGCTCGACCCGGCCGACCTGCGGCGCAACGTCGGCTACGTCGGGCAGGAGGCGATGCTGTTCTACGGCACGCTGCGCGAGAACATCGCCATCGGCGCGCCCTACGCCGACGATTCGGCGATCGTGCACGCCGCCGAGGTGGCCGGGCTGGCGCAGTTCGTCAACCGCCACCCGAAGGGCTTCGACATGCTCATCGGCGAGCGCGGCGAATCGCTTTCCGGCGGCCAGCGCCAGGAGGTGGCGATCGCCCGCGCGGTGCTGATGGACCCGCCGGTGCTGCTCTTCGACGAGCCGACCAGCGCCATGGACTTCTCCACCGAGAGCGCCTTCAAGGAACGCCTGCGGCGCCACGCGGCGCACAAGACGCTGGTGATCGTCACCCACCGCACCAGCCTGATCGATCTGGCCACGCGCATCATCGTGGTCGACGACGGGCGCATCGTCGCCGACGGTCCACGCGACCAGGTGATCGAAGCCCTGCAGACCGGCCAGGTGGCGAGGGCCGCGGCATGACGCCCCGCCTGGTCGCCGCGGGCGGGCGCCTGATCGGCGTGCTGGAGGCGGTGCGCCGGCGCGTGCAGCCGGGCATCGACGCCTGGCTGGAGCGTTTCTCCATGGCCGAGAAGGCGCGCGAGCAGCAGGGCTTCGCCGCCGACACCGACTACGCCATCCTGCAGCAGGAGCCGCTGCGCGCGCGCATCGTGCTGCGCACGGTCGGCATCGCCTTCGCCATCGCCGTGATGTGGGCGGCGGTCAGCCGCATCGACGAGGTGACGCGCGGCGAGGGCAAGGTCATCCCGTCGCGCCAGCTGCAGGTGCTGCAGAGCCTCGACGGCGGCGTGGTGTCGGAGATCCTGGTGCGCGAGGGCGACGTGGTCGAGCCGGAGCAGATCCTGCTGCGCATCGACCAGACGCGCTTCGTCTCCTCGGTGCGCGAGAGCCGGGCGCAGACCCTGGCGCTGCAGGCCAAGGCCGCGCGCCTGCGGGCGCTGGCCGAGGGCGTGCCGTTCGTGCTGCCGCCCGAAGTGGTCAAGGACGACCCGAAGACCGCGGCGGAGGAGCGCCGCCTCTACGAATCGCGCCGCGACGAACTGGAGATGAACCGCTCCATCGCCCGCCAGCAGCTGTCCCAGCGCCAGCAGGAGCTGGTCGAGGCGCGCGCGCGGCACGAGCAGGCGGCCAAGGCCTTCGAACTTTCCTCCAAGGAACTCGCGGTGACCAAGCCGCTGATCGCCTCGGGCGCGGTGTCCGAAATCGAAATACTGCGCCTGGAGCGCGACGTCGGCCGCTTCCGCGGCGAGCGCGACATGGCGGCGGCGCAGATCGCGCGCATCCAGTCGGCGATCAGCGAGGCCAGCCACAAGGTCGAGGAAGTCTCGCTGGCCTTCCGCAACGAGGCCGGCAAGGAACTCGCCGAGACCATGGCCCGCCTCAACAGCCTGTCCGAAGGCAGCGTCGGCCTGGCCGACAAGGTCGACCGCGCGGTGCTGCGCTCGCCGGTCAAGGGCACGGTCAAGCGCCTGCTGGTCAATACCGTCGGCGGCGTCGTGCAGCCGGGCAAGGACATCGTCGAGGTGGTCCCGCTCGAAGACACCCTGCTGCTCGAAGCGCGCGTGCAGCCGCGCGACATCGCCTTCCTGCGCCCCGGCCAGAAGGCCATGGTCAAGTTCACCGCCTACGATTTCGCCATCTACGGCGGGCTGGAGGGCAAGCTCGAGCACATCGGCGCCGACTCGGTGGTCGACGAAAAGGGCAATGCCTTCTACACCGTGCGCGTGCGCACCAGCCAGTCACGGCTCGGCGGCGACCTGCCGATCATCCCCGGCATGGTCGCCGAGGTGGACATCATCACCGGCGAGAAGAGCGTCCTCACCTACCTGCTCAAGCCGGTCCTGCGCGCCAAGGCGCGCGCGTTCACGGAACGCTGACCGTGCCCTCGGCCTTCCTGTCGCACGACGCGCGCGTCCGGGACACCTGGAAAGCGGCGTTTCCCGACCTGCTCGCCGGGCCGCTGGCGCATGTGCCGCCGGCCGCTACCCTAGTCTGGGCCCTGCGCCCGCCGCGGCCCGACGGCGACGCGGCCGCGCTGGTCGCCGGCCTGCGCCGGCAGGCGGCCGGCCGGCCGCTGATCCTGCTCGCCGACGTGCCGGACGAGGACGAGGCGCTGGCCGCGCTGGCCGCCGGCGCCTCCGGCTACTGCAACGGCCACGCCGCGCCGGCCGTCCTGGCGCAGGTCGCGCTGGCCGTCGGCAACGGCGGCATCTGGATCGGCCAGAGCCTGATGCAGCGCCTGCTCGCGGCGACGGCGCGCGGCCTGGCCGCCGCGCCGTCCGGCCAGGAAGCCGGCGCCGCCGCCTGGCGCGAGCGGCTCACCGTGCGCGAGCAGGAAGCCGCCGCGCTGCTGGCCCAGGGCGCCAGCAACAAGGAAATCGCCCGGCGCATGGCGATCACCGAGCGCACCGTCAAGGCGCACGTCGGCGCCATGCTGGAAAAGCTCGGCGCGCGCGACCGCCTGCAGCTCTCGCTGATCCTCAACGGCCTCGAAGCGCCGCGCTGAGCGCCGCGCCGCGGCCGGGCAGCGTACCCGGGGCGCTCGCGCGGCCTCCGTCATCCCGGCGCAAGCCGGGATCCAGAAACCACCTTGCCGAACCGCCAGCGGCTGCGCGGACACCCCCGCCGCCACTGGATTCCGGCTTGCGCCGGAATGACGGCGCCGGCACTTTGGCCTTGCCCTGGATGCCATGGGCGTTCATGCGATCGCCCGGGCATCGTACCTTGGTACAGTAGGCAAGGCCCTCGCCCCGGCTTAATGTGCCGGCTATCGTCATTCCGTCGCGAGGATTTCCCATCATGGCCGCTCCCCTTCCCGTCGCCCGCGTTTCCGCCGTTCAAGGCCAGGCCCACGCCAAGGGCGCGGACGGCCTCCTGCGTCCCCTGCACGCCGGCGACTTCGTCTACGCAGGCGAGATCGTCGTCACCGGCGCCGCCAGCTCCGTCGACCTGGCGGCCATGGACGGGCAGCCGTTCCACCTGGGCGCCAACGAAGGCATGACCATGGACGCCGAAGTCGCCGCCCAGGTCGCCCCCGACGCCGCCGATTCGGCGGTCAAGGTCTCCGGCGACGAATTCAGCCGCATCGTCACGGCGCTCAGCCAGGGACGCAGCCTCGACGACCTGCTCGAAGAGACTGCCGCCGGCGGCGCGTCGGGCGATGCCGGCGGCGGACCGACCTTCGTGCGCCTGCTGCGCATCAGCGAAAGCGTCGACCCGCTGAGCTTCACCTACGAGACCGCCCGCGCCGCCGCCACCGACGACCCGTTGTCCGGAGGGCTGGGAACGACCCTGGGCACCGTGGCGGAGAACGATGCCGCTGCCGGCACCGATACCAATACCGCTGCCGACGCGGCGCCCAACCGCTCGCCGCTCGCCGCCGCGGACGTCTACACCATGCGGGAGGACGGCGGGCCGCTCACCCTCGATCCCCTGGCCAACGACAGCGACCCGGACGGCCACGCGCTGACGGTGACGAGCATTGCCGGCGTCGCCCTGACGCCGGGCGCGGCGCAGTCGATCGCCGTCACCGGCGGCACGGTCGAAGTCAGCGCCGCCGGCATCATCACCTTCACGCCGGACGCCGATTACCACGGCACGGTCGACATCCCCTACACCATCAGCGACGGACACGGCGGCACCGCCACCGGCAACCAGACGATCACCGTCACCCCGGTCAACGACGCGCCGACGATCGACGTGGCGGCGAACGCCTTCACCGAAGACGCGGCGGGGACGGTGGCTGGTGCGGTGGCGGGCACCTTCACGACGCACGATCCGGATGGCGATGCGCTGACGGTGAGCTGGACGGGCGGAGCGAGCCCGACCGACGGCGGCGGCCACGCCCTGTATACATTGGACGCGGCGAGCGGGCAGGTGCTGCTGACACAGGCAGGCGCCGACTACGTCAATGCCGGCCACACGCTGCCGGCAATCGAACTGACGGTGAGCGACGGCAGCCTGACGGGTCAGGACAGCGCGACCCCGGCGGTGACGCTGGTGAACGACGCGCCGACGATTGATGTGACGGCGAACGCCTTCACGGAAGACGCGAAGGATACGGTGGCCGGCGCGGTGGCCGGCACTTTCACGACACACGATCAGGACGGCGATGTGCTGACCGTGAGCTGGACGGGTGGATCGAGTCCGACCGACGGCAGCGGCCATGCCCTATACACGCTGGACCCGTCGAGTGGGCAGGTGCTGCTGACGCAGGCGGGTGCGGACTACGTCAATGCCGGCCATACGCTGCCGGCGATCGAATTGACGGTGAGCGACGGCAGCCTGACCGGGCAGGACAGCGCGACTCCGGTGGTGACGCTGGTGAACGACGCCCCGACGATTGATGTGACGGCGAACGCCTTCACGGAAGACGCGGCCGGGACGGTGGCCGGTGCCGTGGCCGGTACCTTCACGACGTACGACCAGGACGGCGACGCGCTGACGGTGGTCTGGACGGGTGGGTCGAGTCCGACCGACGGCAGCGGCCATGCCCTGTACACGCTGGATGCGACAAACGGCCAAGTGCTGCTGACACAGGCGGGCGCCGACTACGTCAATGCCGGTCACCTGCTGCCGGCGATCGATCTGACGGTAAGCGATGGCAGCCTGACGGGCCAGGACAGTGCGACTCCACCAGTGACGCTGGTGAATGATGCGCCGACGATCGACGTGACGGCGAACGCCTTCACGGAGGATGCGGCCGGGACGGTGGCCGGCGCGGTAGCCGGTACCTTCACGACGCACGACCAGGACGGCGATGCGCTGACGGTGAGCTGGACGGGCGGATCGAGTCCGACCGACGGCAGCGGCCATGCCCTGTATACATTGGACGCGGCAAGCGGCCAGGTGCTGCTGACGCAGGCGGGCGCCGACTACGTCAATGCGGGCCACACATTGCCGGCGATCGATCTGACGGTAAGCGACGGCAGCCTGACCGGCCAGGACAGCGCCACCCCAGCGGTGACGCTGGTGAACGATCCGCCAGTAGGTGTGAACGACACGATTCCGGTGACGGAAGATACATCGGTCACGCGGAACGTGCTGGGCAACGACACCGACGCGGAAGGCGATCCGCTGACCATCGCGGCGGCGTCGATCGACACCGATGGCGATGGCACCCCCGATCCGCTGGTGCTGGGTACGCCGACGGCGATCGTCGACGGCAGCGGCAAACCGATCGGCACCATTACCGTGGATGCCAACGGTGATGTGACCTTTACCCCGGCCGCCGACTACACCGGGCCGGTTCCGAGCCTGACCTACACGCCGAACGACGGCACGACGGATGGCACGTCGGCGACGGTGAGCTTCGGCCCGATCGCTCCGGTCAACGATGCGCCCACGATCGACGTGACGGCGAACGCCTTCACGGAAGATGCCCGGGGTACGGTAGGCGGCGCGGTGGCGGGCACCTTCACGACGCACGACCCGGACGGCGATACGCTGACCGTGAGCTGGACGGGCGGAGCGAGCCCGACCGACGGCAGCGGCCACGCCCTGTACACGCTGGACCCGGCGAACGGCCAAGTGCTGCTGACGCAGGCGGGTGCGGACTACGTCAATGCCGGCCACACGCTGCCGGCGATCGAATTGACGGTGAGCGACGGCAGCCTGACCGGCCAGGACAGCGCGACTCCGACGGTGACGCTGGTGAACGACGCGCCAACGATCGACGTGACGGCAAATGCCTTCACGGAAGACGCGGCCGGGACGGTGGCCGGCGCGGTGGCTGGCACCTTC
>JADHEE010000614.1_pt1 | contig 12907 bp, 12 predicted proteins | sample 8952401 | NCBI WGS metagenome assembly JADHEE01 (sample SAMN16124438, study PRJNA663242) | bioreactor sludge metagenome | isolation source: sludge (ammonium) | place: India:Bengaluru | collected 2019-02-28
GCGTGGCAATTTCTTTATACAAAGCTATGTAAAAGCCAATATGCTCACGCATGATAAACAACGTGCTCAAAGCTATGATACCGACCCCAAAATTGCCAAAGCAATTTCAGTCAGAATGTTATTGGGGCTATATGATGCTTCAAAACGTATTGTCGCGGATGCACAAAATATCTTTGTTCCAACACAAGTTTTATGTTCAGGCTCAGATTTTGTGGTCTTCCAAAAACCGCAGCAACAGTTTTATCAAAAACTACCGCATCCCAAAAAAGAATTTCATATATTAGATGGCTTCTTTCACGATACTTTGGGTGAAAAAGACCGTCATATAGCGACTGAAAAAATCCGTCGTTTTATTCAGCAATGTTTTGCTGTGGAATATCAAGCCCCTGATCTTTTAAATGCCGATAAAATTGGCTCAAGTTGTGCCATTGCTGAAGATTTAAGTTCTCCATTGCCTGCGAAATCCATGAAGAATGTCTTTTGGAAAATCACCAAAAAGAATTTGAAAATCGGTAGCCATTTATCTAAAGGCTTAAAAATTGGCGAAGATACAGGGTATGACTCAGGTAGCACTTTAGACTTCGTTTATCGCAATCAAACAGAAAGTGCTAATCCGATTGGTAAAATCATTGACCGACAATATCTCAATGCGATTGGTTGGCGTGGTATTCGTGTCCGTAAACAGAACATTGAACATCTGGTGCAGAAATACGCTGACATTCTCATCAAAAAGCGTAAACCACTCAGAATTATGGATATTGCTTCAGGACACGGTCGTTATATTTTAGATGCAGTTACACAACTTCCGAAACGCCCAGACTCGATTTTATTGCGCGATTATAGTGATATTAATGTCCAAGCTGGGCAACAAATGATTGCAGAACGAGGCTTAAGTGATGTCGCTGAATTTGTTCAAGCCGATGCATTTGATACACAATCACTTGCATCAGTCAAACCAAAACCGACGTTGGCTGTGGTTTCTGGCTTATATGAATTGTTTAGTGATAATGACCTGCTGCGACAATCACTGGAAGGCTTAAACAAAGCCATCCTCAAAGATGGCTATTTAATTTATACAGGTCAAATTTGGCATCCTCAGCAAGAATTTATTGCACGCGCCCTAACCTCACATCGTGAAGGTGATGCATGGGTCATGCGTTTACGTTCTCAGGCTGAAATGGATGCCCTCGTTGAAGCAGCAGGCTTTAAAAAAGTGGATCAATGTATCGATGAGTTTGGAATATTTACCGTGTCCGTTGCCCAAAAGCTTTAAAATCACAGGATGACATGATCAGTCTTTGAATCATGTCATCCATGTAAAACTTTAAAATAATAATCTGTGGACGTTTTATGCAAATACTGAAAAAAGAAACAGGCACTTGGAAATGGGGAATCCTGTGTTTGATTTTCCTTGCACCGTTTTTCTTTCTCACTTATGGATTTGCAAATCACTATGCATCACAACTGCCTAATGTGCCGAGTATTGTCTATGACTGGGAAAAACACATCCCGCTTTGGTCATGGAGCATCGTGCCATATTGGTCCATTGATCTTTTTTACGGTCTATCTTTGCTGTTATGTTGGAATAAATTTGAGCTGAAACAGCATGCACTTCGGCTATTTAGCGCACAGCTGATTTCGATCAGTTGCTTTCTTCTTTTTCCACTCAAATTTAGTTTTGAACGACCACCTTTAGATGGCTTTTTTGGCCTATGGTTTGATGTTTTGATGGGTTTTGATAAACCTTTTAACCAAGCACCTTCTCTCCATATCGTTTTATTGGTCATCCTTTGGGACTTCTTCCGCAGACACAGCTCAGGTCAGTGGAAATACCTTGTCGACCTTTGGTCATTTTTAATTGGCATATCGGTACTCACCACATGGCAACATCATTTTATAGATATTCCAACAGGTTTATTGGCAGGTGCATTGTGTTTGTGGCTATTTCCAATTACGGCAAAATCACCCTTTAAAAAAGATGGTTTGCAGACTTTAACGCCAAAGCATTTAAAGTTAGGCAGTTATTACCTATGCGGCGCATTACTTTTCCTAATCTTGGCCTATCTGTTCCAACCTTGGGGATTATGGTTACTTTATCCAGCAATCAGTCTATTTGGCGTTGCTTTAAGCTACTATTTAGTTCGCCCTCATTTCTTCCAAAAGCAAACAGATGGAAGTTTGAGCATTGCCGCTACAATGTTATTTGCCCCTTACCTAATCTTTGCGTGGTTGAACAGTCGAATCTGGACAAAGAAACATCCCGAAGACTCCAAAATTTTAAAAATTGAAAACACAACCATTTTTTTAGGGCGCATCCCAACACGTTCTACAATACAAAAATATCAGGCCGTTTTTGATTGTGTTGCAGAGTTGCCAGTGAATTCAAAAAATTCATATTTTCAATACTCAAGTTTAGACTTAATTCCTTTACAGGCCGACCAACTTCAACGTGCGGTTGAAGTGTTCAACCAATTAATGGCAGCAGCTTCAAGCCAGAGCACACAACAGCATGTATTAATTTACTGTGCGCTGGGTTATTCCAGAAGTAGTGCTATTCTCTGCGCTTGGCTTATGCAACAGCAGCATGCAACACAGGTAAATGAGGCCATTCAAATAGTTCAATCCGCTAGACCATGGGTTAGACTGAACGACGTACAAATCAAAAATCTCAATACTTATCAGTTAAAACTCAAAGGATCAGCCCCATGAAAATGCAATTTTATGTGGCGGCAAAACTTTTATCTACAACGTATGGTTTGTTATTTTCAGGCTATGTCGCGTTTGTCTTAACCATTTTGGCTATACTACTTAAAAGCTGGCAATCTCTTGAGTTTTGGATATTAATTTTTATATGTTTCGGTTTGATGGCGATACAGCATTACCTAGCACTCAGGTTGAAATTTGATGCTGAACTCATTGAAGTGATTGCGCAACAATCTGATACAGTGGCCATCGAAGACTTAACGCAACAGTTTGATCAATCATTACTGCAATTTAAGCTCATACCAAAATCGAAAGTGGGTCGAGATTGGTCTTTGCGCTTTGCAGGCTGTTTCCGTTTGTTTAAACTGCAAATAACTGTATTGTTTATACAATATATAGTTCTAATGATTCTAATTTATAAATTATTGGCACAATAAACCTCTTTCTACTGGCTAAAAGTCCATTGAAATTGTTGATAAAATTGGTTTATGTAATGAATAAAACTCCGCTTCAAAACGAGAAAAAAACAGCTTTAGAGCAAACTCAAAGTCATTTTGCGACTCATTCTATTGCCCGTTTAATTGCATTTTTTACACGGCGTGGAGCGCGTCTGCTAACGGGTACACGTAGTTTATGGATCGGTTGTCAGCCTGTGCCCAAACAGCGTATTTATTACGCCAACCACAATAGCCATATCGACTTTATACTGCTGTGGTCATCTTTGCCGACAATCATGCGACGGAAAACCAAGCCTGTGGCTGCTTCTGATTATTGGCTGAAAGATGGCTTTCGCCAATTCCTTATTAAAGATACCTTCAATGGTATAACGATTCAGCGTAACCGAGATGATCATACTGATCCATTACAACCCGTTAAAGATGCGCTTGAACAAGGTTACTCGATTATCTTTTTTCCTGAAGGTACCCGCAATCTAAATGATGATATTGAATTACTACCCTTCAAAAGTGGCTTATATAATTTGCACAAACAGTTTCCAGACATTGAAATTGTTCCCGTTTGGATTTCAAATTTAAGACGGGTTATGCCCAAAGGCGCATTTATCCCTCTACCTTTGCTTTCTACCGTATGTTTTGGTTGCCCTTTAGAGCAACATTTAGACATGGATAAGGCCATCTTTATAGATTATGCGCAAAAACAATTATTAAAATTAAAAGAGGTTGAAAATCAATGATGTTAGACAACCTTAATAAAACCTATGCCCTATTTGCTATTTTTGCAGGCATTTTAGTTTTTGCTTCAACTGTTGGTTTTATTCTCAAACAAAAAGCAGGCTCTCAATCTTCACCAGTTATCGATAACTTAAATGCACGAATCAATGCATGGTGGGTCATGCTCATCGTGATTGCTGCTGCAATTTTACTCGGAAAAACCGCATTTATTGTATTATTTGGAATTATCTCTTTATTTGCCCTACGTGAGTTCATTAGCTTACTGCCGACCAGACGGGGCGATTATTTTCCATTACTGATTGCATTCTATTTTGTTATTCCCTATCAATATTATTTGATTTATACCGACTGGTATGGGCTGTATTCAATCTTTATTCCACTCTATGTATTTTTATTAATTCCTATTGCCAGCTTAAAACAAGAAGACACCACCCATTTTCTAGAACGTAGTTCAAAAATTCAATGGGGGCTCATGGTCAGCGTATTCTGTATTTCACATGTTCCAGCATTGTTGAATTTGAAACTCCCAGAGTTTAAAGGTGAACCAATTTGGCTAGCCATTTGGTTAATTACGGTGGTTCAAGCCTCTGATGTGTTGCAGTATGTGTGTGGAAAATTATTTGGCAAGCACAAAGTTGCACCCGTTTTATCCCCATCAAAAACAGTCGAAGGCCTACTCGGTGGTATTTTCTTAGCCACCGCTTTAGGGACTGCAATGGCTTGGTTAACGCCGTTTAGCTATGTTCAAGCTGCTTGTATTGGATTAGTTGTTTGTATCTTTGGCTTTTTTGGCGGCCTCGTTATGTCTGCGATTAAACGTGATCGTGGTGTTAAGGATTGGGGGCAACTCATTCATGGCCATGGCGGAATGCTAGACCGCATTGATTCTATTTGCTTTTCTGCACCTATTTTCTTTCATATACTTAGATATTGGTGGAGTTAATTGGAAAATTGGGTTAGACAAATATTTAAACGATAAATTTCCCCTAGTCCAACCCAGTTTCAGCACTCGCTTGGCTTGTATTCTGCCTCATGATATTTTGTCGATGCTGCATAATGTCTATGTGGTGTTACCTTACAAGCGCCCTTTTGTCATTTTTTATTTTCTTAACCACTTCCCAACACTTCTCAAACCAAAGCAAATCTCCATAGCCACCACCGCCTAAATTTTGTAGAATAGCCCTTTTACCCCATGGTGCTTTTATATGACCGCTTGGACAGCTCACGTCACCGTCGCAACTGTTGTTGAAAAAGACGGAAAATTTCTATTTGTAGAAGAGCATACTGCGGGTGTGACACACACTGTATTTAACCAGCCTGCAGGCCATGTTGAATCAGGTGAAACACTCATCGAAGCTGCCATTCGTGAAACTATGGAAGAAACTGGACATGAAGTGTCTATAGATGCGTTATTGGGCATTTATACCTATACACCACCCATGTTTCCAGACCGCACGTATTATCGTTTCTGCTTTTTAGCGCAGTCACTCCATCACCATCCAACCGCCGAACTCGATACAGGTATCGTGGGTGCAGTATGGATGACTCTGGATGAACTACTCGAAACGGCTCGTGCACGTAGTCCATTGGTGATTAAAGCGGTTCAAGACGCACTCGCGGGTCAAAAATATCCTTTATCGCTCGTTTATGAGCACCAAAACTCTCCCTTTATTTCAAGTTTGGATGCCTAGTCCTATGCAACAACGTGTCATCGTCGGTATGTCGGGTGGTGTAGATTCTTCTGTTTCTGCTGCTCTTCTTCTTCAACAAGGTTATCAAGTTGAAGGTCTTTTCATGAAGAACTGGGAAGAAGACGACGGCACGGAATACTGCACGGCTATGGAAGACTTAGCCGATGCTCAAGCGGTCTGTGACAAACTAGGGATTAAACTACACACTGCTAACTTTGCTATGGAATATTGGGATCGTGTATTTGAGCATTTCTTAGCGGAATATGCTGCAGGCCGTACTCCAAACCCAGATATTTTATGTAATAAAGAAATCAAATTCCGTGCGTTCTTAGATCATGCCATGCAATTGGGCGCGGACTTTATTGCGACTGGTCACTATGCACGTCGCGGCGAAACTATGACCAACTCTAAAGGTGAGGAATACGCACCTTTACTGCGTGGTTTAGATAAAAACAAAGACCAGACCTATTTCTTACACGCTGTGCATGGCCGTGAAATTAATAAGACGTTGTTCCCTGTAGGGGAAATTGAAAAGCCTGAAGTGCGTAAAATTGCGGAACAATATGACTTAGTCACAGCGAAGAAAAAAGACTCAACAGGCATCTGTTTTATTGGTGAACGTCGTTTTAATGACTTCTTAAAACAATACTTACCTGCACAAGCTGGAAAAATCGTCTTAGATGATGGCAAAGAGGTTGGTGAACATCACGGCTTAATGTACTATACGCTCGGTCAACGCGGTGGTATTGGTATTGGTGGTTTGAAAGGTGTGGCTGAAGGCGCATGGTTCGTTCTACATAAAGATATTGAAAACAACCGTTTGGTGATTGGTCAAGGTCATGAACATCCACTCATGCAAAGTACTACACTTTGGAGTGAAACAATTGACTGGGTCGCAGGTGAAATGCAGATTCCTGAAACAGGTTTCCGTTGTACCTCACGGACGCGCTATCGCCAAGATGACCAAGATTGTGTGATCTTTAATGATCCGACTACCCCAGGTGGCGTACGTGTTGAGTTCGATGAACCCCAACGTGCCGTGACTCCGGGTCAGAGTGTCGTATTCTACTCAGGTGAAGTTTGTTTAGGCGGTGGCGTGATTCATCATACCAATGCTCCTAAACCTGATTTTATTTAAAGGATTTTAAGACATGGCTGAGTTACCGTTTCAACAGCCTCAAACTTTGAACGAACGCCAAAACCGAGCTTTGGCGTTGGCGGCTGTTTTTCAGTCCGCGCAACTAACGCATATGACCGCCTTAAGCGGTCAGCAAAGTATTGGGGAAAGCGGTAACTTCTATTTAGAGCAGTTGATTAAAGCCAGTTTAAATATCCGACCAAAGGGCAACCAAAGCGGACAAACTTTAGACTTTTTTCATCAGCTGGCAGACATCTCCTTAGGACTAAAAACCTTAGAAAGTAGCATTACCCAGCCCTTTAATACCTCACCCAAAACTCGAATTCCCAAATTATCCACTGCTAAACTTCCCATGACTTATGCCATGGCACTCTTACAATTAGAAAAGAAAGTGTATAGCAACCCCAAATTCGTTGAAATTATTGAACAGTCCCAACAAAAAATCTTAAGACAGCTTTCTTTTTTCGATAATAACTATTTACACCCAAGCATCATTGCCAACCTCGCACAAACCTATGTCGACACTGCAGGGCAAATTAACCCACGCATTATGGTGCGGGGCAATGCAGAAGCATTTAAAGATTCATCGCATACCAACCGCATTCGAGCTTCCCTCTTTACTGGCTTACAAATGGCGCATTTATGGCGTCAGCTCGGTGGAAGTTCATGGGGCATGGTGTTTAGCAAACGCAAGTTGCTTAAAGATATTCAAGATCTCGCTCGTTTACAGTATCAGGTGATTTAACACATGATCGACGGGCTTTTTAGTTTTACGTTTAATTCCAAAGTTTAAGGAATCGCTATGAACGCTTTAACCGCACTTTCTCCATTAGATGGACGCTACGCTAGCAAATGTGATGCGCTTCGTCCTTTCCTCTCTGAGTTTGGTTTAATCCATGCTCGTGTGACTGTTGAAGTGCGTTGGTTACAAGCGCTTGCAAACCGTCCAGAAATCACTGAAGTGCCTGATTTAAGTGCTGAGACCAATGCTGCACTTGATGCAATTGTTGCTGACTTTTCTGAAAGCGATGCCAACCGTATTAAAGATATCGAACGTACCACGAACCATGACGTCAAAGCCGTTGAGTACTTCCTGAAAGAAAAAATTGAAGGCATCGAAGAGCTTAAAAATGCGGGTGAATTCATTCACTTTGCGTGTACCTCTGAAGACATCAACAACTTGTCTCATGCATTAATGCTGAAAAGTGGTCGTGATGTATTGGTTGCATCTATGCAGCAAATCATTGACTCAATCGTGGCATTGGCTGAAAAGCATGCTGACCAACCTATGTTGTCTCGTACACATGGTCAGACGGCAAGCCCAACCACTTTGGGTAAAGAAATGGCAAACGTAGCGTACCGTCTTGCGCGCCAAATCAAACAATTCAAACAAGTTGAGCTTTTAGGCAAAATTAATGGTGCGGTAGGTAACTATAACGCTCACCTTTCTGCTTACCCAGACATCAACTGGCCTGCACACTCACAAGCATTCGTTGAGTCTTTAGGTTTGAGCTTTAACCCGTACACCACTCAAATTGAGCCGCATGACTACATGGCGGAACTATTTGATGCTTTACGTCGTTTCAATACGATTTTGATCGACTTTAACCGTGACGTTTGGGGTTATATCTCGCTTGGTTTCTTCAAGCAAAAACTCAAAGATGGTGAAGTGGGTTCTTCAACGATGCCACACAAAGTAAACCCTATTGACTTTGAAAACTCAGAAGGTAACTTAGGCTTAGCCAATGCAGTACTGGCACACCTTGGCGAAAAACTTCCTATTTCTCGCTGGCAGCGTGACCTAACAGACTCAACTGTACTACGTAACATGGGTGTTGGTTTTGCACAAAGCTTGATCGCTTTTGAAGCTTGTTCAAAAGGCATTGGTAAACTTGAACTCAACGCTGCACGTATTGATGAAGACTTGAACAATGCACAAGAAGTTCTAGCTGAACCAATTCAAACCGTTATGCGTCGTTACAACGTTGAAAAACCATACGAAAAATTAAAAGCATTAACTCGTGGTCAAGCGATGACGCGTGACATGATGGTAGACTTCGTCAATGGTAATGAACTTGAAGCTGTCCCTGCCGCTGACCGCGCACGTTTAGCGGAAATGACACCTGCAACCTATACAGGTAATGCAGCTGAACAAGCAAAACAAGTTGCTGACTTAATTTCTAAAATCTAATTTTTAGAAATTGAAAAAAAGCGGAGCTTAGGCTTCGCTTTTTTATCTATAATTCAAACAAGAATCTCCTATACGCATAATTGAAAAACCAATAAAAATGATGACAATCCTGAAAAGTACAACAACGAAAGCTCACCTTGACTATCAACTGAAAAAGCCGCATTGGATTGCGCTCATTGTACTCACTGTCGCCATTGCTTTCGCATCGATCCATCCCCTTGAACTCAGCTCTTATATTCTGCATCAGGTCGGAACCGTATTCATGTTGGTGACGCTGATCATTTGCCTCTATAAAATGGGGCTCAGCTTAATCAGTTTTATGCTTTATATTGGATTTTTGCTGATTCATATACTCGGTGCGCATTATCTATATTCTTATGTACCCTATAATGAATGGTCAATCCAATATTTAAACCTAGACCTCAACCAGAGTTTAGGTTGGACGCGGAATATGTATGATCGCTTTGTACATTTAGCGTACGGTCTGCTGCTCTACCCGTTCTTTTATCGTCTGTTTCAAGTGTGGCTGCCTCAACTTTCTAAACTCACCCTATTCTTGCTGGTCATTCAATTTGTGATGGCAAGTAGCCTCATTTACGAATGGATTGAATGGTTTATTGCGATGGGCTTATCGCCTGAAGATGCTGAAAACTACAATGGGCAACAAGGTGATATTTGGGACGCACACCAAGACATGCTTTTAGCCACAGTTGGAAAACACCACGTCAGGCGTGGTGTTTTTAACTCTCTTAGTCTTTCGCAGACTCATCTGTTGGCACTTCAGTAATTCGGCCACCGCGAGCAAGGAATGCCGCAACTTCGTCTTCAAGTGCTTGGCGTTGTTTTAATTTTGCAGTCACCGTCAGTGTTTCAGCTTCGGCAACATCACCATCACTTGCAGCATTATCAGAAGAATCTGATGCGCCTTTTTCCGCTGCTTGAGCTTCGTCTTCGTCGACTGCTGAGTCTTCTACATCATCATAATCATTTGAATCAGTCATCTTAATCTCCCCACAAATGACATTTTAGGTTCCCATGAATTACTGGTTTCCAATTATGTTGAAATTTAACAAGCTCTCAGCCTTTCGCATAGTCTTATTCAACGGAAAATCGTATCTTTTTTAATCAAAATCGTAATCTTATTTTACGACTGGCTAAAAAATAACACTTCCTTTCTTACACAGCATAACGCGTCTCTTTGAGCAACCCTAAACCATTGGCCTGTGCCATAAAAGCATCTTTTAATACAGGCAATTTTTCAACCTGTTTCAAACCAAAGTTTCGCGCCCATACCACAGGAAAGAGTTGTGTGGTTTCCATCCAACCGATGGCAGACATACTATGCATCATGGCATCATTTTGTCCTTTACGGCGGTGTTCATAACGCTTCAGTGTTTGCTCATGTGCCCACACGCCACGTGCTAGATCATGTAGTAATACATCACACAGTACAGCCGCATCAAGACAACCAATATTCACACCTTGCCCCGCCAACGGATGAATCACATGAGCCGCATCACCAATTAAAGCCAAGCCTGCTTTGACGTATTGCTGTGCAGCACGTGCTTTGAGTGGGAAAGTGGCACGCGGTGTCGCTTCCAACACTTCGCCTAACATGTGATGACTTTCTCGCGTTAATAGCTGGGTAAATTCAGCATCTGCAAGTGCAGCATATTCTTCTGCATAATCATCGGGGAGCGTCCATACGATAGACTGCCAATGCCCTGCTTGCTCTGGCTTTAAACTCGCCATTGGTAAAAATGCCAAAGGCCCCGTTTCTAAAAAAATCTGACGTGCAACGTGTTGATGAGGCTGTGCAGTGCGAATGGCACAGCTTAAACCAGCCTGTTTGTAGTCCAGCACATCGATATCGATAAACGCTTGTTCCCGTACAAAAGAGTTTGCACCATCTGCACCAATCACCAGTTTGGTTTTCAACACCGTACCATCGGCCAAATGGATATACCATAGCCCAACACCTTCTTCGACACGGGCAACTTTAACTTGGGTGCGGTAATCGTTGAGTACAGCAAGCATCTGCTGTTGAATCGCTAAATTAAGCAAACTTGGCTCAACCATAGAACCGAGGGCTTGTTCGCCATGTGGTTCCTGCTTGGACGCATGACCAAAGTTAATTTCACCATAGCCATTTTTATTCCACACCTGCATGCCACTATACGGCATCTGGCGGGCAATTTTATCCCAAACATCAACGGTTTTAAGTAGGTGTATCGTCGCTTGACTGAGTGCCAAGACACGTGGGTTTGCAACACTTAAGGTCTTGTGCTCATCTAAAATAGGTGCAGCATCCAATACGGTAGCTTGCACACCGCCTTGTGCCAAAAGCAAGGCGGTCAGTCCACCAACCAAACCACCGCCAATAATCACCACATCTAAAACATCAGTTTGAACATGACTCATGCTTTTAGCCCCATGGCATAGTTGGCAACGAGTGGTTTAATGCCTGGAATCGTATCAAATGCGACCAGACCAGTATTCCGAATAAACTTTAAGATTGGATTGCTATTGCTAAAGCCTCGTACCACCGAATCACAGAACTTAATTACGCGTTGTTGATCGGTCAAACGTGAAGCCTCATAGGCTTGCAGCATTACGGCATCGCCCAAGTCGGCATTTTGCGCAATTTGCTCCGTTAAATAACGTACTAAGACGTGCGCATCTCGCATACACAAGTTAAAACCTTGCCCCGCAACGGGGTGAATGGTATGCGCAGCATTGCCCATTAAGACCACTCGTCCTACGGCCTGCTTTTCTGCTAGTACTTGTGATAATGGAAAGCTAAAACGCTTACCTGTTTTTTGAAACTTTCCTGCACGGTCGCCATAAGTGTCTTGTAAGGCATCTAAGAAATGTTGGTCATTTTCATCGCCCAACCATTCACCTTCAGTACCTTTTTTCACAGGCCAAACCACGGAGCGACGGTATTCACCTGGAAGCGGCAACAGTGCCAATGGTCCTAAGCTACTAAAGCGTTCGAAACCCACATGGTTGTGCGGTTTTGAAGTTTGTACTGTAGTGACGATAGCGACCTGATCATAATCATGTTCTGAAGCACCAATTCCTAAGGCTTTACGGCAGAATGAATCACGTCCATCTGCAGCAATGACGAGTTTTGCTTGCAATGACAGTTGTTCTTCTCCACGACTCGCGTCTATGTAAGCCATATCGGCATCTTGGGTCAGTTGGGTGACTTGTACACCATCAATCAACTCAATGAGTGACTGTTTTTGAACTTCCGTCAGTAGCACACGACCGAGCCATGCATTTTCGATGACCTGACCGAAACTTTCGACTTTTTCTTGTTCTGCTTTAAGGCGCGCCTTACCAAAGCTACCTTGTTCGGTGATATTTACTTCTAAAATAGGTGTTGCATGTTCTTGTAACGCTCTCCATAAGCCTAGTTCTTGGTAAATTTGGACTGTACGACGTGACAAGGCGCTGTTTCTTGCATCAAAGCTAGAGTGGTATGGCGCAAGGTTTTCATCATCATAATTTGGGTATTTGATCGCCTCTAAAAGCTTCACCGCAATGTTTTGTTTGGCTAACATCAACGCCAGACTGAGTCCGACCATACCACCACCGACTATGATGACTTCTTGTTGCATGCTTCTATCCTTTTTATGGCGTACCTAAAGTCAAAAACTTCAAATACCTATAAGTTTTAATGGATTTATATTACATCAAAGATTTTCTTTTTTATAATGAAATGGATGTTTTTACGTACTTTCAACGTAAAGTGTCATGCCATGATTTCTGAAAAGACAGTCTTAAAGTGCCCTCAAAACTTCTTCAGAACACTGTTTAAACAGACTTATAAGAAATGTGCAACTTTAAACAAATAATGATCATGAAAAATGAATAATACATAAAAAAGCCCAACCACTTCAGATTGAGCTCTTCAACAAAACATAAGCAATTGAATTTAAAATGTAATTCAAAGGATTACGTATAAGGTGTATTATGTTATTTTTAG
>JADHEE010000618.1_pt1 | contig 12900 bp, 12 predicted proteins | sample 8952401 | NCBI WGS metagenome assembly JADHEE01 (sample SAMN16124438, study PRJNA663242) | bioreactor sludge metagenome | isolation source: sludge (ammonium) | place: India:Bengaluru | collected 2019-02-28
TGGTCACCACCTCGGCGGCCATGCCGCCGCCGTTCCCGGACAGCGCCGCGAACACTTCCGGCAGCGAAATGCGCAGGCTGCCCGCCATCAGCGCCAGCGACACGCTCGCCGCCGACACTCCGACGAGGAGCGCCAGGATGAGCAGGGCGCGGCGGCGGGAGGGCACGGAGGCTATCTCGGCTGGTAGCGCAGCCCGACGAAGGCGGCCAGGCCGGTGGTGTTGTACCCGCGCACCGATTCGTACTGCTTGTCGAACAGGTTGTCGACCCGGCCCTCGACGGACAGCTCCTTGTTGATCGCGTAGCGCGCCGTCAGGTTGACCAGGCCGTAGGCGCCCATCTCCTCCGTCTCGTCGTTGGTGTTGTAGCGCCGGCCGACGCCCACCCATTCGACGCCGGTGTCGAGCGCGCCCCAGTTCCGCGACACCGCCAGCGTGGCCTTGTTCCTGGCGCGCCGCCCGAGACGCAGGTCGGTGTCCTCGTTGACCGCGTCGAGCCAGTCGTAGGCCGCGCGCAGCGACCAGTCGCCGAACTGCCCGGCATAGGCCAGCGTCGCGCCTTCGAGGCGGGCGCTGGAGACGTTCTCGTAGGTCCAGGTCGCCGCCGAGAAGTCGATCAGGTTCTCGACCTTGTTCAGATACCACGTCGCCGACAGCGTATGGCCGCCGCGCTCCCAGATCAGCGACGCCTCGCGGTTCTTCGCCTCCTCGGGCTGCAGATCGGCGTTGCCGTACAGCGGCACGTACAGCTCGTACAGGCTCGGCGCCTTGAACGCCGTGCCGTAGCTCGCCTGCGCGCGCAGCGCGTCGGTGATCTGGTAGCCGTAGGACAGCGCGTAGGTGCCCTTGTGGCCGAATTCCGAATGATCGTCCTGGCGCGCGCTCAGCTGCCAGCGGTGGTCGCCCAGGTGCGCCGTCCAGCCGGCCAGCAGCGAATTCGTCGTCTGCTTCGACTTGTCGCTGAAACTGTCCTCGGGAGACGCCGTCTGGCGCAGGCTTTCGATCGCCACCAGCGCCTTGCCCAGCGGCAGCACGATGTCGTTCTGCCAGCTCGCCTGGCTGTTCTTGGTGCGCAGCCAGTCGCCGTCCGGAGACCAGGCCGAATAGTTCTTCTGGAAGTCGATCGATTCGCCGTACTGCAGCTTGCTGGTCCACGCCTCGGTGAGCCGGTTGCGCGAAAACGCCTGCCACTGCGTCGTCTCGAAATCGATGCGGTCGTTGAAATCGCCGTCGGCCGGCGTGTTGCCGCTGTCGTAATGCGTCGTCCCCTCGTTGCGCCGCAGCTTGATGCCCAGCTCGTGCCCGGCGGCCGGCAGGAAGGACAGCGAAGCGGCACCGCCGGAATTGCGGTAGCCGTCCTTGTCCGCGTCCTTGTTGGTCGCGTGCTTCTGCGCCGACACGCTGTCGGACGACGTCGTGTTGCCCTCGATCCGGAAACGCCATTGCTCGTTGCCGCCCGAGACGCCGGCGTTCGCCTGCCAGGTGTCATGCGAGCCATAGCCGGCGAAGGCGTCGCCGCGCAGCCCCGGCGTCCCGCTGCGCGTGAAGATCTGGATCACGCCGCCGATGGCGTCGGCCCCGTACAGCGCCGAGGCCGGCCCGCGCAGGATCTCGATCCGCTCGACGTCGGCCAGCGACAGGAAGCGCAGCGGCGATCCCGAAAGATCGACCGAATTGATCGGGATGCCGTCGACCAGCACCTTGGTCTGCTCCGGCCGCGCGCCGCGCACGTAGAAGCTGGTGGTCGTTCCCGGACCGCCCGACGTGGAGGTCTGGATGCCCGGCTGGCGGGCCAGCAGCTCGGCGATGGTGTTCTGGCCGCTGCGCTCGATCTCCTCGCGGTCGACGACCGTCACGTCGGCGAGCAGCTCGTTGGCCCGCTGCGTCTGGCGGGTGGCGGTGACCACGATGACGTCGCCCTGCGTCTCGGCGGCGGCGACAGGAAAGGCGGCGGCCAGCGCCAGGGCGCCCGCCGTCAGGAAACTGCACGGATTGTTCACTTCGACTCCTCCCGGCAGCCGGCGCACGTCCCCGCGCACCGGCGCATACCATACCAAATGGGAATTCCGTCCTGGAGAAGCCTTCACAGCCAACGCGCAGCCCGTGCCCGCCTCCCCGCGGCACTCCCTCCTTCAGCGCACAGGCCGGTATCCGGGCTCGCAAGTCCTGACGCGCCGCCTTCCCAGGCCATGTGCCCAGTGGCATGTCGACGCGTCCACACTCGCTTACCGTTGCGGGGGCAGCACAGGCATTGTGTCGAGGACACGCACCTGTTTCCCGTTCAACCGCCGCGGAGAATCCGCCTGGCGGCACCTTGCGCATTCGCTTCCACCGCCCGCAGGGCGGTGAGCCGGGGGATTATAGCGCAAGCCCGCCGGCGCTTCGCCACGACATCGATCGTGACGTACAATTCACATTCAAAAACAAGGCTTATCCCTTGACTCGACAAGGTTTGTGAAACTATAGTCCGCCCATGGTCAACGAACTCAACGCGCTGGAAAGCAAAATCGTCCAGGTCGCTTCGCTCTGCCGCACGCTGCGCGCCGAGAACACCCAGCTCCGGCAGCAGTTGGCCGCCGCCGAGGCCGAACGGAACGGGCTCGCGGAACGCATGGAAACGGCGCGCAACCGGATCGAACAGCTCGTGCGGCAATTGCCGGAAACCAAGACCCCCGCCTGACCCACTCCATGCCCAGCGACGCCAATTTCCTCGACATCACCCTGCTCGGCAAGGAATACCGGGTCGCCTGCCCGCCGGAAGACCGGGAGGCGCTGCAGAAGGCCGCCGCCTACGTCGACGGCAAGATGCACGAGATCGCCGAAAAGACCCGCAGCAACATCGCCGAGCGCATCGCCGTGATGGTGGCGCTGAACATCGCCCACGAATTCCTCTCCCTGCAAAACCGGCCCGCCGAAGGCAATTCGATGCCGGTCCACCGCCCCGAGCCGGGGCTGGACTTCGGCGCGGTAAAGCGTAGAATCACCCTCATGGAAGCGCAGCTCGACTCGGTGCTGGAACCGCAGGACAAGTTGATCTGACCCTTCCGCCAGTTGTTCCCTGCAGTGTTCGTCAAGGCCATAGATTCCTTGAACCAATGCTAAATTGGCATCGGTTGGCTGACCTGAAAATCCGTTGTTGTGCCCGCCCCTTTGCCGGGTGGACCTGATGCGGAAGGGAAGCTACCCCCTCTGGACCCCGGTTCAGGATGCCGGCCTAACGGCACAGGCGGGGACATTATCCGACAGCCCGGAAGGCGCAAACCTTCCGGGCTGTTTCCTTTGGCCGCCCGCCTAGCGGCCCTTCCATGCCGCGTCCACGGGAACTCGCGCCGTCCGCTCCTGACCAACACGGACACCCTTTTCCGGCCGACTCCCATGCTGTGTTTCGACAACCGCCTCGTGCGCGAACTGCCAGGCGACGCCGACGTGCGCAACCATCCGCGCCAGGTGCTCGGCGCCCTGTGGTCCCCCGTCGCGCCGACCCCGGTCGCCGCGCCCCGGCTCATCGCGTGGTCGCGCGAGATGGCGGATCTGCTCGGCCTGGGCGAGCGCGAGCTGCATTCCCCGGAATGGCTGGCCGCGCTCTCCGGCAACGGCCTCCTGCCGGGGATGGCGACCTACGCCACCTGCTACGGCGGGCACCAGTTCGGCTCCTGGGCCAACCAGCTCGGCGACGGGCGCGCCATCTTCCTCGGCGAGGCGGTCAATGCCGCCGGGCAGCGTTTCGAACTGCAACTCAAGGGTGCCGGCCCGACGCCCTACAGCCGCCGCGCCGACGGGCGCGCGGTGCTGCGTTCGTCGATCCGCGAATTCCTGTGCAGCGAGGCCATGTACCACCTCGGCGTGCCGACGACGCGCGCGCTGGCGCTGGTCGCCACGGGCGAAGCGGTGGTGCGCGACATGTTCTACGACGGCCACCCGGTCGACGAGCCCGGCGCGGTGCTCTGCCGCGTCGCGCCGTCGTTCATCCGCTTCGGGCATTTCGAGCTGCCGGCGGCGCGCGGCGATGCGCCCCTGCTGCGGCAGCTGGTCGATTTCACCCTGTCCCGCGACTTCCCGGAGATCGCCGGCGCGCCCGAGGAACGCCTGGTGCGCTGGTTCGCCGAGATCTGCGAGCGCACGGCGCGCCTGATGGCGCACTGGATGCGCGTCGGCTTCGTGCATGGGGTGATGAATACCGACAACATGTCGATCCTCGGCCTGACCATCGACTACGGTCCCTACGGCTGGGTCGACGACTTCGATCCGGCGTGGACGCCGAACACCACCGACGCGCAGGGGCGCCGCTACTGCTTCGCCCGCCAGCCGGCGATCGCGCGCTGGAACCTCGAACGGCTGGCCGACGCGCTGACGCTGATCGGGCCCGACGCCGACACGCTGCACGCCGAGCTGGAACGTTACAACACGACGTACGCGGAGGAATTCCAGCGCGCCTTCGCCGCCAAGTTCGGCTTCGCGCAATGGCGCGAGGACGACACGCCGCTCGTCGAGCAGGCCTTCGACCTCCTGCAGGCGGCGGAAGTCGACATGACGCTGTTTTTCCGCGCACTGGCCGCCGTCGATCCGCAGGCGCCGTCGCTCGCGCCGCTCGACGCGGCCTTCTACGACGCGGAAAAACGCGCCGCGCACGCCGCCGCGTTCACGGCCTGGCTGGAACGCTGGGCCGAGCGGGTCCGCGCCGACGGCGAGCCGGCGGCGCGGCGGCAGACGCGCATGGACGCCGCCAATCCGCGCTACGTGCTGCGCAACTACCTGGCCCAGGAAGTCATCGACCGGGCCGAGCAGGGCGATGCGGCGCCGGTCGGCGAACTGCTCGACGTGCTGCGCCGGCCGTACGCCGAACAGCCGGGCAGGGAACGCTTCGCGCAGAAGCGGCCCGACTGGGCGCGGCACAAGCCGGGCTGCTCGATGCTCTCGTGCAGCTCATGAAAGCTGGCTAGAATGGGGGCCTCCCTCCATTTTCCGTCCGCGGGAACGACCATGCCCTACACGCCCGACCTGGTTCACGAGCTGAACACCCTGATCCGCTTCGATCTCGACTCCGGCCACCAGGGGATCAAGGTGCACAAGAGCGCCGACGAGAACGTCAGGGCGGCGGCCCTGCGTCTGCATGCCAAGGGGCTGATCACCCTGCCCGACGGCGGCTACCTGACCCGCCTGGGCCGCGAAGCCGCCGAACATGCGCAGGCGATGCTCGGCATCCTGACCGCGGGCGTCGCCGCGTCGGTCACAGCCCCGTCGCAGCCAGCGAACTGAGGAATTCGTCGGCCGCCTGGTAGCCGATGACGCGGACGCCCGCCACTTCGCGGCCGGCCGGATCGAAGAAGATGATGCCGGGCGGTCCGAACAGCCGGAAGCGCGCGAGCAGCGCCCGGTCGTCCGGCGAATCGGCCGTCACGTCGGCCTGCAGCAGCAGCCATCCGGACAGCTTTGCGCGCACGCGCGGATCGGTGAAGGTGTAGCGCTCCATCTCCTTGCACGACACGCACCAGTCGGCGTAGAAATCGAGCATGACCGGCCGCCCGGCGGCGGCAATGCGCGCGTCGAGTTCGGCCGGCGAACGCACGCGCTCGAACGGCAACGGGCGCGGTTCGGCGCCGGCCTGCCCGAAGGCGGCGAGCGGCCGCAGCGGATCGCGCGCGCCGGCCAGCGCGCCGGCCAGCATGGCGGCGCCGAGCAGCAGCAGGACCACGCCGATGGCCTTGCCGAAACGCTGCCAGCCCCGGGCCTGCGGCGGCAGCGGATCGAGGGCGCGCAGGAAGATCGCCGGCACGATCAGCAGCAGCGCCCAGGCCAGCATCTGCACGGCAACCGGCACGAGCGGCGCCACGATCCAGACCGCGCTGGCCAGCAGGACCACGCCGAAGACCCGGTTGACCGCCACCATCCACGGCCCGGCCTTGGGCAGCAGGGCGCCCGCCGAGACGCCGACGGCCAGCAGCGGCACGCCCATGCCCAGCGCCATGCAGAACAGGGCCAGGCCGCCGAGCAGCGCGTCGCCGGTGCTGCCGATGTAGAGCAGCGCCCCGGCGAGCGGCGCCGCGACGCACGGTCCGACGATCAGCGCCGACAGCCCGCCCATGACCGCCACGCCGGGCAGCGAGCCGCCGCGCAGCCGGGATGCCCCCTCCGACGCGCGGCTTTGCAGGAAGGACGGCAATTGCAGTTCGAACAGGCCGAACATCGACAGGGCCAGCACGACGAAGACCAGCGCGAAGGCGCCGAGCACCCAGGCGTTCTGCAGGGCGCCGGAGATCATCGTGCCGGACAGCCCGGCGGCCACGCCCGCCGCGGCGTAGACCACGGCCATGCCGGACACGTAGGCCAGCGACAGCGCGCAGGCGCGCAGGCGCGACACGGGCCGGCCATGGCGGCCGGCGCCGACGACGATGCCGGACAGGATCGGCAGCATCGGGAAGGTGCAGGGCGTCAGCGACAGCAGCAGCCCGAAGCCAAAAAAGCTGAGCGCCGCCCAGCCGAGCGTGGCGTCCGCGAGCAGCCGCGCGATGCGCCCGGATTCGTCGCTGCCGGCCGGAGCCACCGCCGCCGGCGCGGCGGACGGATCGGGCAGTTCGAGGCGGATCGCCTGCTTGTGCGGCGGATAGCAGACGCCGGCGTCGGCGCAGCCCTGCGACGTGGCCTGCAGGGTCAGCGGCAGGACGCCCGAAGCGTTGCGTTCCTCGACCGGCAGCCGGATCGCCACCTCGCGATAGAAGACCTCGACCTTGCCGAAGGTCTCGTCCATCTTCTCCCGGCCCTTCGGCAGGACGGCCGGCCCGAGCCGCACGCCCTCGGGTTCGACGGAAAAACGGAACTTGTCGCGGTACAGGTAATAGCCGCCGGCGATCTCGAAGCGCACTTCGATGGTCTGGCCGTCCAGAGCGTGCGCCGACGCCTTGAAGGCCTCCTCCGGGCGCAGCAGTTCCGCGCCGCCGGCCAGCGCGCTCACCGCCCACAACAGGCAGAGGAACACGGCGCGCATCATGCGGGCGACCTTTCGTCGCCCCCGGTCTCGGCGGCGACCCAGGCCAGATAGTCCGGCAGGCCGGCGCTCACCGGCAGGGCGATGATTTCCGGCAATTCATAGGGATGCCGCTCGCGGATCGCCGCGGCCAGTGCCGCATAGCACGCCTCGGTGGTCTTGATCAGCACCGGCACTTCATCGGCCGCTTCGACCGTCCCTTTCCAGCGATAGACGGAGCGGCACGGCGCCAGGACGTTGACGCAGGCGGCCAGCCGCCTTTCCACCAGGGTTTGCGCGAGGGACTCGGCCGATTCGCGGTCCGGCAGATTGGTCAGCACGAGCAGGACGCGCATCGGGACGACCCTCTCACCCGTCGGAGGCCAGCCGCCAGAAGTCCACTTCGCCGCCGCGCTCCAGGCAGTCGGCCAGGCGCAGTCCCGGCAGCGGCTGGCCGCCGCCGTCGAGGAAGCGGGCGCCGGACGCCCGCGCCATCACGCCGGCCGGCGTCAGCAGCAGGTCCGGCCGGGCGCGCTCGCCGCCCGCGGCCAACAGCAGCGCGGGGTGGCGCTCGACTTTGCCGGTGATCCGGTCGCGCACCTCGACGCCGCGCGGCGCGGCGCCGTCCGCAAGCAGCGTGGCGGTACAGCACAGCGTCCCGTCCTCGCCTTGCCGAAGCCCGGTGATCACCGCCAGCAGGCAGCCCTCCTGCCGGCGGATGGCGAGCAGGCCGCGCAGGGCCAGCCGCGACGCGCCGTTGCCCGGCGGACGCAGCAGCACCAGTTCCTTGCGTTCCCGGCGCGCCAGACGCCAGCGTTCCAGCCCGGCCTCGGCGCGCGGCGGCGCCTCGCGCACGACGTGCCCGAACACCGCCAGCTGCTCGCTGGCGAGGTGATCGTCGGTGGCGGAGGCCGGATGCAGCGCTTCCGCCAGTCCGCCGCCGCCCAGCAGGCGGTGGATGACGTCCAGGCCGGCGCCGACCGACAGCTCCGGCATACCGGCCGGGTCGGCGGGCAGCGCCTGCGGCGGGTGCTGCAGGCGGTCGGCCAGCGTTTCGAGCAGGGCCATGCAGCCCTCCGCCGGCAGGCGGTCGCCGAGCTTGAGACTTTCCGGCGACTCGCCGGCAGCCAGCGCCTCGCGGCGCCCGCGCATCTTGCCCAGCACGGAATCGAGCACCAGCCAGCGGGGCAGTTAGGCCTCGCGGCGGCCTTCTTGGAGCGGGCGGTCCTCGGCCAGATCCAGGAGCAGCGGGCAGGACTTCGCTTCGATGTCCGGCCGCGCCGCGATCCGCACCCGCTCGCGCCAGCGCGCCAGCCAGCGCACCGCCGCCGCCAGTTGCCCGCCGCTCAGCGAGAACGGCTGCGCCAGGTGCAGCATCAGCGCCATGGCGTACTGCCCGGAAACCGACGACGTGCGGGTCTCGCCGAGCAGGCGGTCCTCCACCGGCTCGCTGGCACAGCCGAGCCGTTCGGCCGAGAGGAAGAGCGCGTGGAAAGCCTTCCAGAATCCCGGCCCCGGCGCGGCGCCTCCGGCGTAGCCCGTCAGCTGTTCCATGCGCAGGCATGCGGCAACCCGGTGCGCCACGCGCGCCGAACGCTTGGACAGGGAAGCATCGCCGTCCAGGCAAGCCTGCAGGCAATGTTGATAGCCGGCGGCGTAGCCGCGCCACAGCCGGCGCGCCGCGTCGAGCGTGGCCCGTTCGGCGGCGGCCAGCGGCAGCGGCTTGCCCTCGCAGCGGCGCCGGCAATCGTGGCCGACGGCGAACACCGCCTTGCGCAGCACTTCCAGGGTCTTGAACCGCTCGCGAGGAGGCAGGTCGTGGTGGTTGAGCACCTCGATCTGGTCTTGGAGGCCGGCCAGCATGGCCGGCACGTTGGCCTGCGGCTGAGCGGCGAGCCACCGCGACGCGCCTTCCGCGTCGCGGAAGGCGGCGCGGGTCGCGGGTCGCGGGGAAGACCGATTGGCGGCCCGGGCCGCCGGCAGGGAAAATCCGTTCATCGACGCCCCCATGAGAAACGAAGCCGCCCCGGACGGGCGGCCATGGCATGCGCCGGCCCGCCGAGGCGGCCGGCCGAAACCTTCCCCGTCCCGCAGGGATGCCGACGGAGACTTACTTGTTGGGGTCTTCGCACAGTTCCAGCAGCACGCCGCCGGTCGCCTTGGGGTGCAGGAAGGCGATGTTGAGCCCTTCGGCGCCCTTGCGCGGCGCCTTGTCGATCAGCTGCACGCCCTTGCCGGACAGCTCGTCGAGATTCTCCTGCAGGCCCGTGCTGGCGATCGCCATGTGATGGATGCCTTCGCCCTTCTTTTCGATGAACTTGCCGATCGGGCCTTCCGGATCGGTCGATTCGAGCAGTTCGATCTTGGACTGCCCGATCTTGAAGAAGGCGGTGCGCACCTTCTGGTCCTTGACTTCCTCGATCGAGTAGCACTTCATGCCCAGCTGCTTTTCCCAGAACGGAATGGCTTCGTCGAGGCTCTTGACGGCGATGCCGATGTGTTCGATATGCGAGAGGTTCATGGCGACTGTCCTTTAACGATGGCAAAAATACGATGTGGCTGATACAAGGCAAAGCGCGATTATCCAACAAAACACCCGCCTTGCGGACCCGCCTGTGGAAAACCGCAAGCCGCCGGCTCATGCGCGGCGCCGGCCGGCCCAGACGAGCATGGCGATGCCGGCGAGGATCATCGGCAGCGACAGCCATTGGCCCATGCTGACGACGTCGGACTGCCCGAAGATGCCGGCGTCGGGCGTGCGGAAATACTCGGCGACGAAGCGGAAGACCCCGTAGCCCGTCAGGAACGCGCCCGATACGGCGCCGCGCGGCCGCTCCCGGCGCGAATACAGCCAGAGCACGACGAACAGCGCCACGCCTTCCAGCCCGGCCTGGTAGAGCTGCGAGGGATGCCGCGGCAGCAGATCGACGTGCGGGAAGACCATGGCCCACGGCAGGGACGAATCGGCGACGCGCCCCCACAGTTCGCCGTTGATGAAGTTGCCGAGGCGCCCGGCGGCCAGTCCGAGCGGCACCAGCGGCGCGATGAAGTCGGTGACGTCGAGCCAGTGGCGCCCGGTCTTGCGCACGTACAGCGCCATCGCCAGCAGCACGCCGAGAAAGCCGCCGTGGAAGGACATGCCGCCGTGCCAGACGGCGAAGATCTCCAGCGGGTGGCGCAGGTAGTAGTCCGGCTGGTAGAACAGCACCTCGCCGAGCCGCCCGCCGACGATCACGCCGAGCACGCCGAAGAACAGCAGATCGTCGAGTTCCGGCACGTTCCAGCCCGCCTTGGCGAGCCACGGCTGCGTGAGGATGCGCCGCCGGCCGAGCCACCAGAACTGGAAGAACGCCGCCAGGTACATCAACCCGTACCAGCGCACCGCCAGCGGGCCGATCTGCAGCGCCACCGGATCGATCTTGGGATAAATCAGCATGAGCCTCAGGCCGGGGTCTTTCGGATAGAATCGCGATTATATCGTTCCGCCCCGCGCGCCGCCCCAGGCGCTTTTTTGTTCCGGAGAACCGCCATGCCCGCCTATCGCTCCCGCACCTCGACCCACGGCCGCAACATGGCCGGCGCCCGCGCCCTGTGGCGCGCCACCGGGATGAAGGACGGCGATTTCGGCAAACCGATCGTCGCCGTGGTCAATTCCTTCACCCAGTTCGTCCCCGGCCACGTCCACCTCAAGGATCTCGGCCAGCTGGTGGCCGGCGCCATCGAGGCGGCCGGCGGCATCGCCAAGGAATTCAACACCATCGCCATCGACGACGGCATCGCCATGGGCCACGACGGCATGCTCTACTCGCTGCCCTCGCGCGACCTGATCGCCGATTCGGTCGAGTACATGGTCAACGCCCACTGCGCCGACGCCATGGTGTGCATCTCCAACTGCGACAAGATCACCCCGGGCATGCTGATGGCCGCGATGCGCGTCAACGTCCCGACGATCTTTGTTTCCGGCGGCCCGATGGAGGCCGGCAAGGTGGTCATCGCCGGCAAGATCATCCATCTCGATCTGGTCGACGCGATGGTCAAGGCCGCCGACGACACCGTTTCCGACGCCGACGTCGAATCCATCGAACGCTCCGCCTGTCCGACCTGCGGCTCCTGTTCGGGCATGTTCACCGCCAACTCGATGAACTGCCTGGCCGAGGCGCTCGGCCTGGCGCTGCCGGGCAACGGCACGGTGGTGGCCACGCACGCCGACCGCAAGGGTCTGTTCCTGGAGGCCGGCCGGCGCATCGTCGAACTCTGCCGGCGCTACTACGAGCAGGACGACGCCTCGGTCCTGCCGCGCGGCATCGCCACCTTCGCGTCCTTCGAGAACGCCATGTCGCTCGACGTGTCCATGGGTGGCTCGACCAACACCGTGCTGCACCTGCTGGCGATCGCCCGCGAGGCTGGCGTCGACTTCACCATGGCCGACATCGACCGCATTAAGCGCAAAGTGACCTTCCGTTGCCAGGTGGCGCCAGACACCGAGAAATACCACATAGAGGACTTGCATCGGGCCGGCGGCATCTTCGGCATCCTCGGCGAACTGGACCGCTGCGGCCTGCTCCACCGCGGCGTCGGCACCGTGCATGCCAGGACGCTCGGCGAGGCGCTGGACGGCTGGGACGTGATGCGCCCGACGCGCGGCGCGGCGACGGACGAATTCTACCGGGCCGGCCCGGGCGGCGTGCCGACCCAGGTCGCCTTCTCGCAGAGCGCGCGCTATCCGGACCTGGACCGCGACCGCGCGCAAGGCTGCATCCGCGACCGGGAGCACGCCTATTCGCAGGACGGCGGGCTGGCCGTGCTCTACGGCAACCTGGCCGAGGACGGCTGCATCGTCAAGACCGCCGGGGTCGATGAAAGCATCTGGAAATTCACCGGCACCGCCCACGTCTTCGAGAGCCAGGACGCCGCGGTGCAGGGCATCCTCGGCGACCAGGTGAAGCCCGGCGAGATCGTGATCATCCGCTACGAAGGCCCGCAGGGCGGTCCGGGCATGCAGGAAATGCTCTACCCGACCTCGTACCTGAAATCCAGGCACCTGGGCACGGTCTGCGCGCTGGTCACCGACGGGCGCTTCTCGGGCGGCTCGTCGGGCCTGTGCATCGGGCACGTTTCCCCGGAGGCGGCCGAGGGCGGCACGATCGGGCTGATCGAGCAGGGCGATACCATCGAGATCGACATCCCCAACCGGCGCATCCACCTCGCCGTGCCCGAGGCCGAACTGGCGCGCCGGCGCGCGGCGATGGACGCGAAGGGCGAACGGGCCTGGCAGCCGGCGGCGCCGCGCCAGCGCCTGGTGTCGGCGTCCCTGCAGGCGTATTCGCTGATGGCCACCTCGGCGGCCAAGGGCGCAGTGCGCGACGTGACCCAGCTCAAGCGGCGCTGAGCCATGGCTCTCGCCACCTGGCTGGCCTTCCTGCTGGCCGCCATCCTGATCGCCGTGTCGCCCGGCCCGGGCGCCGCCACCAGCATGAGCGTCGGCCTACGCCACGGCTACTGGGCCGCCCTGCGCGCCATCGGCGGGCTGCAGAGCGCGCTGCTCATCCAGTTGAGCATCGTCGCCGCCGGCCTGGGCGCCCTGCTGTCCGCCTCGACCACGGCATTCAACATCATGAAGTTCCTCGGCGCGGCCTACCTGATCTGGCTCGGCATCCAGAAATGGCGCGACGCGCCGCAGGCGCCCGGCGACGAGGAGGCCGCCGTCAAGCCGCAGGGATTGTTCACGCAGGGCCTGCTGGTCAATCTGACCAACCCCAAGGCCATCGTTTTCATGGCCGCCCTGACGCCCCAGTTCATCGACCCGGCGCGGCCGCAATGGCTGCAGTTCGCGATCATCGGCGCGACCATGTGCGGCGTGGACAGCATCGTCATGTCCGGCTACGCTCTGCTCGCCACGCGGCTGCGGCGCTGGCTGCGCAACCCGCGCGCGATGAAGGCG
>JADHEE010000619.1_pt1 | contig 12899 bp, 11 predicted proteins | sample 8952401 | NCBI WGS metagenome assembly JADHEE01 (sample SAMN16124438, study PRJNA663242) | bioreactor sludge metagenome | isolation source: sludge (ammonium) | place: India:Bengaluru | collected 2019-02-28
CGTCGATGGGCAAGACCTCGTTCGCGCTGAACATGGGCGAGCACGTGGCGATCGAGGTCGGGCTGCCGGTCGCCGTGTTCTCGATGGAAATGGGCGGCACGCAGCTGGCGATGCGCATGCTGTCCTCGGTCGGGCGGCTGGACGCGCACCGCGTGCGCACCGGCCGGCTGAACGACGACGAATGGTCGCGCTTGTCCTTCGCCCTCGGCAAGATGCACGAGGCGCCGCTGTACATCGACGAGACACCGGCGCTCAACCCGATCGACCTGCGCGCCCGCGCCCGCCGTCTGCACCGCCAGTGCGGCAAGCTGGGCCTGATCATCATCGACTACCTGCAGCTGATGTCGTCGGCCAACCAGGGCGGCGGCGAGAACCGGGCGACCGAAATCTCGGAGATTTCGCGTTCGCTGAAGGGGCTGGCCAAGGAGCTGAGCGTGCCGGTGATCGCCCTGTCGCAGCTGAACCGCTCGCTCGAACAGCGTCCGAACAAGCGGCCGGTGATGTCCGACCTGCGCGAATCCGGCGCCATCGAGCAGGATGCGGACTTGATCATGTTCATCTACCGCGACGAGGTGTACAACCCCGACACGCCGGACAAGGGCACCGCCGAGATCATCATCGGCAAGCAGCGGAACGGCCCGATCGGCATGGTGCGCCTGACCTTCCTCGGCGAGTACACGCGCTTCGAGAACCACGCCACGTCGGGCGGCAGCGCGTACTGAGCCGCGCCCGCCGTCAGGTGCGCTGCGCGCTCACGTTGTAGCTGTACTGGCCGGAGGCGGGATCGTCGAAGCGGCCTTCGCGCGTCTCGACGACGGGATTGATCAGGAACGGCAGCGCGCTGCCGGAGGCGCCGTGCAGGATCACGTCCTGGGCGGCGTTGAAGCTGACCCAGTTCATTTCCCAGAAGCCGAACAGCAGCTTCTTCAGCACGTTCAGCTTGGGGTCGTACTGGCCCAGGCCTTCGATCTGGATGGCCTGGCGGACGTCCGACGGATTGACCGGCACCCAGCCGTAACCCGGCGAATAGAACTCGGCCCGGCAGTGCTGGGCGGCATTGAGCTCGCCGGTGACGCCCAGGCTGGCGAACAGGCGCGAACTGTCCATGCGCAGCCCGAACACCGGGCGCGCCGGAATGCCGATGGAGCGGCACAGGCCGACGAACAGCAGCGATATCTCCACGCTGCGTCCCGCCAGGCGCCCGCCTTCCAGGAAGCGGGCGATGTGCGTGTGGCCGGAGGCAGGCGACTGCGGGTCGTAGACCGTGTTTTCGACGACCCAGTCGTAGATGGCCTTGCCCTGCGCCAGCGGGTCCTTGATCCGCCCGACGGCCCGCTCGGCCGTGCGCCGCACGATGCCGTCGGTGGGCACCAGCTCGGTGGCGTGCAGGCAGCGGCGCAGGATCTCGGTGCGCTCGGCCATCGCGCCGCGGCGGGTGATGTCGAAATGGCGGTCCTGCGTGCCGATCCGGCTGACGATTTCGAGCTTCGGTTCGGCCACGCCTTCCGGCCAGTCGGCGTAGAAGACCTCCATGTCGGCGACCGGGTCGCGGTAGATGCCGGCCATTTCGAAGTTGCCCTGCCAGTGGTGGCCGAACGAGCGCTCCCAGGGCGTGTCGCGGTACTGCACCAGCGGCAGCCACAGGCGCGTTTTGCCCTTGACGTTCTTCAGCGCCAGCGTCGAGCGGATGTCGTAGTTGCGCCAGCGCGCCACCGGCTCGTCGGGCAGGCTGATGGCGTTGCGCGGCACCTCGGCCGCCGGCATCTCCTCGGCTTCGGCGCCGGCCGGCGCGGCCGCGGCGGCGCGCGCCGGCTTTTCCGCCGCCGGCTTCCTGGCCGTGGACCGGGCGGGCGTCTTCTGGGAGGATTTCGCCGCCGGCTTGGTCGTCGTCTTCGACGCGGGCTGCTTTTTCGCGGCGTGCGCCGACGAACTGCCCAGCAGGGCCAGGACGGCGGAAGCGGTGACGAATTCGCGTCGTTTCAAACGATTCTCCGGTAGGCGATAGGTCCGTCCTGCGTGCAGCGCAGAGGAACCGGGGATTGAAAACGACCGAGCCGTGTGCCATGACACGGCTCGATAACGGACTGCCAAAAACTATAGCACTTCGGCGGCGTAATCGGCGAGGCGCGAGCGCTCGCCGCGCTGCAGCGTGACGTGGCCGGAATGCAGCCAGCCCTTGAGGCGGTCGACGACGTAGGTGAGGCCGGAGCTGCCTTCGGTGAGGTAGGGCGTGTCGATCTGCGCGATGTTGCCCATGCACACCACCTTGGTGCCGGGGCCGGCGCGCGTGATCAGCGTCTTCATCTGCTTGGGCGTCAGGTTCTGCGCCTCGTCGATGATCAGGTACTTGTTCAGGAAGGTGCGCCCGCGCATGAAGTTCAGCGACTTGATCTTGATCCGGCTGCGGATCAGGTCGTGCGTCGCTGCGCGCCCCCATTCGCCGCCCTCGTGGCCGTCGGACTTGTTGAGCACCTCCAGGTTGTCCTCCAGCGCGCCCATCCACGGCCCCATTTTTTCCTCTTCCGAACCGGGCAGGAAGCCGATGTCCTCGCCGACCGGTACGGTCACGCGGGTCATGATGATTTCCGAGTAGCGCTGGCTGTCGAGCACCTGCGTGAGCCCGGCGGCCAGCGTGAGCAGCGTCTTGCCGGTGCCGGCCTGGCCGAGCAGGCTGACGAAATCGATCTCCGGGTCCATCAGCAGGTTGAGCGCGAAATTCTGCTCGCGGTTGCGCGCGGTGATGCCCCAGACGTTGTTCTTGGGATGCGTGTAGTCGATCAGCGTCTCGAATTGCGCCGTCTTGCCGCTGATCTCGCGCACGATCGCCTGGAACGGCTGTTCGCCTTCCTGGTAGAGGAATTCGTTGACCAGCAGCTTCGCGCAGAGCGGGCCCTTGACGCGGTACAGCGTGCGGCTCTCCCGCTTCCACGATTCCATGCCCTGGCCGTGCTTTTCCCAGAAATCGTGCGGCAGTTCGCGGATGCCGCTGTACAGCAGGTCGATGTCCTCCAGCACCTTGTCGTTGAAGTAGTCCTGCGCCTCCAGCCCGAGCGCGCGGGCCTTGATGCGCATGTTGATGTCCTTCGACACCAGGATGACCGGGCGCGAGGGATGCAGGCGCTGCAGGTGGATGACCACCGCCAGGATCTGGTTGTCCGACTTGGCCGTCGGCAGGCCGGCCGGCAGTTCGTTGGCGATGGCCTCGGTCTGCAGGAAGAGCCGGCCGCTGGCCAGCCGGTGCGACGGTTCGGCGAGCGAGATGCCGCTCTGGATGCCGTCCTCCCGGCTGCTGACGATCTCGTCCAGCGTGCGCGTGACCTGGCGCGCGTTGCGCGCGACGTCGGACAGGCCTTTCTTGTTGTTGTCCAGTTCTTCCAGGGTCTTCATCGGCAGGAACACGTCGTGTTCCTCGAAGCGGTAGACCGAGGTGGGGTCGTGCAGCAGGACGTTGGTGTCCAGGACGAACAGCTTGGTTTGCGGGACGGGGTGTTTTTTGTGTTTCGGCTTCGATACAGGTTTCGGACCCATGAACGATCATTCTCCGGTTGGCGGGGTTGTGCGGGGCATTGCCGGGGCTACAGCGTCTTGACGAAGTCCAGCACCTCCTGCGCATGCCCCTGCGCCTTGACGCCGCGCCATTCGCGCCGCAATACCCCGTTGCCATCGATCACGAAGGTGCTGCGCTCGATGCCGCGCACGGGTTTGCCGTACAGCTTCTTGTCCTTGATCACCGCGAACTGCGTACACAGTTTCTCTTCCGTATCGGAGAGCAGGTCGAACGGCAGTTCCTGCTTGGCCTTGAAGTTCTCGTGCGAACGCAGGCCGTCGCGCGAGACGCCGGCGATGACGCAGCCGGCCCGGACGAAATCCGCGTGGAGATCGCGGAACTGCATGGCCTCGGTGGTGCAGCCGGGCGTGCTGTCCTTGGGGTAGAAATAAAGGATCACGGTCTTGCCCGCGTAGTCCTTCAGATGGAAGGTTTTGCCGCCGGTGGCGGGGGATGTGAAGTCGTCTACGATGCGGTCGATCATTGATTTGCAGCCTTCTCAAAAAAGCGTTGCCGGTCCGATTGTTCTTAGAAACCGTGCCAGGGTCAAGTCGCGGTACCGTCCAGGCGGGTGGAAGTCGGATCGGCCGGCGGCCGCCGGGTTTCGCCGGGACGGAGGCCCGAACGGGCTAGGTCGGCCACAGCGCGCCGAAATCGAACGAGAGCTGCCGGTGATGTTTGATGGAGAGCAGATGGATCGTCTGCGGCAGCTCGGCATACAGGACGATGTATTCCGCCATGATGAATTCACGCAGACTGCCCGCCTCGTTCAGGGCGGCAAGCTGCGCGGCGACCTGCTCAGCAAGCATCCGTTCCTGCATCGACAAGGCGCGCCGCTGCAGGAAATCGGGACCCAGGCGCGGGTAGCTTTCGAGCTTCGGGATTACCGAATCCGTCAGTTCATCGAGCAGGCGATCGAAGCCGGCCGGGAATCCGCTCTCGTTCCAGAAGGCCTCGATCGTCGCCAGATTCGCCTCGAAGTTGGCCGTGACCTCGACGGCGACCTTCCCGGGGAGAGTCATATGCCGCGCTTTCAGACGGCACCGCGTTTCCTGATGTTCTTGAGCGCGCTGCGCGCATCGCGCGTGCGGCCCGCGGCGATATCGGCCAGCCCCTTCCGCGCCTCGTCCAGCAGAACGAGGTGGATGTTCGCCCTTTCCAATTGGTGGTAGTGATCCAGGCGGTCGGCGTCGATCAGCGCCACGTAGCTTTCGCCGTTCTTGGTGATGATCTTTTCTGCGCCGGCCTTGACCTGTTCGGCCAGCTCGGACAGATTGCTCCGTACCGTGGACAGCGGGACGATGTCGCGGGTGGAAAAGTGCATGGCGGATTCCTGTTGGGTGAATGAATTCGGTACGGTATTTTGTACAGAATAATACTACTCTTCTATCGAAGGCAAAATCCACCCGGCAGGGAATTCCCGGTTCAGGGTCCGTTTCCACGTGCCGGCGGTGCCTTGCGCTTCGTCCACCACAGGTACAGTCCGCTGCCCAGCACCACGATGGTGATGAGGTCCAGCATGGCCCAGAGGATTTGCAACGGCAGGCCGCCGTAGTCGCCGAAGTGCAGCGGCTGCGAGACGAGCAGGGCCGTGAGGTACCACGGCAGATCGACGCCGGCCGTGATCGCGGCCGTGCCGGCGTCGACCAGCACGGGCCGCAGCAGCCGCGAGGTCAGGGGCGTCTGGCCGCGCATGAAGAAGGCGTAGTGGTGGTCGCCGGCGATGCGCGTGCCCGGCAACGCGACGAAGCCCAGCACCCGGTCCGGCGCGTGCGCCCGCGCCGCGTCGGCGGCGGCCTGCAGCGACGTTGGTGCGGCGGGCGGCGGCTGGTTCCGGTAGGGCGCCAGCAGCGCGGCGAGCTGGGTGTACTGCCAGTACTTGATCATCAGGTCGGCCCAGGTGTTGATCACGCCGGTGCCGCCGACCACCAGCGCCCAGGCCAGCGTGGCGATGCCGAGCAGGTTGTGCAGGTCCAGCCAGCGGGTGCGCGCCGAGCGTTCCGCGCGCACCGTGCCGAAGCGCAGCCGGCGCATGAACGGGGCGTACAGGACCGCGCCGGAGACCAGCGAGGCGAGCAGCAGCAGGCCCATCAGCCCGAGGAACAGCTTGCCGGGAAGGCCGGCGAAGAGATCGACGTGCAGCCGGAGCATGACGGCCATGAAGCCCTCATCGGGCTTCGGCTGGGCGAGCACCGCGGCGGTGTGCGCATCGACGGCCACCACCTGCTGGTTTTCGTCGTCCGTGGGCGCGTCGCCGAGGATCACGTACCAGAAGCGGTCGTCGTCGATCTCGCGGCTCAGGTACTGGAGCGCCTTGCCGGGATGCAGCGCCTGCGCCGCGGCCGCGACCCGGTCCAGGTCGGCGCGTGGCGTCCGCGCGGGCAGCTCCGGGGCCTGGACGGCGGTGCCCAGCAGGTGGCCGATCTCGTGGTGGAAGATCAGCGGCAGCCCGGTGAGGCACAGCAGCAGCATGAATGCCGTGCAGATCAGGCTGGTCCACGTGTGCACCCGGGACCAGGCCTTGAAGCTCGCGGGCGTCATCCCGGGGCCTACAGCCAGAACTCGACGCCCAGGCCGACGGTGCGCGGGCGGGGCAGGTTGGCGAGGTCCTTGGCGTCGCTCACCGCGCCGGGGTCGGTGCTGATGAGCAGGGGCCGCTGCGAGTCGAAGAGGTTGTTCACGTAGGCGAACAGACGGGCCTTGCCGATCAGGCGGCTGGCGCGCGCATTGAACAGCCAGCCCGGCTCGACCTTCGCGCGCGGCAGGTTGGTGATGTCGGAGTAGTAGGCCGACGAATACCGCGCGCTCGCGCCGAGCGTCCAGCCGTGCGGCGCGCGCCAGTCGGCGCCCAGCACGGTGGTGAAGCGGGGCGCGCGTGGCAGTTCGTGGCCTTGCACGCCCGAGTTGGGGTAGCGCGTGACGCGCGTGCGCAGCAGGCCGACGTCGGCGCTCAGTTCGAGGTCGCGCAGCGGCAGCCAGGCCGCACCGAATTCCGCGCCGTAGGTCTCGGCGCGCGGCGCGTTGCGCACCACGTAGGACCACACCGTCGGATCGGGATTCTGGTCGAACGGCAGCTGCATGTCCTTGTAGCGGCTGAGGAAAAGGTTGCCGTTCAGGCGCAGGCGTCCGTCCAGCAGGCGGGAGCGGGCGAACGCCTCGTAGTTCCAGACGTATTCCGGGTCATAGGTGTAGTTGGTGTACGGCCGTTGGTAGGTGAACCCTGCATTGCCGCCGTTGTAGCCGCGCGCGACCGCCGCGCCGAAGGTGTGGTCGGCGTTCGCCTTCCAGGCCAGGCTGAGCTTGGGCAGGAAGGGCGTGTAGGTCTCGTCGAAGTCGGTCTTGAAGAAGGCCAGCGAGCCCTGGCGCAGCCGGTGTTCGCGCTCGTAGCGCCCGCCCAGGGTTAGCTCGTACACCGCGCCGAGCGCCGAGGTGATCTCCCCGTAGATCGCGGTGGTGCGCGTGCGGTCCTTCCAGGCGCCGCCGCCGAGCAGGTTCATGGTGTCGCGCTGATCGGCGCGGAAGCCATAGAGGCCGACGAGGCCCGACAGGCGCTTGTCCGGCGCGGCGTAGCGCAGGCGCGGTTCGAGCGTGTAATCGTTGCCATCGACGAGGCTGCTGCCGTCGCCCGGCGCCGCATGGCGGCGGATTCTGAAATCGCCGGCGACGAGGCGGTTTTCGAGCGTCCACGCGTCGGACAGGTGCCAGGTGGTGTCGACGATGCCGCTGGTGACCTTCGGTGCGAAGACGGGCATTTGCCGGTAGCTCCGGCTGGCCGGCACGGTCAGGTCGCCGAACGGCCGCGCCACGGCCTCGGTCTGCGGCATCCTGGAATCGGTGCGGGCAAGCGTCAGCAGCGTCGAGAAGCCGGGCAGCGACTTGGGCTTGAACAGGAGCTTGCCGCGCATGTTGGACGCTTCGTACTCGCCGGGGTCCGCGACGCCGGGATAGCCGGCGAATCCCTTCACGAAGGTCTCGCTGGTCTGGCGGTCGACGGCGATGCGGTAGGCGATCTCGTCCTCCAGGATCGGCCCGGACAGCACCGCGGCGGCCTGCCGCTGCCGGTGATTGCCGGTCAGCAGGCGGGCACCGTATTCCGGTTCGAAGCCCGGATCGTTGGTCTTGTAGATCACCGTGCCGGCGATCGCGTTGCGGCCCTGCAGCGTGCTCTGCGCGCCGCGGAAGATTTCGACCTGCTGCACGTCCCACAGGCCGAGGTCGCCGAAGACGATCTCGTTGAAGCTGGCGGCGCGGCCGTCGACCTGGACGTTCAGGCGCGAGCGCGTGCCCGCGTAGTAGGCGTCGGCCCCCTGCGACGGGCCGGTGCCGTCGATGCCGCGCACGGCGGGCGCGAAGTTCTGCGTGCCGCTGGAGGTGACGTTGACGGTGTTTTCCAGCAGGTTGCGGGCCGTCGCGAGCCCCGGATTGGCATCCAGGTCGCGCGCGCCGAAGACCTTCACGCTGGGCGAGGTCTGCTCGATCGGGCGGGTCGTTTTCTCGCCGGTGACGACGACGGGCGGGAGCGTCGCGTCCGTGGCGTCGTCGTCGGCCGGTGCCTGCTGCGCGTACGCGGCGGACGCGCACAGGGCGGAGGCAACGGCGATGCGCGCGGGATGGAGCCGGCGCGGCGGCTGCGGGGAGCGGATCATAGGTCTGGAACCTCCTGTTCGTGCGCTGATGTCCGGGGCGGCCCGGCGGGAAGACGGTCCGCCCCGTCGCGCACCGGGAGCCGGGAGAACGCCGGCTCCCGGTGCAATAAGTTGTATTGTAAATGAGAATGATTAGTATATACAATATGATTTGGTGTTTGGAAATCATTCGGGAGACATGCGATGGACACGCTCATTCGAACCTCGGAACAACTCCAGGCCTGCGTCGGCCGGTTGCCCGGCGCACGCGACGCCAAGGTGATCGACCACCTGGACGACGGCGCCCGGCGCTGGATCGCCCGGTCGCCGCTGCTGTTCGCCGCGCTGGAGGTGGCGGACGGGATGCAGGTCACCCTGGCCGGCGGGCCGGCGGGATTCGCGTCGACCGGCGACCCCGGCCGGCTGTCGGTGCCGCGGCGGAGCCTCGACGATCCGGATCTGGCGGCGGCCGGCCGCGGCTTCGGCGGGCTGTTCGTGGTGCCCGGCCTGGGCGAGACGCTGCGCGTTAACGGCACCGTGGAGGGCGTCGGCGGCGATTGGCTGGAGGTACGCGTCGAAGAGTGCTACCTGCACTGCGCCAAGGCGCTGATCCGTTCGCGCTTCTGGGAGGGCTCGGCGGCATCCGACGTGCCCGGCGAGGCGTCCGCGCTGCTGGCGAACGCCCGCTTCCTGGCGCTCGCCACCTCCGACGGCCGGGACCATGCGGACCTGAGCCCCAAGGGCGACCCGGCCGGCCTGCTGGTCCATGTGCATGCAGGGCGCGTGTCGTTCGCGGAACGCCCCGGCAACCGCCGGGTGGACAGCTTCCTGAACATCCTGGAGCACCCGCGCGTCGCGCTGGCGGCCCTGGTCCCAGGACATGCGCTGGTGGCGGTCGTGCGCGGCGCGGCGGTCTTGTCCCGGGACGAGGCGTTGCGCGCGGCTTTCGCGGTCGAAGGCAGGATGCCGAAGCTGGTCGCGCAGGTGGAAGGCGCGCAAGTATGGCTTCGCCACAGCGCCGCGCTACAGCGGGCCGCGCTCTGGCCGGCGGCGCCCGCGCCGGACGATCTGGACCCGGCCGCGCTGTTCGCCGGCCACGTGCGGGCCAGTCGCGGCCGCGACGCCGGCACCCTGGCGGCCAAGGCACTGGCGTCGATTCCCGGCTTGGTGCGCAAGGGCCTGGAATACGACTACAAGAAGAATCTGTACTGACGGCCTCCGACGGGCCGGGGAAACCGCCCCGATCCCGGCCGGGCAGCACACGGGCGCCCGCGCCGTGTTTCTCCCGGCACTTTTTTCCTTCGCCGCCGTACCGCGCGCGGGATCGGCGTTCCGGGGCTTTCGAGGCGCTTCGACGGACGTCCGGCGGGACGTTTCCGGCAATTTTTTAGATGCACTTTCCCGCCGAATCCGTTAACCTTGCAAGGTTTGCCCGAACCCCATCATCCCCGGAGAACGCCATGCCCGTCATCGAGGTCAGCCACCCGCTCGTCAAACACAAAATAGGGCTTCTCCGGGAGGCCGACATCAGCACCAAGAAATTTCGCGAGCTGACCGCCGAGCTGGCCCGCCTGCTGACCTACGAGGCCTGCCGCGACTTCGAGCTCGAACGGTGCACCATCCAGGGCTGGGCCGGGCTGGTGGAGATCGATCAGATCAAGGGCAAGAAGGTTTCCGTGGTGCCGATCCTGCGCGCCGGCCTGGGCATGCTCGACGGCGTGCTGGACCTGATCCCGAGCGCCAAGGTGAGCGTGGTGGGCATCGCGCGCAACCACGAGACGCTGATGCCGGAACCGTACTTCGAGCGCTTCGTCGGCCAGCTCAACGAGCGCATGGGACTGATCATCGATCCGATGCTGGCCACCGGCGGCTCGCTGATCGCCACCATCGACATGTTGAAGCGCAACGGCTGCAAGCAGGTGCGCGCCATCGTCCTGGTCGCCGCGCCGGAGGGCATCAAGGCCCTGCACGCGGCGCATCCGGACGTCGACATCTACACGGCGGCGATCGACAGCCATCTCAACGAGGTCGGCTACATCATGCCGGGCCTGGGCGACGCCGGGGACAAGATTTTCGGGACCAAATAAGAATAGGGACGACTCCAATGACGACTACCACAGTGGCCGCGGCGCCCGCGAAAGATCCGGCCTGGCGCACCGCGCTGGCCGGCGCGCAGATCCTCTTCGTGGCCTTCGGCGCGACCGTGCTGGTGCCGCTGCTGACCGGCCTCAATCCGAGCCTGGCGCTGCTCGGCGCGGGCATCGGCACCTTGATCTTCCAGGTGTGCACGCGCCGCGAGGTGCCGATCTACCTGGGTTCGAGCTTCGCCTTCATCGCGCCGGTGATCTATTCGGTGCAGACCTGGGGCATGCCGGCGACCTTCGGCGCGCTGGCCTCGGCCAGCTTCTTCTATTACGTGGCCGCCGGCCTCGTCAAATGGCGCGGCGTCGGCTTCATCCACCACCTGCTGCCGCCGGTGGTGATCGGGCCGGTGGTGATGGTGATCGGCCTGGGGTTGGCGCAGGTGGCGGTGAACATGGCCGTCGGCAAGGCCGGCGACCAGCAGATCATGCCCTACGGCACGGCGCTCTCGGTCGCCGCCATCTCGCTGCTGGCGACCATGCTCACGGCGATCCGCGCGCGGCGGCTGCTCAAGCTGGTGCCGATCCTGGTCGGCGTGGCCGTCGGCTACGCCTACTCGCTGGCCATCGGCATCGTCGATTTCGCCAAAGTGACGCAGGCCGCCTGGCTGGCCGTGCCGGAATTCGGCAAGCCCGAGTTCAACCTGGCGGCGATCCTGTTCATGATCCCGGTGGCGATCGCGCCGATCGTCGAGCACGTCGGCGGCATCCTGGCCATCGGCTCGGTCACCGGCAAGGACTTCACCGAGTCGCCCGGCCTGCATCGCACGCTGCTCGGCGACGGCTTGGCGGTGAACATCGCCGGCCTGTTCGGCGGGCCGCCGGTGACCACCTACGGCGAGGTGACCGGCGCGGTGATGCTGACCAAGAACTACAACCCGGTGGTGATGACCTGGGCGGCCGTGTTCGCCATCCTGATGGCCTTCGTCGGCAAGTTCGGCGCCTTCCTGCAGACGATTCCGATGCCGGTCATGGGCGGCATCATGATGCTGCTGTTCGGCTCGATCGCCGGCATCGGCCTGAAGACGATCATGGACGGGCGCGTCGACCTGTCCAGCGCGCGCAATCTGTGTATCGTTTCGGTCACGCTGGTCACCGGCATCGGCGGCCTCGGCGTGACCATCGGCAGTTTCTCGCTGCAGGGCATCAGCCTGTGCGGGGTGCTGGCGGTGCTGCTCAACCTGCTGCTGCCGCGCGAAGCGGCGGCCGCGCAGTCCTGATTTCTCAACCTCTGTCCGAATGGGTGAAAACATGAAAAAACGCCTCTCGCTCCTGGCGGTGGCCCTCCTGGCCTCCACGTTCCTGATCGCTTGCGGCAAGAAGGAAGAACCCGCGCCGGCCGCTGCGCCCGCGCCGGCTCCGGCGCCCGCCGCCGCGGCCATCGTGATCGGCCTGGACGATCACTTCCCGCCGATGGGCTTCCGCGACGACAAGAACGAGATCGTCGGCTTCGACATCGACCTGGCGCGGGAAGCCGCCAAGCGCATCGGGCTGGAAGTGACCTTCAAGCCGATCGACTGGAGCGCCAAGGAGGCCGAACTCAACGGCAAGCGCATCGACGTGCTGTGGAACGGCCTGACCATCACCGAGGAGCGCAAGGCCAACATCCTGTTCACCAAGCCGTATCTGGAGAACCGCCAGATCGTGGTGGTCACCGAGAAGTCGCCGATCAAGGCCAAGGCCGAACTGGCCGGCACGGTCGTCGGCGTGCAGGACGGCAGCAGCGCGGTCGACGCGGTCAACAAGGACGCCGAGGCGGCCAAGTCGATCAAGGAGCTGAAGAAGTTCTCCGACAACGTCACGGCGCTGATGGACCTGTCCGCCGGCCGGCTCGACGCGATCGTCATGGACGAGGTGGTCGGCCGCTACTACACCTCGAAGAAGCCGGGCGAGTACCGCGTGCTCGACGAGCACTTCGGCACCGAGGACTACGGCGTCGGCGTGCGCAAGGACGACACCGAGCTGATGGGCAAGATCGACAAGGCGCTGGACGACATGAAGGCCGACGGCACCGCGGCGACCATCTCGACCAAGTGGTTCGGCAAGGACATCCTGAAGAAGTAATCATCGGGGTGGCTGCGCGGCGGCTGCTTCTCCCTCCCCTTCAAGGGGGTGAGGACGGGGTTTCGCAGAGCACCGCTCTGCGCCGTCCGAACGGGCTGGCTTGTAAAGCCAGCACTGCTGGGATGGGGTGGGGATGGGGTAGAAGCCTCGCCTTGTGCCGCCGCCACGACCCCATCCCCCTCCCGACCTCCCCCTTGAAGGGGGAGGAGTTTGGGAAGAAATAATCCGCACCCCTTCGCTCCGGCCATCCGGTAGACTGGCGGTTTGTCTGCCCGGCCGGATTTCCCTTTTCAGGGCTTCGAGTTTCCTTCATGAACTACGTGTTCGACATCTTGCCCCCCCTGCTGCAGGGAACCGGGGTCACCCTGCGGGTCTTCTTCATCACGCTGGTCCTGTCCGTGCCGCTCGGGCTGGCCCTGGCGCTGATGCGCATCTCGCGCTTCAAGCTGCTCAGCGGCCTGGTCAACGGCTACATCTGGCTGATGCGCGGCACGCCGCTGATGCTGCAGATGCTGTTCATCT
>JADHEE010000620.1_pt1 | contig 12895 bp, 13 predicted proteins | sample 8952401 | NCBI WGS metagenome assembly JADHEE01 (sample SAMN16124438, study PRJNA663242) | bioreactor sludge metagenome | isolation source: sludge (ammonium) | place: India:Bengaluru | collected 2019-02-28
CAAGGTCTTGAAACTTATACGCAACGTTTGGATTGATCGTTAATGGAAGCATATTATTTTGATAAATTGATGTTTGTGCTAATTTATCGGTGGTGTTCCATTGAACACTGAGTGGATACGAAGCGTTAATGCCTAAACCCATAAACCAATTGCTATCGAGTTGCTGTGCAAAATAGATATGTGGCGCGACAAGAACCTGTGTGCGAGCCTCTTCCGAATAATTACCAGAAACTCCTCCAACGCTACTGCCTTCAAACTCCCATGGTGTTTGAAACGCGGTAATCAAACCCGCAGAAACTTGCGTACCCTTTAAAGATGTTAAACCCGCTGCATTGTAATAGTTTGCACTGGGATCATCCGCTTGAGCGATAAACGCATCTGCCATCGCTGAAGCTTTTGCTCCTTGATAAGTCACCACAAAACCATTGGTCGCATACATACATGAGACCAACGCAATAGATAATAAGCCCACTCTACCTAAAGACATAAGAACCATCCTTTATTTTATTTTAAATCCAGATAGTAATCTTAAAGTAAAAGTGTATGGCAATTGTCTCGTTTTTTCCCACAACAGCGACAAAATGTCTCACAAATATCGCACCTTAAAGAGGCAAAGAGATGGTAAAGCAGACTCCTTTTTCGGTATTAATGGCGTCTAATTTTCCCGCACAATGCTCTTCTACGATGGTTTTAGACATCGAAAGTCCAACGCCTGTTCCCTCTTTGTACGATTTTGTTGAGAAGTAAGGATCAAATATTTTGCTCATAACTGCTTCTTCAATCCCTCCACCATTGTCTTCAATCGCAAGATGAACACTCTGTTTGTCGCAAAACGTTCGAATCTGAATGGTAGGCTTTTCAACACGGTTCTCCAACAGTGCATCTTCGGCATTTTTCAAGATGTTAAGCACCACATGCCCTAACTCTCCTCGATACGTTAAGAGCTCTTTATGACACTCATACGAGGAGAGCACAGTAATATTTTTATTGATTAGAAGCGGTTTTACAATACCCAGCGTCTCTTCTACGATGGACTCTAGCGTTGTTTTCTCTTTATGTTTTGCCAGTTTGAAAAAATTGCGAAAGTCATTAATGGTTTGGGAAAGGTGAGCCGCATACTTCTCAATCCGCTCAATCTCTTCGTAAAACTCTTTGGTTTCAAACTGATCTAACATCAACTTTGCCGACAAAAAACCCGTTGTTGCAGAGATAGCCGCTAGAGGTTGTCGCCATTGGTGCGCGATATGTCCTATCATCTCGCCCATTTGAGCCAACCGTGATTGGTACTGCAACTGTTTATCTTTTTCTCTGAGGATTTCGAGTTGCTGTTGCACTTCTACATGTAACGATTCATTGAGCTGGCGAATCGTCTGCTCGTTCTCTTTTTGCTCGGTAATGTCGGTCAATGTCCATGTAATTTCCCCCGTATCAGGAATCAAATCGCCTGAGATGCGCAACCATAATGAAGTGCCATTTTTATGTTTAAATTCGTACACCAACAGGGTTGTTTCGTACTGTTCAATTTCATGGTACGCACTCTCTTTAAACTGCTGATACGTTGAGAAAGAGAGATGCAACATGCTTGCAGGCTGATGCATCACCTCATCATACGCGTAGCCAAAGATTTTGCAAAACATATCATTGGCATCGACGATGATACCCTCTTTGTCAATGATAAACATCGCGATAAACGAGCGTTGAAAGATTTTAGGAAACTCTGCGGAGAGTCTAAGGAGTGCTAATGTTGCCATTTGAGTTTATACCCTTGTCCATAGATGGTTTGAATGACATCGGTTCCTAGTTTTTGACGCAAGCGGGAGAGCAGATTGCGGACACGTTTGTTGTCACTTAGGTCATCGTCAAACACCGCAATTTCGATCTCTTCGGCACTAAAAACACGCTGTTTTGAACTGGAGAGTAGCTCAAAGAGGTCATTTTCTCTCTTAGTGAGGGTGATCGCTTCTGTGCCTTTGCAGAGGCTTTGCGTTTTGGTGTCCCAGTAAAATCCATCGATTAATTCATACGTATGTTTTTTTACATGTAAAGGTTTGCCCAAGCGATTTTGATCTAACAGTTTTTGCAAAAGATCGATCACATCGCTCACATGAACAGGTTTGAGCAAGTAACCCGCAATGCCATGCTTAATCGTCTTTAAAAAATAATCAGGATAATCGTACGCCGAAAAAACCACAATAGGCACCGTTGGATTTATGGCACGAATAGACTCAATCATCAAAAGCCCGTCCATATTGGGCATATTAATATCGGTAAAGACCAGATCTATCGACTCTTTTTTGAAGAGTGTAAGTCCCTCTAGCCCATCTTCTGCAACAAAAATTTTGGTAAAACAGAGCTGCATCACTTTAAGCGTTTGCGTACGCACTTCAAGCTCATCTTCCACATACAAAACACGAAGCGATTTATACTGTTCTATGACATGTTTTAGCTCTTCAGGATCCAAAATATCTCCTTTTTGGGTGGCTACTTTTTTTAATTATAACTTGAATTTTCTAAAAGATGCGCAAAACATTTCTTCTTTTATATGCCCTATTTTAGGCGCAGAGACAATTGCGTGACAATTGATTTTAACACCACTCAGGCGTGGGACAATTGACAAACACTTTTTTTTTACAATTACATTCTAAGTTAAAGAATAAAAAAAGGAGTCTTGCAAATGAGTACATCGTTTACGCAAACGGTTAAAGCGCTATGTTGGAACACGACGAAGAAAAAAGTTCTCTCTTCGCTTGGTTTAGTCTTTTTGGTTTTCGCGTGCTATAACGCCATTATTCTCCCCACACTCAGCACATGGGGTGCAACGGATGAAGAGATTGTTATGCCACTTCCAGGCGATAATCTGGTTCCAGGAGAGCCTATTTGGCAGATGACAGTGGCAAAAACCATCAATGCCCCAGCAGAAAAGATCTTCCCTTACTTTTTACAAGCGAGTCAAGATAAAGCGGGCTTTTACAGCTTTGATTGGTTAGAGCGCCTCTTTGGGTTTGGCATCTATAACACCTATACCATAAAACCTGAATGGCAAACCACCAAAGCGGGTGATTTTTCCACCTTCCATCAAGCGGGCATGGGCATGCGTATTCATGAAGTGATCCCCAATGAGAGACTTACGATGATTACCAACGGACTTGAGCAGAACCATCCCCTACCAAAAGGCAAATGGGAGATGTTTATTAATCCCATTTTTCCACCCGAAAAAGGTCATTATGTAGCATGGAACTGGGACTTCAATCTGTTCCCACAAAATGATGGCTCAACACGTATAGTGGTGCGTTGTAAATTTAGTGGAAAAGGCAATCCAGTAGCGTTATTTGCTTTCAAACATGCGTTTGCGTTTGTATCCGATGTCATGGACATTGAGATGTTAAGACGCGTGAAAATGCTCGCAGAGGGCACCTATCCACTTGATTAATTCAATAAGGGAATAACACAATGGAAAAAAAACCACCGTTTAAACCACGAAAAAACATTCTTGGTATCAATAACTGGATCAAAGGCAAAACCGCCAAAACCTCTGAAGCGCAAAACTTCGGAAGGATGTTTTTCAAAACCATTCTTTTTGCAGCCCCTTATACCAAAGTACCTCTTTTAGGAGATGCTATTTTGAAAGTGGCGGCAATGAGTGAGAAAGACCACACCGCTGGCTACACCTTGCCTCTTAATGTGGACTTAAGTAACCGCATCGATCAATCCACACTTCCGATTGATTTGATGAAAAAAGTGGTGAAAGATTCAAGCTATCGAGCGATTATCAAGACCTGTATGTGTAGAGAAACGTTTACATGTAAAGAGTATCCACGCGATCTTGGATGTCTTTTTATTGGGCGAGGGGCACATTCGGTTGTGGAGAATGGCATCGCCAATGAGGCGAGTTTGGAAGAGTGTTACGCCCATATTGATCGAGCGGCAAATCTGGGTTTGGCAGGCAAAGCGTTTTGGGTCGAAGCAGAAGAGTACGTCTGGGGCGTCAAAGATGAAGATATTCAAAACTTTTTGGAGATCTGTTTTTGCTGTCCTTGCTGTTGTGCCGCCTTTAACTTTGACCGCAATGCTAATCGAACAAGCCTCACACTTCCTACGGGATGGGTTGCCGAGGTGGAAGAGAGCTGCGTGGCGTGTGGGGCGTGTATCAAAGCGTGTCCAACCAATATGCTCCACCTTGGGGCATCTCGCATTGTGATTGATGAGAACTGTTCAGGATGTGGCTTATGCATCGACAGCTGTTCAAAACAGCATGCACTAAAACTGGTACAAAAACAGGCGATGAAAGAGGACGTCAAAGCATACTTTGATGGACTCAATCTCGTACTATAAAAAGGAAGAAACATGCAAAAAAAAGATGAAACCATCATCGTTGGTGGCGGTATGGCGGGCATATTTTGTGCCTTAAAACTGAAAGAAGCAGGATACCCTTTTGTCCTCATTACAGACAATTTGGGTGGTCGAGTCTGTTACAAACCTGAGTTCAAAATGAACTTTGGTGCGGTTTTTTATTTTGAAAATTATCATAATGTAAAACCTATCCTTACCGCTGCTACGGGGCTTCCGCTCATTCAATCGGTCAAACAAATTATGCTACACAACAGTGAAAAAGACTATTTCCCAGCATTTAGTTTTCGAATGTTAAAAAATGTCTTTCAACTTTTGAAATTTAAAAAGTTTATGAAGAAATTTGTCAAACATTATGAAATGTATAAAAAAGATTGCGAAGTCATGCAAGTCAAAGATGCTTTGAAAAAAAATTCATTTATGAATGATCTTTTCTATAAAAGCGCACCTCAACTGATCGAAGAGTTAGAAATTAATGAAGCGTGTACGGATCTTGTTTCAAAATTTGTCTTTGGATGCACCGGTTCAAAAGTAAATTTATTGACAGCGCTTGATTTTTGTAACTGTGCGCAAGGCCTTGTCATGCCTATCTATCAATTTGTGTTCAACGAATCCTTGATGAAAGAAAAAATTGGCAATGTAAAGTTTGGAACGGTTTGTGACATCAAACAAGAAGATGGCGCATACCATGTCACCACAAAAGCAGGCGATACCTACAGCGCTAAAAATCTTGTTATGGCAACCCCAGCAGGCGTCACTAAAAAGTTAATAAACCTTCCAAAAATTCGTTCCGCCTCTACCCTTTTTGCATACTTGGTCAAAGGCAAAATCAAAGAAAAGTATGCGCATCATGACATCCACTGCTTCTCTGACACGATTCCTATTATTTTCATCGCTAATCGTAAAAATAACAGTGAATACGAAGTTTTCTCCAATGCGAGATTGGATTTGGATAAATACTTTGACTCTTGTCAAGTGCTTCACCGCGAAGATTGGGCAGAAGCGCTTTATACACATCCAGCCATCGTTCTTGACCAAGATATGGGAAATAATCTCTATATGGCAGGCGACCATAACGGTCTAGGCATGGAACCAGCAGCCATTTCTGGCATTTATGCTGCCAATAAAATTCTTGGAAGAGCAAAGAGTTAAACCATGCATGAAATGAGCTTAGTACATCGTATCATTGATATTGCTCAAAACCACGCTGTACAAAACAATGCAACGAAAATCACAAAAATCGTACTAACACTTGGCTCTCTGTCAGGTGTTATGTACGAATCGTTAATGTTTTCATTCAAAATCGCCATTCAAAACACAATGCTCGAATATGCAGAAATCTGTATTAACAACATTCCTGCTAAAGGGAAGTGTCAGCACTGTCACCATGAGTACTTACTCAGCTCTCTGTATGATGAGTGTCCAATATGTCAATCAAAAAATCCTTTCATCCTACAAGGAAAAGAGTTTGTCATTTCATCCATCACCATTATTTAAAATAAAAGGCAAATACAATGTGCGGAACATGTGGCTGTGATCATCACGAAAAAACAACCATCACAACATTCAATACGACAAAACAGCATCATCATTTTCATGAGCATGGAATACCTCACAGCCATGATCATGAAAAAATAGTCACCATCAAAGAAAACGTTACTCACTATAATGATGTGTTGGCACAAAAGAATCGAGAATATTTTGAGTCTAACCATATTATGGCACTAAACTTTGTGAGCTCACCAGGTGCCGGGAAAACGACACTGCTTGTTCAAACTATTTCGCATTTAAAAAATAAGTTTTCTTTTAGTGTTATTGAAGGTGATCAACAAACACTTAATGATGCTGAAAGAATCAAGGCAACAGGTGTTCCTGTTGTGCAAGTTAACACGGGTGATGGTTGTCACTTAGACTCCGACATGATTTTTAAAGCTATCCATTCTTTAGAAATATCAAGATTCTCTATTTTAGCCATTGAAAATGTAGGCAATTTAGTATGCCCGGCAATGTTTGATTTGGGGGAAAGTAAACGTGTTGTTATCGTGAGTGTCACCGAAGGTGAAGACAAACCTTTAAAGTACCCAAATATGTTTGCATCAGCGGATGTGTGTGTCATTAGTAAAGTCGATTTATTACCGCACCTTACTTTTGACTTTGAAAAATTGATTGAAAATGTACGAAAAGTGAACCCCTCAATTACCATCATAGAATATTCAGCTTCCCAGTATGAAGAAAAATGGAATACATGGCTTGAGAATGAATTTATTCTCTATAGCAATAAACACCATAGTAAGGATTCATAATATGTCACTCTCAAGGTTTCTTTTACTCTCTGTAACAACAGGTTGTGTAGGTTTAGCTATTGTATGTGTCATAGCTTTATCGGCAATTACTAAGGTATTTGAGAGTGCCAATTATACCAATCAAACTGCATTACCTCACATCACCACTATTCAAAATGCATTGCAAAAAGTGAGTGATGTTCCATTGTTAGTTTGGAGACACATTGCGTCAAATAATACAACCGTTATGGCACATGAAGAAAAACTCCTCATTCAGATGCGAGATGAATTGATGAAAGGTATGAATGCGTATCGCCCAATGATTATGGATGAAGCAGAGCAAAAGCTTTTTGACACTGTTATGTCAACACTTAAAGAAAGCGTTGCCTTAGTAGATGATGCCATTGCACTCTCAAAAACCAATCAAAAAGAGAAAGCTATCGCGCTAATGAATGAGAAAAGTGATCAGATCAAACATCTGTACCGTGTTGTTCAAGAACATCTCAATTATCACTATAAAAATGCCGAACAAAACGAAATCATAGCAAATGACGTCAAAGCAAAAGCATTGTTAGCGATGATTCTTATCACGATTGTGACCATTATTGCTGTGTACGCAATGGTTTTTCGTATTCGTTCCTTTATGCTCAGCGGTATAAACGAAGTGAAAGAAAAAATGAAATATTTTATTGTCTCAAAAGATTTGAATTGTCATGCTCATTATGATAAAAACAATGAAATGAAAGAGATTGTTGATAGTTTCAACACAATGGTTTCTACGTTCAAGAGCTTAATCAATGACGCTAAATATTCTTCTAGCGAAAATGCCGCTATATCTATGGAGCTAAGTTCCACCTGTATTCAAATAGGTCGAAATGCCGAAGAGAGTGCTCTAAAAGTAGACAATACAATCAAAGAAGTTGAAACAATAAAAACTTTTGTCAGTAAAAATGCAGAAATAGCAGAAGAGATACAACAAACAATCAGTAATGCAGAGAATTCTCTAAGTCATGCAAAAGAGCAAATTATTCAACTGAAAAATGATATTGATTTGACCAGTGAAGCTGAAAACAGTTTGTCACAAAAATTAGAACAGATGAGTGTAGATGCCGATCAAATCAAACAAGTGCTCATCGTGATATCGGATATTGCTGATCAAACCAATTTGCTTGCGTTAAATGCTGCGATAGAAGCAGCTCGCGCGGGAGAACATGGTCGAGGTTTTGCTGTTGTTGCCGATGAAGTGAGGAAATTAGCAGAACGAACACAAAAGTCATTAAGTGAAATCAATGCTACCATCAATGTCATTGTTCAAGGAATCGTTGATACGGCAGATAAAATGAAACATAACGCGAACAGAGTCCACAATATAGCACTTGTATCACACGATGTCGAATCAACGATCAAAAAGAATTCTGAATTAATGTTAGTCAGTGTTAATGCTGCCAAAACTAGTTCTAAAAATGCACTCCAAACTGCTGAATATATTCAAAGTATTGCCTCTTTTATAAAAGACATCAATAGGCTCACACAAGATAATGCAAGAGGTGTAGAAGAAGTTGCTAATGCTAGTAGTCATATGGCAGAGATGGCAACAAAATTAGATTTGAAATTACAAGAATTCAAAGAATAAGTCAAACGAAAATATTACATGATTTAGGAGAAGAATATGAAATAAATCTATAAAAAATGTTTCGCAAAAGGGAAAGTATAGATTGTAGTTTAAACAATTCAAAACGGCTTATGTATAACATTTGAAGTTACATTAAGCTTTTAACCAAATGATAAAAAGGATATCTACAGTTATGAATACATTGATCAAAAAAGTAATAGTTACTTTGCTACTTAGTTTCTGCTCTTTTTCTGCATTAAACGCTATGCCATCAAATTTAGTATTAAATGGTGAAGGTGTACGAGAAAAATTTTTTGTAGACATATTTCAAATGAGTCTTTATTTGGAAGAAAAAAAATCCGATGCAAAATACATCATCAATTCAGATGACACTATGAATTTAAGACTAAAAATAGTTTCTTCACTTATCAATACAAATACGATGCAAGAAGGTATCTTGGACTGCTTTAATAAAGAAGCAGAGGGCGATATAACGCTTATAAAACCAGAGCTTGATAAATTTCTTTCTGTTTTCAAAGAAGAGTTGGGGAAAAATGATGTGTACGATTTTACTTACGTACCAGGTGTTGGGACACAAGTGTATAAAAATTCTATGCTTAAAGAGACCATTCCTGGACTAGATTTCAAAAAAGCTTTTTTTAGTATTTGGCTTGGGAAGAAAACTGACCATACTAATTTAAGAGATGTCTTGTTAGGTAAGAAATAGATTGTAAAGAGGAGTATATGTAAAGTTTTTATAAATACTCCTCAAAATCTGCAATATAGTCAATCGAGTGATACATCCAAACAGTTTTTAGTCTTTGAGCATGAGTTAAAATTTTAATACTATTTTTAATGAAAAAATTTAAAAGATTAAATTCTAGCAAGGATTTTGTTAGGATGTGAAAAAGGAAATAGGAGAATTCCCTTTTTCCAAGCTGTGTTTTTAGACAAAAAAACGCATGATAAGCATAGCGATACAACTGTTAACAATGCTGATGACCATCAACAAAGGCCAATATTTTTTTGGAACATCGGCAACACCTAAGAGACGTCCCATGTACTGAATTTGCGATGCCATCAAAAAGAGCGCTGGCATTAAGATACTAATATGTGTTCCTGTGAGAACCTCTTTTGTAAACAAGCTAAGTGCCATACCAACACCTGCGGAACAGGAAAGCCATGTGGATAAAAGAACGGTTACTGCCTCACCTGGTAAACCAAAAAGTGCCATTGCAGGGGCAAAAAATGAACCAATCGCTTTCATAGCGCCTGTGATATTTAAAATTTCCGCAATCACATACGCCATTAAAACATTGGGCATTAAGTTATTGATTGCCATATTAAAACCCTTACGAGCACCAATGACAAAGATATCAAAAGGGTTGTTTGTGGTAGGTGTTGGATTATTCATTGATAAAGTCCTTTTTATAAACGGTCGTTAAAACCAAACGAGCACCGATTGCCCCAATAAATTTAAAAATAAAAATAAGTCCAAGAGGAAGTAAAACAGGTACGGTGAGAGAAGCAAAAAGTGCTGAACCAATCGCAAAATAGTTATTGATCATCCCTGCTCCTGAGTATTGCCACGCAGACATAATGACCAGCTCTAATTTGGTAATTTGTTTGTTATCCGCAAGTTCCTTAGTAAGAGCAGCGCCCGCATCCGTACTTTGCAAATCTGTAATCATCGCCAAACCTGTAAGACCTGGAATGCCCAGAAGTGGTCTAAGCAGGGGGGTTAAGAGCTTATGTGCCGCACGAATAGCACCATAATGGCTAAAAATCTCTAACATTCCTAAAGCTAACATAACCGTAGGAACCAATGAAAGTGCAAAAATAAATCCACCTTTAGCACTTACACCACCTGAGCCTACAAAGGTGCTTTTTGCATCATTGATTGTTCCGAATTTTCCAGACAATGTCGTAAAATCCAACGCTCCGAGCCATGCCATACCCTCAACTTTCATAAAAAGACCCGAAAAAAACAATACGGCAAAAATGAGTGCAATATATGCCCCAATTCCTACTTTCCACTCTTGCGGTTGTTCATTATGTTCTAATGCCACAACTCTTCCTCCTATAATTAAATTCATTTAAAAAATTATTATATAATTTTATTAATATATTTTCACATGTATTGCACCAGTATTGAGCCACTATGATCGAATATTAGACATTCAATCTCATACAAAACACACGAATTTATAATTAAAAGTAAATATAGCATCCTAAGGAGTATCTATGTCAAGAGTTATTGAACTCTATGATCATCTGCACACCATCCCAGAGTTGGGTTTTGAAGAGTATAAAACAGCGGCTTTTTTGGCGGAAGAACTGAAAAAATCAGGTTTTGACGTGCGCACCCATGTAGGTGGGACTACAGGCGTTGTCGGCGTTTACGATAGTGGCGTTGCAGGGCCTACCATAGCACTTAGAGCCGACATCGATGCTCTGGGGCATATGATCGAGGGTAAGCTTTGTGCGATGCACACCTGTGGGCATGATGCGCACTCTTCTATGGTACTCGCTGCGGCAGAAGAGTTGGTGAGAGCAAAAATGATCACAAAAGGAAAATTAAAAATTATTTTCCAGCCAGCCGAAGAGATCGGAACGGGCGCGCTTGCTATGGTTGAAGGAGGTGCAATTGACGATGTCGATATGATCTTAGGGCTTCATTTACGCCCCATAGAAGAGACCACGATGGGAAAAGCAACCCCTGCTTTATACCATGCAGCGTCACAAAGGCTTAAAGGGGTATTTCATGGTGTTTCAGCGCATGGAGCACGCCCACATTTAGGCGTTAACGCTATTGATGCCGCTGTTGCAGCCATCACCGCAGTCAATGCCATCCATCTCAACCCAACCGAATCGTACAGCATTAAAGCGACGCAAATGATTGCAGACGCAGGAGTAACCAATGCCATTCCAAACGAAGCAACCGTCATTTGGGATGTCCGCTCCGAATTAAACACAACGATGGAGCATCTGCTTGAAAAAGCAAAAGCGGCTATCATCGCGGGAGCTGCAACCGTTGGTGCAACGGTCGATGTCAGCAATTATTTTGCGATTCCCGCAGCAGAATACTCCGATGAAGCCATTGATGTCTTAACCAAAGCCATCATCGAAGTGTATGGAGAAGAGGGACTGTGTCCGCCGATTAAAACCGCAGGTGGTGAAGATTTTCACTATTATATCAAGGAAAAACCATCCATCAAAGCGGGGTATTTTGGTCTAGGCTGCGACTTAACCCCAGGTCTTCACAATCCTTCCATGAAATTCAATAAAGAAGCGCTAGAGCAAGGCAAAAATGTTTTAATCGCCGCAACAAAAATAGCACTCCATCGCTAAATTTCACCGCTCACAGAAGCCGATACTTTCAGCTTCTGTGGAAATGAGTGTTAATTACGTCTTTGATACTCGTCATACCCAAAATGGCTTGTCACTTCATAGCTTCCATCTTTACGTAAAACCGCCAAATCAGGCAATTTCACACCATTGAAGGTTGTGTTTTTAACGATGGTATAGTGGATCATATCTTCAAAAATGAGCTTATCACCGATACGAAGTGGTTCATCAAAGCTGTAATCACCCATGATGTCACCTGCTAAGCACGTTGGTCCTCCCAAGCGGTACAGATGTGATTTCTCACCCACATCCCCAGCGCCACGAATCGCCGCACGATAAGGCATTGCTAGGGTGTCAGGCATATGCGCTTCAGCCGAGATGTCAAGGATAGCGATATCCATGCCATTATGTACGATGTCAAGCACGCTTGCCACAAGTGGTCCTGTTTGCCATCCCACCGCTTCGCCAGGTTCGAGATAGACCGTAATGCCATTGTATCGCTCACGAAAATCTTTGACAAGTGCGATCAGTTTTTCCACATCATACCCCTCGCGCGTAATGTGATGCCCGCCGCCAAAATTGACCCACTTCATATGAGGTATCAAATCGCCAAAACGCTCTTCAAACCCTTTAAGTACCTCTTCTAAAGCACTGGCATCTTGCTCACAAAGGGCATGAAAGTGTAATCCCTCGATGCCTTCAAGTTTGTCATACTGCATATTTTCTTTGGTAATCCCCAAACGGCTGTACAAACCACAAGGGTTATACAAATCAACAGGACTGGAAGAGACTTCAGGGTTGAGTCTTAACCCACAGCTGGTTTTACCAATCGCTTTAGATTTGTACTTTTCCCATTGATTGAACGAATTGAAAATCAAATGGTCACTCAAAGCTATCACTTCATCAATATCTTCTTCTTTATACGCAGGCGAGTACGTACACACAGAGCCTTTAAAAAACTCTTTGGCAAATTTGGCTTCATGAAGCCCACTGCAGGTACAGCCACTAAGGTATGTGTCAACCAGTGGAGCAAGGGCTTTAAACGCAAAGCCTTTAAGCGCTAACAAAATGGTTGCACCTGAGCGCTCACTGACCTCTTTTAAAAGGCTTAGATTTTGTTCTAAAAGAGCTTCTTCACACACATACGCAGGTGTTTGAATATCGCTTAATACTGTTTCAATACGGCTGATTTTTACCATGTTTTTCTCCCAAAATTACACATGAAATGTAGCATTTTTCCTCTTAATAAACTCAATGCAATGATAACGTTAAAGAATTAGCCAAAAGTTACGATACTATTAGGAAT
>JADHEE010000621.1_pt1 | contig 12894 bp, 13 predicted proteins | sample 8952401 | NCBI WGS metagenome assembly JADHEE01 (sample SAMN16124438, study PRJNA663242) | bioreactor sludge metagenome | isolation source: sludge (ammonium) | place: India:Bengaluru | collected 2019-02-28
TTCGAGAAACTCGTGGCGCAACACGAATCCGGCCTGGATCGGCACGACCAGCGGCAGCACGTGGGCCAGGGGTGCGGCGGCGGAATCGGCGAAACACTGGATGAGCGCGGCGAATTCCGTTTCGCCCGGGCACTCCGGCTGCCAGTCCAGGGCGGCCCAGCTGCGGTCGGAAGCGAGAAGGGGTCTGAAGAAGAAATAAGGTGCTGGCATTTGGGGGTAGTGAACCGTGAATGCTCTGATGGGTTCCCGGGCCGGAAAGGCCGTCTTTCCTGGATTCTAACCTATAACGGAAGTTAGCCCGGAAACTGTAGGCCCGCCGAAACCGCGCGGTTGAGCGGTTTCCCCCGCACCTTTCGCGAAAATCCGGATGAAAGTTAGAATTCCACGTTTTTGGTTTTCGGGACACGAAATGCCGGCAGGAATCATTGAATCGCTCGATCACGAGGCACGCGGAATCACGCGGCTCGAAGGCAAGACGGTTTTCGTCGAGGGCGGGCTGCCGGGCGAGCGCGTCGAGTATTCCTGCTACAGGAAGAAGCCGACCTACGAGATCGCCCGCATCGATCGCGTGGTCACGCCCTCGGCCAGCCGCGTCGAGCCGAAGTGCCCGCATTTCGGCGTGTGCGGCGGGTGCAGCATGCAGCATCTCGAAGCCTCGGCACAGGTGGCGGCCAAGCAGCGCCTGCTGGAAGCCAACCTGTGGCATCTCGGCCGCCTGGTGGCGGGCCAGATCTACGCGCCGATCCACGGCGCGCCGTGGGGCTACCGCTTCCGCGCCCGCCTGTCGGCGCGCCTGGTGCCGAAGAAGGGCGGCATGCTGATCGGCTTCCATGAGCGCAAGAGCAGCTACGTCGCCGACATGCGGCAGTGTCCGAACCTGCCGCCGCACGTTTCCGATCTGCTGGTGCCGCTGCGCGAACTGGTCGCCGCGCTGTCGATCAGCACGGCCATGCCGCAGATCGAGGTAGCCGTCGGCGAAACCATGACGGCGCTGGTGTTGCGCATCCTGGAACCGATCAATGCCGCCGACGAGGACCTGCTGCGCGATTTCGCCGACCGGCACGGCATCGTCTTCTACCTGCAGCCCAAGGGGCCGGCCTCGGTTTACCGTTTCTACCCGTTGGACGAGCGCAGGCTCTCGTACCTGCTGCCGGATTACGGCATCGAGCATGCTTTCTCGCCGACCGAATTCACCCAGGTCAATCATGCGATCAACCGCGTGCTGGTGCGCCGCGCGATGACCCTGCTCGATCCGCAGCCGGGCGAGCGCATCGCCGACATGTTCTGCGGCCTCGGCAACTTCACGCTGCCGATCGCGCGCTCCGGGGCGCGCGTGGTCGGCATCGAGGGCAGTCCGGAACTGGTGCGCCGGGCCGGGGAGAACGCCGCCGCCAACGGGCTGGCGGACCGGGTCGAGTACGGCGTCGCCAATCTTTTCGAGACGACGCCGGAATCGCTCGCCGCGCTCGGCCGCTTCGACAAGATGCTGATCGATCCGCCGCGCGAGGGCGCGGCCGAACTGGTCAAGGCCATCGGCGAGGACGGGCCGCCCCGCATCGTCTACGTCTCCTGCAGTCCGGCGACGCTGGCGCGCGACGCGGCGATCCTGGCGCATCAGAAGGGCTATCGCCTGAGCGGCGCGGGCGTGGTCAACATGTTCCCCAATACGTCGCACGTCGAATCGATCGCGCTCTTCGAGAGGGGCTGATCGCCGTTTTCCCGCTACGCTCGTCCGGCGCCTCGGCGGCCGGGCGAGGCATTCTCCTTTCCTTCCAGAATCGCCATCGGCGGGCTTCCGGCCAGCTGTCGTTCATAAATGGAATGTTGTTCCGAAATACTTGACACGCTGCGTATAAGCCTTATGCTCATGGCCGTGGTCAGATGGTCAGGCGGTCTTACCAAGGCATTCCAGCTTCGAGCGAGATTCACCTGAAACGAATCCGGCGGACAAACCTCCGGATTTCAATAATTTCAAAAAGGAGGAGGAAACGTGATGAAGAAACTTGCACTTGCGGTTCTGATGGCCCTGGGGGCGACGGGCGCGCACGCGGCCGTCGAGCTGAAGCTCGGACACTTCGCCTCGGATACCCATCCGTGCGGCATCGCCGCCAAGGAATTCAAGGCCAACGTCGAAAAGCGCACCAACGGCGAGGTGAAGATTTCGCTGTTCGGCAACAACGCGCTGGGCTCGCCGCCCGAGGTGCTGGAGCAGGTGATGCTGGGCGCGGTCGACATGAGCCTGTCGGGGCAGGACCAGATCGCCAAGCACCTGCCGTTCTACGACGTGATCAGCACGCCGTTCGCCTTCAAGGACTACGCGATGGCCGACCGGATCATCGACGGAGAGTTCAAGGCCTGGGCGGCGCCGGAGCTGCTGAAGAAAGGGCTGGTGCACATCTCCGATTGGGAATGGGGCTTCCGCCAGCTGACCAACTCCAAGAAGCCGGTCATCGTGCCGGCCGACCTGAAGGGCATGAAGATCCGCACGCCGCCGGCATTCGCCTATCAGGCGTTCGTGGAAGCGGCCGGCGGCAATGCGGTGACGATCGCCTTCGCCGAGCTGGTGATGGCGATGAAGCAGGGCGTGGTCGATGGACAGGAGAATCCCGTCGGCACGATCTACGACCTGAAGCTGTACGAGACGCAGAAATACATGTCCATCCTCAACTACACCTACAGTTCGATGGTGCACGTGGTCAATAAGAAGAGCTGGGACAAGCTGACGCCCGAACAGCAGAAGATCGTCGCCGAGGAATCGGCGGCCGCCGCCAGGCTCGCCCGCAAGACGCTGCGCGACAACGAGGCCATGCAGCTCAAGGACCTCGAAACGACCAAGGGCATCGTGGTCGCCCGGCCCGATCTCGGCCCGTGGAAGGCGGCGATGGGGCCGGCGTGGGACAAGGTGAAGGCGCGCGTGGGAGCCGACAACTTCAAGCGCTTCATGGACATCGTGGAGAAGAGCGGCAAGTAAGGCACCGCCGCGGGTCCGGCGGGATGCCCGTTCAAGGCATCCCGCATTTTTCACGCCTTTTGCGAAGCTCGTCGGGAGAGTTTTGATGTTGACCCTCGCCATTTTCGGTGTCCTGCTGCTGTTGCTGATGATCGACGTGCCCATTGCCGTGGCCATCGGCCTGACGGCGGTCATTTTCTTCGTCGCCCAGGGGCAGGCGAATTTTCTGGCGCTGCTGCCGCAGCGCATGTATTTCGGCACGACCGGTTTCACGCTGCTGGCGATTCCGTTCTTCATCCTGGCCGGCAACCTGATGAACACGGGCGGCACCACCGACCGCCTGTTCGGTTTCGCGCGGGCGCTGGTCGGGCACATCAAGGGCGGCGTCGGGCAGGTGAGCATCGTCGCGGCGATGATCATGTCCGGCATCTCGGGTTCGGCCATCGCCGACGCGGCGGGGATGGGGCGCGTGCAGTACACCGCGATGAAACGCGCGGGCTATCCGGACGGCGTCGCGGCCGCGATCGTGGTCGGCGCGTCGACGCTCGGGCCGGTGATTCCGCCGTCGATTCCCTTCGTGCTCTACGGAGCGATCACCAGCGTGTCGGTCACCCGGCTGTTCCTCGCGGGCTGCCTGCCCGGCGTGGTGATGGGCGGGGCCATGATGCTCGCCATCTATCTCATGGCCGGGCCGCGCGGCCTGCCGTGCGACACGCTGTCGAGCGACTACTGGCCGAAGCTGTGGGTGGCGACCAAGCGGGCCTTTCTGCCGCTGATGGCGCCGATCATCATCATCGGCGGTATGATCACCGGTTTCTTCACGCCGACCGAGGCGGCCGTGGTCGCCTCCCTGTACGCCCTGGGCCTGGGTTTCTACTACGGGGACCTCAAGGTGAAGGATCTGCCGGACGTGCTGTTCACCACCATCAAGCAGACCTGCGGCCTGATGTTCATCATCGCCACGGCCAACTTCTTCGGCTGGTTCGTCATCTTCGAGCGCATCCCGGACGCCCTGATCGCGCAGTTGCTGTCCCTCGGGACGACGCCCGCCGGCTTCATCTGGATCGTCATCGCCATCATCCTGCTGCTCGGCTGTTTCATCGACGGCAACGCGATCTTCCTGATCACCCTGCCGATCTTCATGAAGCTGTGCCCGCTCTACGGCGTCGACATGGTGAACTTCGGCGTGGTGATGACGCTGCTGATCATGATCGGCAACATGACGCCGCCGGTGGGCATGTGCCTGTTCGCGGTCGACAGCTTCGCCAAGATCGGGGTCTGGCGGCTGGCGTATGAAAGCATGCCGCACCTGCTGGCGATTCTGGCCACGACCATCCTCTGCGCCTTCATCCCGGAAATCGCGCTGTGCGTGCCGGACTGGCTGATGGGGCCGGGCAACTGATCCGACATTCGAGGAAAAGAGATGAAACAGACCGTAATCGACGCGCTGTCCCGGTTCGACAAGGCGCTGGTGAAAATCATGCGCTGGTTCTGCATCCTGCTGCTCGTCGCCATGACCGTCATCCTGACGCTGAGCATGATCGTGCGCTTTTATCCGTTCATGTCGATGCACTGGTTCGACGAAGTGCTGGAACTGCTGTTCGCCGCGCTGGTGTTCTACGGCGCGGCCGTCGTCTGGATGGAGCACAACCATTTCAGCATCGGCGACTGGATCTCGAAGTTCATCCCTAGCGTGCGCGGCCGCTTCGCCTACCGGCTGTTCGTCGAGCTGATCTCGCTGCTCTTCATCGCCATCTTCTTCAAGTATTCGCTGGACCTCACCCTGGGCACCGACGAGCAGACGACGGCGTTCGCCATGTCCAAGAAATGGCTCTACATGTGCATGCCGATCTGCGGCGGCATCATGCTCGTTTACACGATCAAGAACATGTACGTCGAGCTCGCCAGGATATTGAATCCGGAGCTGAAGGTGGAGCGACGGGAAAAGGAGGACTTGAACACCTGGTGAAGAAAACCTGCATCAAGGTCCTGATCCGATTCTGATACGGAGGCGGAGAAATGACGACGAGCGACGCATGGTCGGTACGCATGGCCGACACGGTCCTGGCGCGCTGGGCGAGCCTGCCGGCCGCCTGGAACCATGAATACGGGGTCCTGTTCAAGGCGCTGCTGGACGTCTGGCGCAGGACCGGCGACGAACGCTATTACGGGTATGTCAAGCGCAGCGTCGATGCGGTGATCGATGCCGACGGCGCCATCGCCGGCTATGAGCTGGAGCATTTCAGCCTGGATCACCTGAACAGCGGCCGTCTTCTGTTCCCGCTGCTCGAAAGCACCGAGGACGTGCGCTATCGCCTCGCCATCGGAACGCTGCGCGAGCAATATTGCCGCCATCCGCGCAACGGCGCCGGCGGTTTCTGGCACAACGGGGCGATGCCCCGACAGATGCTGCTGGACGGCACCTACATGGGCGCGCCGTTTTATGCCGAATGCGGGTGCGCGGAGAACGATCCAGCGGCCATCGACGACGCCCTCCTGCAGATTTTCCTGCTGGCGGAGCACAACCGGGACGCCGGGACCGGCCTGTTCTTCCAGGGCTGGGACGAAACCCGGACGCAGTCCTGGGCCAACCCGCGTACCGGCTGCTCGGGCAGCTTCTGGGGGCGGGCGACCGGCTGGTATGCGATGGCCATGGCGGACCTGCTGGAGATCGTTCCCGCCGGCCACGCCCGGCGCGCCGAACTGGCCAGCGTGTTCAAGAGCCTGCTGGAGGCCCTGGCGTGCGTGCAGGACCGCGCCTCCGGCCTGTGGTGGAACGTGCTCGACCAGGGCGGGCGGGAAGGCAACTATCTCGAAGCATCGGCGTCGCTGATGTTCCTGTACGCCTTCGCCCGCGGCATCGGCCTGGGCATGCTGGCCGAACCCAGGTTCCGCGCGGTGCTCGACAAGGGATTCGACGGCGCCTTGCAGTTCCTGCTCAGGGAAGAAGAAGACGGTCTGCTCAGCGTGCTGCACGTCTGCAAGACCGCGGGCCTCGGCGGCAGGCCGGGCCGCGACGGCAGTTTCGCGTACTACAACAGCGAGCCGGTCGTCGAAAACGACTTCAAGGGGGTTGCCGCTTTCATTCTGGCGGCGAACGCCAGGGAAGCCCTCGGCTGACCGGCGCCGGAACGCGGCCCGGGACGACGCGGGTTCGAGGAGAATCCCGCGTCGTTTTTCCTTCAGGCGTTAGCCGCCGCCACGTTATCTGCCGGCACCCGCCCTGGCCTTGTCAACCGTGAACTTGTAGACGATCTTGCCGCTGTACCATTCGCCGGGCTTCAGTTCGGTGCTCGGGAAGCCGGGATGGTTCGGCGAGTCGGGGAAGCGCGACGGCTCCAGGCAGAAGGCGCTGCGGAAGGCGTAGGGCGTCGAGCCCTTGCCGAGATCGCGCGGAATCTTGCCTTCGAGGAAGTTGCCGGAATACACCTGGATGCCGGGTTCGGTCGACCATACTTCCATGACGCGGCCGGACTTCGGGTCCGCGATGCGCGCGTTGAACGCCAGTTCGGTCGGCTGCTTCATGCTCAGCACGTAGTGGTTGTCGTATCAGATGCCCGCCTTGAGCAGGTCGTAATCGGACTTGATGTCCTTGCCGATGGCCTTGGGCGCGAGGAAATCCATCGGGGTGCCGGCCACCGCGCGGAAGTTGCCGTTCGGCACGAGCGCGGGCGAGACTTCCAGCACCTGCTCGGCCGGGACGGTCAGGATGTGATCCTCGATCGACGAACCGAGATCGCCGGAAAGGTTGAAGAAGGTGTGGCCGGTGAAGTTGGCGACCGTCTTCTTGTTGACCGCCACCGCGTCGTAGCTGATCACCAGCTCGTTGTCGTCGGTGACGCTGTAAACCACGCGCACCGGCAGGTCGCCAGGGAAGCCTTCCTCGCCGTCCTTGAACAGGATGGTCATTTCCACGGCGCGGTCGGAAAGCTGGCGGGCGTCGAAGGGAATGAAGCGCGAGCCTTTCTTGCCGCCGTGCAAGGTGTTCTGGCGCGGCGGCGCGGGCGGCGTGGATAGGTCGTTGATCGCCAGCTTGTAGTCCGTGCCGTCGAGCGTGAAGCCGCCGTTGGCGATGCGGTTGGCGTAGCGGCCGATGAAGGCGCCCATCGAACCCTGGCCGGCGATCACCTGGTCGATGGTCTCGTAGCCCTGGGCTACGTCGCCGAGCTTGCCGTTGCGGTCCGGCACCAGGATCTGCTCCACCCGCGCGCCGTAGTTGGTGATCCGGACGGCCATGCCCTTGCCGTTTTTGATTGTGTACAGATCGACCTTCTTGCCGTCCACCTCCTTCTGGAAGTCGACGGCGCGCAGTTCGACGTACGGCGGCGATGCGGCCAGGGCGAAGGGCGGAGTGAAAAGCGCCAGCGCCAGGGCGCCCGCGGCGCAGGTGCTGGAACGTACCGTGGTGGTGCTCATGTTTGCTCTCCTGAAGTTTTTTGCGTTGTGTCGGATTTTTGCGATAATTGGTCAGGCCTCCCGACCACGCAATTCTATGCTCAACGAATCCGGCACGCAAAAAAAATTCCGTTCGCCGCGCATCGGCGGCAAACGGATTCGATGTGGAGCGGGCCGGGAGCGCGGGCGCGGAGCGGCGAGCCGGCCCCGCGCGGCGCGGCGGCTATTCGGCGGTGAAGTGTTCCGGGTAGCGTTCCGCCATCAGCGGCAGCGACTGGAGCAGCGCGCGCAGATGCTGTTCCATGCGCGTCGCGACGAGGTCGGCGTCGCCGGCCTCGATGGCGTCCACGATCCCGGCGTGCTCGTCGGTCAGCTGCGGCATGGGGGTCGCCGAATCGAAGGTCAGAAAGCGCACGCGGTTCATCTGCGCCTTGATGCTTTCGGCTACGCGCCACATGTATTCGCGCCCGGCGTGCAGGGCCAGCGCGCGGTGGAATTCCTCGTCGAGCAGCAGGTAGGACTGGTTGTCGCCGTGCCGGACTTTCCGCTGCTCGGCGACCAGCGAACGCAAGGTCGCGAGCAGGGCGGGCGTCTTCTTCTCGGCGACCTCGCGCACGATCGACACCTCGATGATCTCGCGCAGGTGGCGGGCGTCGAGCACTTCCTTGACCGAGATCTTGCGGATGTAGGTGCCGCGCTGCGGCAGCACCTCGATCAGGCGTTCCTCGCCGAGCTTGATGAACGCCTCGCGCACGGGCTGCCGGCTGGTCGAGAACTTCCGGCTGATCTCGACTTCCGAGATCGCCTGTCCGGGCACCAGTTCGCCGCGAATGATGGCCGCGCGCAGGATGCGGTGCAGCTGCGCGCCGATGGACAGCGATTCCTGCGGGCGGAAGTTCGCCGCCGAGAAAGTGTCGAAAGTTTCCATTTCCATTTTTTTCCTCCCGGACGTATCCAAGCGAGAACGATGATGGGCTTGCATGTCGTCTTTTCTGGATGCTAGTATACAAGTATACATTCGTTTTTCTTTTTTTTCCCGAAAAAAATGGAGGGTGGGTAATGCGGCTTTGCGAGCAGGGTCTGTCTGGTTTGCCGGCGTCGATCCGGCGTCCTTCCTACGATAGAAGCGAGGTGACGGCATCCATCGTCCATCTGGGCCTCGGCGCGTTCCACCGCGCGCATCAGGCGCTGATGACCGAGGCCGTGCTCAATTCCGGCGACCTGGCCTGGGGCATCGTCGGCGCGGGCATGCAGTCGTCCGGCATGCGCGACGCGCTGGCGCCGCAGGACTGCCTCTACGCGGTGGCCGAGTTCGGCGCGGATTTCGAGCGCATCAGCGTGGTCGGCGCGCTCGTCGACGTGCTGGGCGGCGCCGAGGATGCCGAGAAGATCCGCCTGCTGGCCAAGATGAGCGACGCCAGCACGCGCATCGTCAGCATCACCGTGACCGAAAAGGGCTATTACCTCGATCTCGCCACCGGCAAGCTGCAGCTCCAGTCGCCGGCCATCGCGGTCGACCTCGCCAATCCGGCCGTGCCGAAGACCATCCTCGGGCTGATCGTCTATGCGCTGCGCAACCGCAAGGCCGCCGGCGTGCCGCCGTTCACCGTGCTGAGCTGCGACAACCTGCCCAACAACGGCAAGCTGGCGCGCGCCGCCGTGGTGGCCTTCGCGCGCGAGGTCGACGCCGGGCTCGCCGCCTGGATCGAGGCCGAGGTCTGCTTCCCGTGCACCATGGTCGACCGCATCACGCCGGCCACCACCGACGCCGACCGGGCGCACATCAACGAACGGCTCGGGGTGGAAGACGCCTGGCCGGTCGTCACCGAGCAATTCGTGCAGTGGGTCATCGAGGACAAGTTCAACATGGGCCGCCCGGACTGGACCCTCGGCGGCGCCGTGTTCTCGGACGAGATCGAACGCTGGGAAAGCATGAAGCTGCGCTGCCTCAACGGCTCGCATTCAACGCTGGCCTATCTCGGCCAGCTCACCGGCCGCGAAACGGTGGCTGACGCGATGCAGCTGCCGCTGATCACCGACATCCTCGACGCGCTGTGGCGCGAAAACCGCGAGGTCCTGCAGGCGCCGAAGGGCGTCGATCCGGCCGATTACGTCGAACAGTTGAAGCAGCGCTTCCGCAACCCCGCGCTCAAGCACCGCACCGCGCAGATCGCCTCGGACGGCTCGCAGAAACTGCCGCAGCGCCTGCTCGCGCCGCTGCGCGAGCGCATCGCCAAGGGCCTGCCGTCGCCGGCCATCGCCACGGCGATCGCGGCGTGGATGCATTTCGCGGTGAAGACCGCGCATACGCCGGGCGCCGCGCTCAGCGATCCGATGTCCGCCGAAATCCTGGCCCAGGCCGGCAAGAGCACGGACGCCGCGGCGATCGTGGACAACCTGCTCGGCCTGCAGAAGATCTTCGGCCAGGACGTCCCGGCCGACGCCGCGTTCCGCGCCGAAGTGCTGGGCAAGTTCAAGGAACTGGCGCGCAATCCCGCCGTGGCCACGGCATCGCAGATCGCGGCCTGAAGGCCGCTTCCCACCAACGACAGAAGGAGAAACCGAAGTTGAAGATGACCTTTCGCTGGTACGGCGAGTCCGACCCCGTCAAGCTCGAATACATCCGCCAGATTCCGGGCATGTACGGCATCGTGTCCGCCATCTATGACGTCCCGGTCGGCGAAGTCTGGCCGGTCGACAAGCTGCAGGCCCTGCGCGACCGCATCGAGGGCGCCGGCCTCAAGTTCGAGGTGGTGGAGAGCGTGCCGGTGCACGAGGACATCAAGCTCGGCAAGCCGACCCGCGACCGCCTGATCGCCAACTTCCAGCAGAACATCCGCAACTGCGCCGCGGTCGGCGTCAAGGTGATCTGCTACAACTTCATGCCGGTGTTCGACTGGACGCGCACCGAGATGGCCAAGGTCCTGCCCGACGGTTCGACGACGCTGGCCTTCGACGCGGCCGAAGTCGCCAAGATCGACCCCGAGCAGGGCATTTCGCTGCCGGGCTGGGACGCCAGCTACAAGCCCGAGGAACTGAAGAGCCTGCTCGCCGAATACAAGTCGGTCGGCGAGGAGCAGCTGTGGGCGCATCTCGAATACTTCCTCAAGGCGATCATCCCGGTGGCCGAGGAGGCCGGCGTCAAGATGGCGATGCATCCGGACGATCCGCCCCGTCCGATCTTCGGCCTGCCGCGCATCGTCAAAAACCGCGACGACTACGCGCGCCTGCTGTCCATCGTCGATACCCCGGTCAACGGCATCACTCTGTGTTCCGGCTCGCTCGGCGCCGACCTGTGCAACAACGTCGAGGCGCTGGTGCGCGAATTCGGCGCACGGGGGCGCATCCACTTCGGCCACCTGCGCAACGTCAAGGTCGAGCCGGACGGCACCTTCTACGAGGCGACGCACCGCTCGTGCGACGGTTCGCTGGACATGGCGGCGATCGTCAAGGCGTACTACGACGTGGGTTTCGAGGGCTACTGGCGGCCGGACCACGGCCGCATGATCTGGGGCGAGACCGGCAAGCCGGGCTACGGCCTCTACGACCGCGCGCTCGGCGCCGTGTATCTGAACGGCTTGTGGGAAGCCGTCAGCAAATATTCCGCCGAATCTGCCAACAAACTTGCCAACAAATAACAGGGAGTCACCATGATCTGCGGAAACATCAAGGAGTACGTGTCCGGCGTCGCCTGGCGGCCCCAGCCTGTCGAGTCCTTCATCGAGCATCTCAAGCAGACCAATTTCCAGGCCTTGCCGGTCGGCAACTACGACCTCCAGGGCAAGGACATCTACGTCCAGGTCTTCGACATGACCACCAAGCCGTTCGCCGAGACGCGGCCGGAAGTGCATCGCCAGTATGCCGACGTGCAGTTCTCGGTGTGCGGCCGCGAGCAGATCGGCGTGGCCTCCGACGACGGCGGCAACGCCGTGGCCGAAGACCTGCTGGCCGAACGCGACCTGCTGTTCTATTCCGGCGTGCAGAACGAGTCGATGCTGACCATGACGCCGGGCAGCTTCGCGGTGTTCCTGCCGTCCGACGTGCATCGTCCGGGCGTCGCGGTCGGCGGGCCGGCGACCGTGCGCAAGGTCGTCGTCAAGGTGCGCGTCTCGCTGCTGGCCGGAGTCTGAACGTGAAAACCGTGCGTTGGGGAATGATCGGCTGCGGCGCCGTGGCCGAGGTGAAGAGCGGTCCGGGCTTCTACAAGGCCGCGCATTCCGAACTCGTCGCCGTGACCAGCGCCGACCCGGCGATGACCCGCTCGTTCGCCGAGCGCCACGGCGTGGCCAAGGCGTACGACACGAGCGAGCAGCTGGTCGCCGACGCGGACGTCGACGCGGTGTACGTGGCCACGCCGCCGTCCTCGCACAAGCCGCTGTCGCTGCTGGTCGCCAGGGCCGGCAAGCACGTCTACGTCGAGAAGCCGATGGCCATGCGCTTCGACGAATGCCGCGAGATCGTCGACGTCTGCGCGCAGCAGGGCGTGCGGCTGTTCGTCGCGTTCTACCGCCGGGCCATGCCGCGTTTCCTGAAGATCAAGGAATGGATCGACGGCGGCGCCATCGGCGAGGTGCGCAACGTGCGCGCCGTGCAGCACCAGCCGCCGGCGCCGGAAGACCTGTCGCGCGCCACCCTGCCGTGGCGCCTGAAGCCCGAAGTTTCGGGCGGCGGCAAGTTCCTCGACATGGGCATCCATGAACTCGACCTGTTCGACTTCCTGTTCGGCGCCATCGAGGAGGTGCACGGCATTGCCGGCAACCGCGCCGGGCTGTACGACGTCGAGGACACGGTCACCGCGACCTGGCGGCACGCCAGCGGCGTGCAGGGTTACGGCTCGTGGTGCTACGTCTGCGGACACGGCGAGGATTTCGTCGAGATCGTCGGTTCGCAGGGGCGGATCACCTTCGAGTTCTTCTCGGACCGGCCGCTCAAGCTGATCAACGAGGAGGGCGAGCAGATCGTCGACATCCCGAACCCGCCGCACGTGCAGCAGCCGTTCATCCAGAGCATCGTCGACGATCTCAACGGCGTCGCGCCGTGCCCCGGCAACGTCGAGAGCGCGGTGCGTTCGACCTGGGTGGCCGACACCATCCTCGGCGCGTATCGCCGCGAGAAAGGTTATTGAGGGTTATTGCCGGGACGCGCCAGGCGCGTCCCGACGTTCGCTGATTCAAACAAGAATTTTTAGGAGCCAGACATGCCCCGCATTCCGTTTGCCGAACTGAAAGCCGAATTCAAGCGCGTCCTGATCAAGAAGGGCTGCGACGAAGCCACCGCCGACCTGTCGGCGCAACTGATGACCGAAACCAGCTGCGACGGCGTGTATTCGCACGGCGTCAACCGCTTCCCGCGCGTCGTCGAATACATCGAGAAGGGCTACATCGACCTGCAGGCCAAGCCGACCAAGGTCGAAGGCATGGGCGCCTTCGAACGCTGGGACGGCAAGCTCGGCCTGGGCAACGTCAACGCCAAGCTGTCGATGGACCGCGCCATCGAGCTGGCGCGCGAATTCGGCATCGGCTGAGTCGCGCTGGGCAACACCAACCATT
>JADHEE010000622.1_pt1 | contig 12887 bp, 10 predicted proteins | sample 8952401 | NCBI WGS metagenome assembly JADHEE01 (sample SAMN16124438, study PRJNA663242) | bioreactor sludge metagenome | isolation source: sludge (ammonium) | place: India:Bengaluru | collected 2019-02-28
CGACAAGCTGCTCGAAGTCACCCGCCAGATCGAAGGCCACACCCTCTGCGCCCTCGGCGACGCCGCGGCGTGGCCGATCCAGGGCCTGTTCCGTCACTTCCGGCCGGAAGTCGAGAAACGCATCGCCGCCCGCCGGGCCGATGCGAAGCACCGCGCCGCGTAGGAGAGTTCCGATGCCGAAACTGACCATCGACGGATTGGAGATCGAAGTCCCGGCGGGGACCTCGGTGTTGCAGGCAGCGGAACAGCTCGGCATCGAGATTCCGCGCTTCTGCTACCACGAACGCCTGCCGGTCGCGGCCAACTGCCGCATGTGCCTGGTCGAGATCGAGAAGATGCCGAAGCCCGTGGCCTCGTGCGCGATGCCGGCGGGCGAGGGGATGGTGGTCAAGACCCAGTCCGAAGGCGCGCTCCAGGCCCGCAAGAACGTGATGGAGCTGCTCCTGATCAACCACCCGCTCGATTGCCCGATCTGCGACCAGGGCGGCGAGTGCGATCTCCAGGACCAGGCGATGGCCTACGGTCGCGACAAGGGCCGCTATCACGACGAGAAGCGCGCGGTCTCCGAGAAGTTCCTCGGGCCGCTGGTGAAGACCGCGATGACGCGTTGCATTCATTGCACCCGTTGCGTCCGCTTCCTCACCGAGATCGCGGGCGTGCCGGAACTCGGGATGATGAACCGCGGCGAGCATGCCGAGATCACCACCTACATCGAGCGTGCGCTGACCTCCGAGCTCTCCGGCAACATCGTCGACCTCTGCCCGGTCGGGGCGCTGACCTCCAAGCCCTATGCCTTTTCGGCGCGACCGTGGGAACTGCGCAAGACCGAATCCATCGACGTGTTCGACGCGGTCGGCTCCGCGATCCGCATCGATTCGCGCGGCAACCAGGTGATGCGCGTGCTGCCGCGCCTCAACGAGGACGTCAACGAGGAGTGGCTGGCGGACAAGTCGCGCCACGCCTGCGACGGTCTCTTGAAGCGCCGCCTCGACGTGCCTTACGTCCGCCGCGACGGCAGGCTCGAGCCCGCGACGTGGGCGGAAGCCTTCGCGGCCATCGCCGAGGTGTTCGCCCAGGTTCCCGGCTCGGCGATCGCCGCCCTCGCGGGCGACATGGCCGACGCCGAATCGATGTTCGCGCTCAAGATGCTGATGGAGTCGCTCGGCTCCGCCAACCTCGACTGCCGCCAGGACGGCGCGGCGCTCGACCCGGCGGTGCCCGTGTCGTACCGCTTCAACACCACCATCGCCGGGATCGAAGACGCGGATGCGCTGCTCATCGTCGGCAGCAATCCGCGGGTCGAGGCGCCGATTCTCAACGCCCGCATCCGCAAGCGCTACGCCAAGGGCGGGTTCAAGATCGCCGCCATCGGCGCGAAGGCCGATCTGACCTATCCGGTCCAGCACCTCGGCGACGGCGCGGATGCGTTGCAGGCGGTGCTGGACGGCGTCACCCCCTTCCACGACGTGCTCGCCAACGCCACCAAGCCGATGATCGTCCTCGGCATGGGGGCTCTCACCGGCCCGCAAGGGGCGCGCATCCTCGGCGCGGCGCGAGCGCTGGCCGAGAAGACCGGCATGGTCAAGGATGGCTGGAACGGCTTCAACGTGCTCCACACCGCCGCCGCGCGGGTCGGCGGCCTCGACCTCGGCTTCGTGCCCGGGCCGGGCGGCCTCGGCACCCAGGCGATTCTCGACGCGGCAGGGACGGGCGCGATCCGGGCGGTCTGGCTGCTGGGCGCGGACCAGATCGAGACGAATTCCCTCGACCGCGCCTTCGTGATCTACCAGGGCCATCACGGCGACGTCGGCGCGCAGGTCGCCGACGTGATCCTGCCGGGCGCGGCCTATACCGAAAAGCACGGCACCTACGTCAACACCGAGGGCCGGGTGCAGCGCACCGAGCGCGCGGTGTTCCCGCCCGGGCAGGCACGCGAGGATTGGAAGATCCTGCGCGCGGTGTCGGAGGTGCTGGGGCGGACCTTGCCGTTCGACACCCTGGAAGCGCTGCGGGCGCTGATGGAGGCGAAGGTGCCGTCGTTCGCGGTGCGCGACGCGGCGACGCCGGGCGAGTGGCTGCCGTTCGGCGAGAGCGGCACGCTCGACGTGTCCGGCGCGCCTTTGGTGTCGCCGGTGCGCAACTACTACATGACCGACCCGATCAGCCGGGCGTCGCCGACGATGGCGGCGTGCACGCTGGAAATCGGCGGCGAGGCGACGGAAGCGAGGACGGGGACCGATGGCTGAACTCTGGGAAACCCTGTGGCCGGTGGTCTTCATCCTGTTGAAGATCCTCGCCTTCGTCGTGCCGCTCTTGGTCTGCGTGGCCTACCTCACCTATGCCGAGCGCAAGGTGATCGCCGCCATGCACCTGCGGCGCGGGCCGAACGTCGTCGGGCCCTTCGGGCTCCTGCAGCCGCTCGCCGACGGCCTCAAGCTGTTCCTCAAGGAAACCGTGGTGCCGACCGGCGCGAACCCGCTGGTGTTCCTGCTCGCGCCGATGGTGACGTTCAGCCTCGCGATGATCGGCTGGGCGGTGATCCCGGTATCCGCCGGGTGGGTGATCGCCGACATCAACGTCGGCGTCCTCTACCTCTTCGCGATCTCGTCGCTCGGGGTCTACGGCATCATCATGGCGGGCTGGGCCTCGAACTCGAAGTACTCGTTCCTCGGCGGCATGCGCTCTGCTGCGCAGATGGTCTCCTACGAGGTTTCCATCGGCTTCATCATCGTCTCGATCCTCCTGACCGCGGGTTCGATGAACCTCACCCGCATCGTCGAGGCGCAGAGCGGGCTGTGGTTCTGCATTCCCCACTTCCCGATGTTCATCCTGTTTCTGATTTCCGCGCTGGCGGAGACCAACCGCACGCCGTTCGACCTGCCCGAGGCGGAGTCCGAACTCGTCGGCGGCTACAACACCGAATACTCGGCGATGACCTTCGCGATGTTCTTCCTCGGCGAATACGCCAACATGATCCTGATGAGCAGCATCTGCGTGCTGCTGTTCCTCGGCGGCTGGCTGCCGCCGATGGACATCGCGCCGTTCACCTGGGTGCCGGGGATCGTCTGGTTCGCGCTCAAGGTCTCGGCGGTTCTGTTCTTTTATCTTTGGGCCCGCGCCACCCTGCCGCGCTATCGCTACGACCAGCTGATGCGCCTCGGGTGGAAAATCTTCCTGCCGTTGTCGTTGGGGTGGGTGGTGGTTACCGCCGTCGCCCTGCACACCTTCGGCTGGCTGCCCGCGTAAGGAGTGAGCGAGACCATGTCGACCTTCAATCGCACGCTGCGCTCGTTCCTGCTCCTGGAGCTGATTTCGGGCTTCGCCTTGACCTTGAAGTATTTCTTCATGCCCAAGGTGACCATCGACTACCCGAACGAGAAGGGGCCGCTCAGCCCGCGCTTCCGCGGCGAGCATGCGCTGCGCCGCTATCCCAACGGCGAGGAGCGCTGCATCGCCTGCAAGCTGTGCGAGGCGGTCTGCCCGGCGCAGGCGATCACCATCGAGGCCGAGCCCCGGCTGGACGGCAGCCGCCGCACCACCCGCTACGACATCGACATGACCAAGTGCATCTACTGCGGCTTGTGCCAGGAGGCCTGCCCGGTGGACGCGATCGTCGAGGGGCCGAATTTCGAGTTCGCCACCGAGCGCCGCGCCGAGCTGATGTACAACAAGCAGAAGCTGCTCGACAACGGCGACCGCTGGGAAACCGAGCTGGCGATGCGCCTTGAAACCGACGCGCCGTACCGCTGATCCGCGACGACGCGAACACGAAGAACCGATGATGGGTACCCGGGGGACACAGGCAAAATGACACAGCACGGCAATCCGCCTTGCACCGCGCCCGAGGGTGCGATGGACCCGAGGGAGGCCCGGCGATGACCGCTCTGGTATTCTACGTCTTCGCGGCGCTCACCGTGGCGTCGGGGGTGATGGTGGTGACCGCCAGGAACCCGGTCCATTCGGTGCTGTTCCTGATTCTCACCTTCTTCAACGTCGCCGGGCTGTTCGTGCTCCTCGGCGCCGAGTTCGTGGCGATGATCATGGTGATCGTCTACGTCGGCGCGGTGGCGGTGCTGTTCCTGTTCGTGGTGATGATGCTCGACATCCACGCGGTGAGCATCCGCGAGGGGTTCGTGCGGATGCTGCCGATGGGCACGGTGGTGGGCCTGGTGCTGTTCGCCGAACTGGTCCTGGTGTTCGCCACCTGGGGCTTCGGCCCCGGGGTCGAGGTGGCGCGCGCCGCGCCGATGACCACCGGCCTCACCAACACCGAGGCGATCGGCGTGGTGCTCTACACCGACTACATCTACCTGTTCCAGCTCTCCGGCATCGTTCTCCTGGTCGGCATGATCGGCTCGATCATGCTGACGCTGCGGCTGCGCGGCGGGGTGAAGCGCCAGAGCGCCCTCGACCAGGCGACGCGCCCGCTCTCCGAGTGCATCGAAGTCAAGAAAGTCGCGACGGGGAAGGGGATTTGACCATGACCATCGGCCTCACCCACTACCTCGTCGTCGCGGCGATCATGTTCACGCTCGGCGTCTTCGGGATTTTCCTCAACCGCAAGAACGTCATCATCATCCTGATGTCGATCGAGCTGATGCTGCTGGCGGTGAACATCAACTTCGTCGCCTTTTCGGCTTACCTCAACGACCTGGTGGGCCAGGTGTTCGTGATGTTCGTGCTTACCGTCGCCGCCGCCGAGGCGGCGATCGGGCTGGCGATCCTGGTGGTGTTCTTCCGCAACCGCGGTTCGATCCAGGTCGAAGACATCAACGCGATGAAAGGCTGAAGACCGATCATGACCGCTGCCATCGTCTTTCTGCCTCTTCTCGGTGCGATTTTCGCCGGCCTGTTCGGGCGCTTCATCGGGCGCGTCGGCGCACAGCTCGTCACCACCGGGCTGATGTTCGCCTCCGCCGCGTTGAGCATTCCGGTGCTCTACCAGGTGGGCTTCGGCTCCGGACCGTTCACCGTGACGCTGTTCGACTGGATCCACGTCGGCACGTTCAACGTCGCCTGGGCGCTCAAGGTGGACACCCTCACAGCGGTGATGCTGTTCACCGTCAGCGCGATCTCCGCCCTGGTGCACCTCTATTCCATCGGCTACATGCACGGCGATCCGTCCGAGCCGCGATTCATGGCGTATCTCTCGCTGTTCACCTTCTTCATGCTGATGCTGGTGACCGCCGACAACCTGGTGCAGATGTTCTTCGGCTGGGAGGGCGTGGGGCTTTCGTCCTACCTCCTGATCGGTTTCTGGAGCGACCGCCCTTCGGCCAACGCCGCCGCGATCAAGGCGTTCGTGGTCAACCGGGTCGGCGACTTCGGCTTCATGCTCGGCATCGCCGGGATCTACCTCAGCTTCGATTCCGCCCACTTCGACACGATTTTCGCCGCCGCGCCGGAGATGGCGTCGCAGAGCCTGCATATCTTCGGCACCGAATTGCCGCTCCAGACCACGCTCTGCCTGCTGCTGTTCGTCGGCGCGATGGGCAAGTCGGCGCAGATCGGCCTGCACACCTGGCTCCCCGACGCGATGGAAGGCCCCACGCCGGTCTCCGCGCTGATCCATGCCGCGACGATGGTGACGGCGGGGGTGTTCATGGTGGCGCGGATGTCGCCGTTGTTCGAGCAGAGCGAAACCGCGCTCAACGTCGTCGCCGTCGTGGGCGCGACCACCGCGCTGTTCGCCGCCACCATCGGCTGCGTGCAGAACGACATCAAGCGGGTGATCGCCTATTCGACCTGTTCGCAGTTGGGCTACATGTTCTTCGCGCTCGGCGTCGGCGCGTACGGCGCGGCGATCTTCCACCTCGTCACCCACGCCTTCTTCAAGGCGATGCTGTTCCTCGGCGCGGGCTCGGTAATCCACGCGATGTCCGACGAGCAGGACATGCGCCGCATGGGCGGCATCTGGCAGAACATCAAGGTCACCTACGTGATCATGTGGATCGGCTCCCTCTCCCTCGCCGGACTGCCGTTCTTCTCCGGCTATTACTCCAAGGACATGATCCTCGAAGCCGCCTGGGGCGCGCATTCGGCGGTCGGCCAGTACGCTTTCGCCATGGGAGCGATCGCGGCGCTGCTCACTGCGTTCTACTCCTGGCGCCTGCTGTTCCTCACCTTCCACGGGCGTCCTCGCGCCGACGAGAAGACCATGGCGCACGTGCACGAATCGCCTTGGGTGATGCTGGTGCCGCTGCTGGTTCTGGCGCTTGGCGCGATCTTCGCGGGGATGATCGGCTACGACGTCTTCGTCGGCGAGGACCGCTTCGGCTTCTGGAAGCAGGCCATCGCCACGGTCGGCGCGGACCCGATCGAGGCCGCGCACCACGTCGATCCGGCGATAGCCGTGATGCCGGTGGGCATCGCGCTCGCGGGCATCGCCATCGCCTTCCTCCTCTACGTGGTTCGCCCGGGAATTCCGGCGAAGCTCGCCGAGGCGATGCCGGGGCTGCACAAGTTCCTGCTCAACAAGTGGTATTTCGACGAACTTTACGACGCGCTGTTCGTGCGCCCGGCCTTCGCGCTCGGTCGCACGCTCTGGAAAAAGGGCGACGTGGGCGGGATCGACCGCTTCGGGCCGGACGGAATTTCACTCCTCACCCGCATCGCGGCGCGGCGCACCGCGCTGCTGCAAAGCGGCTTCGTCTACCACTACGCGTTCGCCATGATCATCGGCCTCGCGGTGTTCGTGTCGGCTTATGTCATGGGATTCGAAGGGTGAGCGCGATGAGCAATTGGCCTCTGTTGAGCATCATCACGTTCCTGCCGCTGGTGGGCGTGGCGTTCATCCTGATGATCCGCGGCGACGCCGCGATCGTGGCGCGCAACAGCCGCAACGTCGCGCTGCTGACCTCGTCCGCCACCTTCGTGATGTCGCTGTTCCTGTGGTTCGGCTTCGCGCGCGGCACCGCCGATTTCCAGTTCGTCGAGCAGGCGGACTGGCTGCCCGGCACCGGGATCTCCTACCATATGGGCGTGGACGGGATTTCGGTGCTGTTCGTGCTGCTGTCCACCTTCCTCACCCCGATCTGCGTTCTTGCCGGGTGGGAGTCCATCACCAACCGCGTCAAGGAATACATGATCGCCTTCCTGGTGCTGGAAACCATGATGGTGGGGATGTTCTGCGCCCTCGACTTCATGCTGTTCTACATCTTCTTCGAAGGCGTGCTGGTGCCGATGTTCATTCTCATCGGCGTGTGGGGCGGGCCGCGCCGGATCTACGCGGCGTTCAAGTTCTTCCTCTATACCCTGGCCGGCTCGCTGCTGATGCTGGTGGCGCTGCTCTATATGTACTTCCAGGCGGGCACCACCGACATTCCGGAGTTGCTGCGTTACGCCTTCGCGCCCAACGTCCAGATGTGGCTGTTCCTGGCGCTTTTCGCCTCGTTCGCGGTGAAGGTGCCGATGTGGCCGGTTCACACCTGGCTGCCCGACGCCCACGTCGAGGCGCCGACGGCGGCCTCGGTGATCCTGGCGGGCGTGCTCCTCAAAATGGGGGCGTACGGGTTCGTGCGCTTCTCCGTGCCGATGCTGCCGCAGGCGAGCGCCGACTTCACCCCGGTGGTGTTCGGCCTGTCCGTCGTCGCGGTGATCTACACCTCGCTGGTGGCGCTGGTGCAGGAAGACATGAAAAAGCTGATCGCCTATTCCTCGGTCGCGCACATGGGCTTCGTCACCATCGGCATCTTCACCCTGACGCCGCAGGGGATCTCGGGCGCGCTGTTTCAGATGCTGTCCCACGGCGTCGTGGCGGGCGCGCTGTTCCTGTGCGTCGGGGTGATCTACGACCGCCTGCACACCCGCGAGATCTCGCGCTACGGCGGCCTGGTGCACCGCATGCCGAAGTACGCGGCGGTGTTCATGCTGTTCATGATGGCGTCGGTCGGATTGCCCGGTACCTCGGGGTTCGTCGGCGAACTGCTGGTGATCCTGGGCGCGTTCCAGGTCAACACCTGGGTCGCGGCGCTGATGGCCACCGGCCTGATCCTGGGCGCGGCCTACATGCTCTTCCTCTACCGCCGGATCGTCTTCGGCAAGCTTGAGAAGGACGACGTCAAGGCGATGCAGGACATGAACGGGCGCGAGGTGCTGATGTTCGCGCCGCTGGTGGCGCTGGTCCTGTGGATGGGGCTGTACCCCACGCCGTTCCTCGACGTGATGTCGGTCTCGGTCGACAATCTCATCGCGAATTTCGAGACCGCTCGCGCCGCCGCGGATACCGCGACGGCGGTCGTCGCGTCGAATCAGGGGTAGAAGCCGATGACTAGCGAAATTCCGAACCTTTATCCGGCCCTGCCCGAAATCCTCCTCGCACTTGCGGGAATGGCCCTGCTGATGCTCGGCGTGTTCCGGAAGGGGGACGGCTCGCGGCTGATCGGCCACCTCGGCGCGGCGGCGATGATCGGCGCGGCTGCGCTGGTGGTGATCTTCGGCGGCGCGCGACAAGTGACGTTCAACGGCCTGTTCGTCACCGATGCGTTTGCCGTCTTCGCCAAGCTGATGGTGCTGGTGTCCTCGGCGGTTACGCTGGTGCTCGCGGTCAAATGGCTGGAGCAGGAGAACATCGCCCGCTTCGAATATTCCATCCTGGTGGTGTTCGCGGCGCTCGGCATGTGCGCGATGATCAGCGCCAACGACTTCCTCTCGCTCTACCTCGGGCTCGAGACCCAGAGCCTCGCGCTCTACCTCGTCGCCGCGTTCCAGCGCGACACGGTGCGCTCGACAGAAGCCGGGTTGAAGTACTTCGTCCTCGGGGCGCTTGCCTCAGGCCTGCTGCTCTACGGCGTCTCTTTGGTCTACGGCTTCGCCGGCAGCACCAATTTCGACGTTCTCGCGCGCGGCTTCGCCTCCGGCGAGGCCGTGTCGCCGGGGGTGGTGGTGGGACTGGTGTTCATCGTCTGCGCCCTTGCGTTCAAGTGCTCGGCGGTGCCGTTCCACATGTGGACGCCCGACGTCTACGAGGGCGCGCCCACGCCGGTGACCGCGTTCTTCTCGGTCGCGCCCAAAGTGGCGGCGCTCGCGCTGTTCCTGCGGGTGATGATCTCGCCGTTCGGCGATCTGCTGGCGCAGTGGCAGCAGGTGATCGTGGCGATCGCGATCCTCTCGATGCTGGTGGGCGGTTTCGCTGCGATCGTGCAGACCAACATCAAGCGGCTGATGGCCTACAGCTCCATCGGCCACGTCGGCTACGCCCTGATCGGGTTGAGCGTCGGCAACCAGGCGGGCGTGTCGGCGGTGCTGATCTATCTCGCGATCTACCTGTTCATGAACATCGGCACCTTCGCGGTGATCCTTTCGATGCGCGCCAACGGCCGCATGGTCGAAGGCATCGGCGACCTCGCCGGGTTGTCCAAGAATCGCCCGGTAATGGCCGCCGCGCTCGCGGTGATGATGTTCTCGATGGCGGGCGTGCCGCCGTTCGCCGGATTCTTCGGCAAGTTCTTCATCTTCAAGGCGGCGGTCGACGCGGGTCTGATCCCGCTTGCGGTGGTCGGCGTGCTCACCAGCGTGGTGGCGGCGTTCTACTATCTCCGCATCATCAAGGTGGTGTACTTCGACGATCCGGCGGACCAGTTCGAGCCGATGCCGACCTCCGCGCGGTTCGTACTCGGCGTCGCCAGCGTCGCCGTGGTGGTGTTCTTCCTCTTCCCGCTACCGCAGGTTCTGGTGGCGGCGGACACTGCGGCGAAGGCGCTGTTCGGTGCGTAAATGATCCACTCTTCGCCGCATGCCGAGGCCGTGGCGGTGCCGCCCGGCTGGTCGCTGATCCACGTTCCGGTGCTCGGCAGCACCAACGCCGAGGCCCGCAGGCTGGCGGGGCAGGGCGCGCCCGAGGGCACGGTGGTGTGGGCCGACGTCCAGACCGCCGGACGCGGACGCCAGGACCGCGAATGGAAATCGGGCGGGGAGAACCTGCTGTTCTCGGTGATCGTGCGCCCCGGCTGCGGCCTGGCGCAAAGCGGCCAGTTGAGTTTCATGTCCGCCGTCGCGCTGGCCGAAGCCGTGGAAATCCTCGAACCCTCGGTGCGCCTCGTCTGCAAGTGGCCGAACGATCTCCTCGGGACAAACGGCAAGCTCTGCGGCATCCTCCTCGAAGGCTGCGGCCTCAAGAACGGCAGGCCGGACGCGGTGATCGTCGGCATCGGCGTCAACATGACCTGGCGGCCCGAGGGCGAGACCTTGTATCCCGCTTCGTCGCTGGCGCAGGAAGGCGCGGCGCTTTCCCGCGAGGCGGTTCTGGAAGCGTTTCTCGGGCGCTTCGCCGCCTGGATCGACTGCTGGAAGGCGGAAGGCTTCGGCCCGCTGCGGGAGGCGTGGCTCGCCCGCGCGCGGGGATTGGGCGGGCCGGTGACGGTGCGCCTGCCGAACGAAACCGTTCACGGACTCTTTGAAACCCTGGACGAAGACGGCGCTCTGGTGCTATCCGGGCAGCCGGAAGGCACGCGGCTGATCCGCGCCGGAGACGTGTTCTTCGGCTAGAGCCTGGCATCCCGAGGACCGACGACGATGATTCTCACCATCGATTCCGGCAACACCAACATCGTTTTCGCAGTGTTCGACAACGGCAAGCTCCGCGCGAGCTGGCGCGCCGCCAACGACACCCGCCGCACCGCCGACGAGTACGGAATCTGGCTCTCGCAGCTGATGACCCTCGAAGGGATCAAGCGGGAGGAGGTCACCGGCGCGATCATCGCCTCGGTGGTGCCCGCGGTGGTGTATTCGCTGCGCAGCCTGTGCGCCCGGTACTTCAAGGTCGAGCCTCTGGTGGTGGGCGATCCCAACGTCGACGTCGGCATCCGCCTGCTGCTGGAAAGCCCGGAAGAGGCGGGCGCGGACCGCATCGTGAACGCGGTGGCGGCGTTCTCGACCTACGGCGGGCCGCTGATCGTGCTCGACTTCGGCACCGCGACCACTTTCGACGTGGTGACCAAGGAAGGGGACTACGCGGGCGGCTGCATCGCGCCCGGCCCCAACCTGTCGCTCGAAGCCCTGCACATGGCGGCGGCCAAGCTGCCGCGCGTCGCGATCGAACCGCCGCCGAAGGTGATCGCCACCGCGACCGTGGCGGCGATCAAGTCCGGCGTGTTCTGGGGTTACGTCGGGCTGGTGGAAGGCATCGTCAGCCGGATCAAGGCCGAGTACGGCGAGCCGATGACGGTGATCGCCACCGGCGGCCTCGCGGCGCTGTTCAACCGCCACACCCAGGTGATCCAGCACCTCGACCCCGACCTCACCCTGCGCGGCCTTTGGCAGATCTACGACCGCAACACGAGGGCTCCGGCATGAGCCGGGTGAACGGCAATCCGGACAAAGGCCTGGTGCTCGCGCCGCTCGGCGGCGTCGGCGAAATCGGCATGAACCTCTACGCCTACGGTTGCGACGGCAAGTGGCTGATCGTGGACTGCGGCATCATCTTCCAGGACGACCACGCCCCCGGCGTCGAGGTGCTGATGCCGGACCCGGCGTTCCTCGCCGAGCGGCGCGACGGCATCGTCGGCATGATTCTGACCCACGCGCACGAGGACCACATCGGCGCGGTGGCGCATCTCTGGAGCGCCTTCGGCTGCCCGATCTACGCGACGCCCTTCACCCTCGCGATGCTCGAAGGCAAGCTCAAGGAAACCGGGGTTACGCCCGAGATCCACAGCGTCGCCCTCGACGGCACGGTGGAGTGCGGGCCGTTTCGCGTGCGCTTCGTCGCGCTCACCCATTCGATTCCCGAGCCCTCGGCGCTCGCGATCACCACGCCCTACGGCACCGTGGTGCACTCCGGCGACTGGAAAATGGACCCGAGCCCGATTCTCGGCCAAGCGGTGCAGGAGGACGTGCTCCGCGCCATCGGCGACGCGGGCGTGCTCGCCGTGGTGGGCGATTCCACCAACGCCCAGGTGAAGGGCCAGGCAGGCTCGGAACAGAGCGTGCGGGAAGCCCTGGTGCGCGAGATCCGCGCCTGCAAGGGGCGGGTCGCGGTGGGCTGCTTCGCCAGCAACGCGGCGCGGGTGGAAAGCGTGGTCGCCGCGGCGCGGGAGGCGGGCAGGGAGGTCTGCCTGCTCGGGCGCTCGCTGTATCGCGTCGTGGAGGCCTGCCGGGTTTCGGGCAACGAACTCGACATCGGGCGGCTGATCCCGGAATCCGAGGCGGGCTATATTCCGAATGACCGCATCCTGTTCATCGCCACCGGCTCCCAGGGCGAGCCGCGCGCCGCACTGGCGCGGATCGCGGACAACACCCACCCCCACGTCAACCTCGGGGCGGGGGACACGGTGATCTTTTCCTCCCGCGTGATCCCGGGGAACGAGCGCGCGGTGCTGACGGTGCAGAACCGCCTCGTCGCTCTTGGAGTCGAGATCGTCACCGCGCGGGAAAAACCCGACATCCATGTCTCCGGCCACCCGGCGCAAGACGAACTCGCCCGATTCTACGAATTGCTGCGACCGCAGAGCCTGATCGCGGTGCATGGCGAGAACCTCCACATGGAGGCGCATGCCAAACTCGCGCGAAACGTGGGGATTCAGACTGTTATCGTTCCGCTCGACGGCGTGCTGGTGCGGCTTGCGCCGGGAACGCCGGAGAAGGTTGGAACGGTTCAAAGTGGACGCCTGGCCCTTGACGGGAACAGGCTAATCGACAGGGATTCGGAAATCCTTCGCAACCGGCGGCGCATCATGTATAACGGCTGCGTCGTCGTGACTATGGTGGTCGGCGGCACGGGGGAATTGCTGCGACCGCCAAGCTTAACGGCGCCGGGACTGCTCGATCTGCAAGACGAGGAGCCCACCGAACTGGCGTTGGACGCCGCCATCGAGGCGCTCCGTCAAACTCCGGCGAAGGGACGTCGACAAGACGAGGTTCTTCAGGAAGCCGTCCGTCGAGCGGTCCGG
>JADHEE010000624.1_pt1 | contig 12868 bp, 10 predicted proteins | sample 8952401 | NCBI WGS metagenome assembly JADHEE01 (sample SAMN16124438, study PRJNA663242) | bioreactor sludge metagenome | isolation source: sludge (ammonium) | place: India:Bengaluru | collected 2019-02-28
TTGACGCGGCGCGGGACGAGGCGCCCGAGCATGACGCCGGCAATGCCGCCGACGACCAGCGCCGCGCTGTTGAACAACGGACCCTGCATGTGAGCTCCCACGGAGGTAGACAAAACGCGCAAGCCTAAGCCGCCGCGGCCGTTCCTGTCCATCCCCGCGGCCGGCGCGGCGGGTCGCCGGGGAGCCCGTATTCACCGGACATTCGACACTGAAAACAAACGGGTTTTTCCTTGACCGTCCGGGGGTTTTGAACTAATCTCAGCCGGTTTTTCACCGTCGACCACTTACCGAACTGAAGGAGATCGCTCTGATGTCAAAATCGATCCTGGGGCAGCTCGTCGCCGCCGCGCTTGCCGCGGCGTTCGTCTCCGCACCGTCGCTCGCCGCCGATACGATCAAGATCGGCCTGGCCGGGCCGCACACCGGCGATCTCGCGCCGTACGGCCTGCCGACCAGGGACGCCGCCGAGATGATCGTCGCCGAGGTCAACGCCAAGGGCGGGATCAACGGCAAGAAGGTCGAGCTGATGATCGCGGACGACCAGTGCAAGCCGGAAGTCGCCACCAACGTGGCGACCAAGCTGGTCTCCGAAGGCGTCAACATCGTCATCGGGCACGTCTGTTCGGGCGCCACCAAGGCGGCGATGGGCATCTACAAGGGCGCGAAGATCATCGCCATCAGCCCGTCGGCGACCAATCCGCCGCTGACCAAGAGCGGCGACTATCCGAACTTCTACCGCACCATCGCGCCGGACGACGATCAGGCCACGCTGGCGGCGCAATTCGCCACCGACACGCTCAAGGCCAAGAACGTCGCCGTGGTGCATGACAAGGGCGACTACGGCAAGGGCTTCGCCGATTTCGCCAAGGAGGCGATCGAGAAGGGCGGCAAGGCCAAGGTGGTGATGTACGAGGGCATCCAGCCCGGCGCCATGGATTACTCGGCGGTGATCCAGAAGCTGAACAAGGAAAAGGCCGACGTGCTGATCTTCGGCGGCTACCATCCGGAAGCGTCGAAGCTGCTGTCGCAGATGAACAAGAAGAAGATCAAGGTGGCCTTCATCGGCCCGGACGGGATCAAGGGCGACGGCTTCCTGAAGATCGCCGGCAAGGACGCCGAGGGCGTCTACGCCACCGGCCCGATGGACGTCACCAAGTATCCGCTGAACGCCAAGGCCCGCGAGGCGTACAAGGCCAAGTACGGCAAGGAGCCCGGCACCTTCTTCGACCAGGCCTACGCCGCCACGCTGGCCGCGCTGAATGCCGTCAAGGTGTCCGGCGGCACCGACTACGAGGCGCTGGGCAAGGCCCTGAAGAGCAGCGAGGTCGAGACCACCGTCGGCAAGATCAAGTTCAACGCCAAGGGCGATGCCGAAGGCGTGGGCTTCTCGGTCTACCAGGTCAAGAACGGCGTGTTCGGCGAGGTCAAGTAGGCGCGGCGCGCATCGGCAACCCGACCGGGAGGGGGTCGTCGCAGACCCCCTCCCGTTTTTTGAATCTGCGCATCGATTCCCAAAGGACCGGCGGACACCCCTCCCCACGCAAGGCCGCAGGCGAACCCTCCGAGGCAGACGCGCCGGCCGCCCTTTCGTCCATTCAACCTTTCCATCAATCAGTCACGGTTTCCCCATGGATTTCGACTATCTGTTCGAGCTGCTGTGCGGCGGGTTGGTCAAGGGCAGCATCTACGCCCTGATCGCCCTCGGCTACACCATGGTTTACGGCATCATCCAGCTGATCAACTTCGCCCACGGCGAGGTGTACATGACCGGCGCCTTCGTCGCGCTGATCGTCTCCGGCGTCCTCACGCTGAGCGGCTACAGCGGCCTGTCGGTGCTGGTGCTGGCCGCGGTGGTGGCGGTGGTGTACGCGGCGGCCTACGGGTTCACCCTGGAAAAGATCGCCTACCGCCCGCTGCGCGGCGCGCCCCGGCTCTCGCCCCTGATCAGCGCCATCGGCGCCTCGATCTTCCTGATGAACTACGTGCAGCTGGCGCAGACGCCGGACTTCCTGCCCTTTCCGGAACTGATCCCCGAATTCGAATTCATGGAGACGGCGTCGCGCTTCATCAGCTCGGTCGACCTGGTGATCCTGGTGGTCACCACGCTGACCATGGTGGCGCTCACCGTGCTGATCAAGTACACGCGCATCGGCAAGGCCATGCGCGCCACGCAGCAGGATATGGTCATGGCGCGGCTGGTCGGGGTGAACGTCGACCGGGTGATCTCGGCGACCTTCATCATCGGCTCGGTGCTGGCCGCCATCGCCGGCGTGCTGATCGCCTCGCGCTCCGGCCAGATCAACGCGGCGATCGGCTTCATGGCCGGCATCAAGGCCTTCACCGCGGCCGTGCTCGGCGGCATCGGCAACATTCCCGGCGCGGTGCTCGGCGGGCTGGTCCTCGGCGTCGCGGAAACCCTGGGCGCCGGCTACATCTCCAGCGCCTACGAGGACGTGTTCGCCTTCGGCCTGCTGGTCCTGATCCTCGTCCTGCGTCCCGCCGGCCTGCTCGGCAAGGCCGTCAAGCAGAAGGTGTAACGCCATGACGCACTTGAAACGTTCCCTCGGCATCAGCCTGTGGTTCATGTTCCTCACCCTGCCGCTGATGGTGGTGCGGGTGAATACCGTCAGCCGCGAAGTGGAGTGGCGCTGGGCGAACCTGATCTGGGTCGGCGTCTGCGCCTTCGCCATCGCCTGGTTCTGGCAGTTCTCGATCCGGCGCCGGGAGCTCAAGCGCGCGCGCGCCTCGGCCGAGGCGCACCCGCAGCTGGAGCGGCACACGCTGGCGCAGCGCCTGGCCGACGATCCGGTGCTCAGCCGCCGCGTGCTGATCGGCGTCGGCGTGCTGGCGTTGGTCTTCCCCTGGGTGGTGTCCACCGGACAGAACTTCTACCACGTCAACGTCATGGTCAGCGCCCTGATCTTCGTGGTGCTCGGCCTGGGCCTGAACATCACCGTCGGCCTCGCCGGCCTGCTCGACCTGGGCTACGTCGCTTTCTTCGCCGTCGGCGCGTACACCTACGCGCTGCTCAGCAAGAACTTCGATCTCGGCTTCTGGACCTGCCTGCCGCTCGGCGGGGTGATGGGCATGCTCTTCGGCGTCGTGCTCGGCTTCCCGATCCTGCGCCTGCGCGGCGACTACCTGGCGATCGTCACCCTCGGCTTCGCCTCGATCACCAAGATCGTGCTGGAGAACTGGGACACGGTTTTCGGCGGCGCGGCGGGCATCGCCGGCATCCCGCGGCCGGACCTCTTCGGCATCGAACTGGACGGGCGGGGCAAGGCGGTCTACAGCTATTACATCGTGCTGGCGCTGGTGGCGCTGACCATCGTGGTCACCACGCGCCTGAAGAACTCGCGCATCGGGCGCGCCTGGATGGCGCTGCGCGAGGACGAGATCGCCAGCGTGGCGATGGGCGTGGACATGGCGCGCACCAAGCTCTCGGCCTACGCGCTCGGCGCCTTCTGGGCCGGGCTGGTCGGCGTGGTCTTCGCCGCGCACAACAACTTCATCAACCCCGACAGCTTCACCTTCATGGACTCGGCGATGATCCTGGCGATGGTGGTGCTCGGCGGCATGGGCTCGATCCTCGGCGTGATCATCGCCTCGCTGGCCTTGAAGCTGCTGCCGGAATACCTGCGCGCCTTCGCCGAATACCGCATGCTGGTGTTCGGCGCGGTGATGGTGCTGATGATGATCTTCCGGCCGCAGGGGCTGATCAACGACATGCGGCGCAAGTACGAATACGACACCGCCGGGCGGGAGGACGACGATGGCGGCAAATGAACACGGCGGCAAGCTGCTCGAGGTGAGCGGCCTGACCATGGATTTCGGCGGCCTGCGCGCCATCGACGACGTCGGGCTGGACATCTTCGAAGGCGAGATCGTGGCGCTGATCGGGCCGAACGGCGCGGGCAAGACGACCTTCTTCAACTGCGTCACCGGCATCTACGAGCCGACCCTCGGCGAGGTGCGCATCCACCCGCCCGGCGGCGCCAGCCGGCGCATCAACGGCATGAAGCCGAACCGCATCACCGCGCTGGGCATGGCGCGCACCTTCCAGAACATCCGCCTGTTCCCGGCCATGACGGTGCTGGAGAACGTGATGATCGGCCGCCACTGCCGCACCAGCACCAGCATCGTCGATGCCATCCTCGGCAGCCGCAAGGCCGCGCGCGAGGAGCAGGAATGCGTGGAGAAGAGCTACCAGCTCTTGAAGAAGGTGGGCCTCGCCGAGGTGGCCGGGGAATTCTCGCGCAACCTCGCCTACGGCGCGCAGCGGCGCCTGGAGATCGCCCGTGCGCTGGCCACCGATCCGTTCCTGCTGCTGCTCGACGAGCCGGCGGCCGGGATGAACCCGCAGGAGACGCACGAACTCGACGCGCTGATCACGCGCATCCGCGACGAGGAGAAGGTGGCGATCCTGCTCATCGAGCACGACATGAAACTGGTGATGAACATTTCCGACCGCATCTACGTGATGGAGTACGGCAAGAAGATCGCACAGGGCACGCCGCAGGAGATCAAGGAGAATCCGAAGGTGATCGAAGCCTACCTCGGCGAGGAAGCCCATGCTTGAAGTGCTCGGCATCCAGACCTACTACGGCAACATCCAGGCGCTCAAGAACGTCTCGCTGAACATCGGCGAGGGCGAGATCGTCACGCTGATCGGCGCCAACGGCGCGGGCAAGAGCACCACGCTGATGTCGATCTGCGGCGTGACGCCGCCGCGCCACGGCGAAATCCTTTTCCGCGGCCGGCCGATCCAGCAGCTTTCGGCCGAACAGATCGTCAACCTGGGCATCTGCCAGGTGCCGGAAGGCCGCCACATCTTTCCGCAGATGAGCGTACTGGAAAACCTGGAAATGGGCGCCTACCTGCGCGCCGACAAGTCCGGCATCAAGGCCGACATCGAGCAGGTGTTCGGGCGCTTCCCGATCCTCGGCAAGCGCCGCCACCAGGCCGGCGGCACGCTCTCCGGCGGCGAGCAGCAGATGCTGGCGATCTCGCGCGCGCTGCTGGCGCGCCCGGCGCTGCTGCTGCTCGACGAGCCCTCGCTGGGCCTGGCGCCGCTGATCATCAAGCAGATCTTCGAGATCATCAGGCAGATCAACGCCGAGAACAACACCACGGTGTTCCTGGTCGAGCAGAACGCCAACCAGGCGCTGAAGATCGCGCACCGCGGCTACGTCATGGAGAACGGCGTGATCACCCTGGAGGACCGCGCCGAGAATCTGCTCAGCAACGAGGACGTGAAGCGCGCCTACCTCGGGATGTGAGCAGGTGCGGGCATCGCGGCGGCCGGCGGACCGCGCGCAGCGGCCGCGATTCCGCCGGAATGGGGATAAATCGGGATAAACTCTCGTTTTCGCCGAACCCCCTTTCGCCAATGCGCCTTTTCCGCCTCGCCAAGATCTTCAGCGTCGCCCATCGCCACGGCATCGACGAGATCATCGTCGAGCACGAGCCGACCGGCAAGCTGGCGGCGCTGTGCCGCTTCCTGCATCTCTGGCGGCGCAACGATGACACGGAAGCGGTGCGCCTGCGGCGCTTCCTGGAGGACCTGGGGCCGATCTTCATCAAGTTCGGCCAGGTGCTGTCGACGCGCCGCGACCTGCTGCCGCTCGACATCGCCGACGAGCTGGCAAAGCTGCAGGACCGCGTGCCGCCGTTTCCGGCGCGGCTGGTCCATGCGCAGATCGAGGCGGCCTACGGCCGGCCGGCCGCCCAGGTCTTCGCCGAGTTCGACGAGACGCCGGTGGCCAGCGCCTCGGTGGCGCAGGTCCATTTCGCCCGGCTGCACCCGGAACACGGCGGGCACGAGGTGGCGGTCAAGATCCTGCGCCCGAACATGGGCGGGATCATCGCCCACGATCTGGCGCTGCTCGACACCCTGGCCGGGGTGCTCGAAACGCTGTGGTCCGACGGCAAGCGGCTGAAGCCGCGCGAAGTCGTCGCCGAATTCGCCAAGTACCTGTACGACGAGCTCGACCTGATGCGCGAGGCGGCCAACGCCTCGCAGCTGCGGCGCAACTTCAAGGACTCGAAGCTGCTGCTGGTGCCGGAGGTGTACTGGGATTTCTGCAGCACCACGGTGATGGTCATGGACCGCATGCACGGCATCCCGATCAGCCACAACGACGCGCTGGTGGCCGCCGGCATCAGCCTCACCGAGCTGTCGCGCGCGGGCGTGGAGATTTTCTTCACGCAGGTCTTCCGGGACGGCTTCTTCCACGCCGACATGCATCCCGGCAATATCTTCGTGGCCGTGGACGGCGCCAACAAGGGCAAGTACATCGCGCTCGACCTGGGCATCGTCGGCACGCTGACCGATACCGACAAGAACTATCTGGCGCAGAACTTCCTGGCCTTCTTCCAGCGCGACTACAAGCGCGTGGCCGAGGCGCACGTCGAGGCCGGCTGGGCGCCGCCGGACACGCGCGTGGACGAGTTCGAGGCGGCGATCCGCGCGGTCTGCGAGCCGATCTTCGACCGGCCGCTGCACGAGATCTCCTTCGGCAAGGTGCTGCTGCGCCTGTTCCAGACCTCGCGCCGCTTCAACGTCCAGATCCAGCCGCAGCTGGTGATGCTGCAGAAGACGCTGCTCAACGTCGAAGGCCTGGGCCGCCAGCTCGACCCGGATCTCGACCTGTGGAAGACCGCCAAGCCCTTCCTCGAACGCTGGATGAGCGAACAGCTCGGCTGGCGGGCGCTGCTGCGCGGCGTCAAGGAGGAGTCGCCCGGCTGGGCGCGCGCCCTGCCGCAGATGCCGCGCCTGGTACATCACGCGCTGCGGCGGGAAGGCGCCGCGCAGCTCGCGCCGCTCCTCGCCGAACTGGCCGCCGGCCAGCGCCGCCAGAACCGCCTGCTGGCGCTGATCACCGTGCTGCTGCTGGTCTGGCTGGCCATCCAGTATTTTTGATTCCTGCCACGACGGGCTGCGGAACCCGAGGTTGCTGTCCGGTTTCCGCCGTGCCGTTGTGGTTAATGCTTTTGTAAATCGATGTCCGCCCTACTCAATCCTCCCCAGCGTGAAGCCATCCGCTACCTCGACGGCCCCTTGCTGGTCCTGGCCGGCGCCGGTTCCGGCAAGACGCGCGTGATCACCCAGAAGATCGCCTACCTGATCTCCGACTGCGGTTTCAATCCGGCCAACATCGCGGCCATCACCTTCACCAACAAGGCCGCGCGCGAGATGCAGGAGCGCGTCGGGCAACTGCTCCGGGAAAAGCCGGCCGGGCTGACCATCTCGACCTTCCACTCGCTCGGCGTGCGCATCCTGCGCGAGGAGGCCAAGGCGCTCGGCTACAAGCCGCAGTTCTCGATCTTCGACGCCACCGACTGCTACGGCATCCTATCCGATCTGGCGGGCAGCGTGGACAAGGCGACGATCCGCCGCCTGCAGGGCCTGATCTCCGGCTGGAAGAACGCGCTGGTGACGCCCGACCAGGCGCGCAAGCACGCCGCCAACGATACCGAGAAGCTCGCCGCGCAGGCCTACGCCAGCTACGCGGCGACGTTGAAGGCCTACCAGGCCGTCGATTTCGACGACCTGATCGTGCTGCCGGTCGAGCTGTTCCGCGCGCATTCCAAGGTGCTCGACAAATGGCAGAACCGCCTGCGCTACCTGCTGGTCGACGAGTACCAGGACACCAACGCCTGCCAGTACCAGCTGCTCCGCCTGCTGGCCGGGCCGCGCGCGGCGTTCACCGCGGTCGGCGACGACGACCAGGCGATCTACGGCTGGCGCGGGGCGGACGTCGAAAACCTGCGCGGCCTGCCGCGCGACTACCCGAACCTCAAGCTGATCAAGCTGGAGCAGAACTACCGCTCGACGGTGCGTATCCTCAAGGCCGCCAACACGCTGATCGCGCACAACGAGAAGCTGTTCGACAAGAAGCTGTGGTCCGAGCTCGGACAGGGCGACCCGATCAGCGTGAGCGCGTACCGGGACAACGAGAAGGAAGCCGAGCAGGTGGTGATGAAGCTGCAGGCGCACCGCTTCGAGCACCGCGCCAAGTTTTCCGACTACGCCATCCTCTACCGCGGCAACTTCCAGGCGCGCGCGCTGGAACAGCACCTGCGCGACCAGAAGGTGCCCTACCTGATCTCGGGCGGGCAGTCGTTCTTCGACAAGGCCGAGATCAAGGACATCACCGCCTACCTGCGCCTCTTGGCCAACAACGACGACGATCCGGCCTTCATCCGCGCGGTCACCACGCCCAAGCGCGGGGTCGGCGGCTCCACGCTGGAGGCGCTCGGCAAGTACGCCGGCGAACGGCACCTGTCGCTGTTCGCCGCCGCCTCCGAGGAAGGCTTCGCGCACCGTGTGCAGCCGCGCCAGCTCGCCCCGCTGCTCGATTTCTGTCGCTTCATCGGACGCTGCGAAGACCGCGCCGCCCGCGAACCGGCCGGCCAGGTGATCGAGGACATGCTGGCGGCGATCGGCTACGAGGCCTGGCTGTACGGCGAGGAAGAGCGGCGTACCGCGCAGACGCGCTGGGAGAACGTGCAGGAGCTGAAAAACTGGCTGACGCAGAAGGGCGAGGAGGACAAGAAGACCCTGCTCGAACTCACCCAGATGATCGCGCTGATCAACATGCTGGAGAAGCAGGAGGACGGCAAGCGGCCCGACGCCGTGCAGCTGTCGACCCTGCACGCGGCCAAGGGGCTGGAATTCAAGCACGTGTTCCTGATCGGCGTCGAGGAAGGCGTGCTGCCGCACCGCGAGTCACTGGACCCCGTCAAGCTCGAAGAGGAACGCCGGCTGATGTACGTCGGCATCACCCGCGCGCAGCGTTCGCTGCACCTGAGCTACGCCGAGAAGCGCAAGCAGGGCCGCGAGCTGATCCCGTGCGAGCCCTCGCGCTTCATCGCCGAGATGGGCAAGGACGACCTGCGCTTCTCCGGCGGCAAGGCCGACGCCGCGCCGGACAAGGCCACCGGCGCGGCCCGCCTGGCGGCGATGCGGGCGATGCTGGCGGGCAAGTGATCCCGCGCTCCTGATTCGCGTACTGGCCGCCGTCCTGGCGGCGGCGTGAAGCCGGCTGTGCGGCATCACGCCGTCGGCGCCGGGTTTGGCGCCTGCCGCCGGAAGAAGCCGACCCGCGTTCTCCAAACGCCTCACGCCGGCCGGCGCGAACACCGGCCGATCGATCCCTTCGTCCGCATTTTCCCCGCCCCGGCGTCTCCGATAAAACCCCCGTTGCGGCGAAAACCACTGTGCCGGCATGTCCGTGACATGTGCGCTGCCTGTGCTTTGTTGTGCGTTAAACGCATGAATATTTTCATTACATTCCATAAATGAATGATCTATTGAAGATTTGTCATTTGCATTTTTATTAACATACTGTAATTATTGAATTGTTTTCTTGTGTGTTCTAATTTTTCATAGATATATATTCTTTTATAGCACTATATTTTCCTTGCTTTTGCGTAGTTGGTTCAAAATTCGCGCTTGAACACTTGAATCAGAAAGGCTTCTCGATACATGGACAACATCACCGCCGTGCTCGGCGTCATCGGTTCCGACTGCCACGCGGTCGGCAACAAGATCCTGGAACACGCGCTGGGCCACGAAGGCATCAAGGTCGTCAATCTCGGGGTCATGGTCAGCCAGGACGAATTCATCGACGCGGCCATCGAGACGGGCGCGCAGGCGATCCTGGTCTCGTCGATCTACGGGCATGGCGAAATCGACTGCGACGGTCTGCGCGGGCGCTGCCTGGAGCGCGGGCTGGACGGCGTCCTGCTGTACGTCGGCGGCAATCTGGTGATCGGCAAGCGCGATTTCGCCGAGGTCGAAGCCCTGTTCAAGGGCATGGGCTACGACCGGGTGTTTCCGCCCACGGTCGAGCTGCCCCACGTCGCCGACTGCCTGAAACGGGACGTCGCGGCACGCTCATGATCGCCGTGGCCATCGACATCGGCTCGACCTGGACCAAGGGCGCGGCGTTCCGGGTCGACGGCGACGCGGTGGAGATTCTCGGACGCGCCGAGCGTCCGACCACGCCCGGCAACCTCTCCGAGGGCTTCTTCGCGGTCCTGGAGAGCGTGGCCCGGCCGGGTGCGGAGGACGCGGCGCTGCACTACTCCTCCTCCGCCAAGGGCGGGCTGGCCGTCGCGGCCGTCGGGCTGGTTCCCGAAATGACCGTGGAGATCGGCCGGATCGCCGCGCAGTCGGCCGGTGCCAAGCTGACCCGGGCGTTCTCGTTCCACCTCACCCGCCAGGACATCGCCGAGCTCGAAGCCTCGCCGCCGGACATCCTGCTGTTCGCCGGCGGCACCGACGGAGGCAACACCAATTACGTGCTGGCCAACGCCGCGGCGATCGGCCGCTCGGCGATCGACTGCGAGATCGTCTATGCCGGCAACCGCGCGGCGGCCGACGAGGTGGCGGCGCTGCTGGCCGGCAAGCGCCTGCGCGTGGTCGACAATCTGATGCCCGTGTTCAACGAGCCGAACCCCGATCCGGCGCGCGACGCGATCCGCGCGATCTTTCTCGAAACGATCGTCAAGGGCAAGGGCCTCGACCGGATCATGGCGGCGACCGGCGCCGCGCCGGTGCCCACGCCGTTCGCCATGCTCGAATACACGCGCGCCATCCATGAGCACGCGCCGGGCTGGGACAACTTCATCGTGCTCGACATGGGCGGCGCCACGACCGACGTGTACTCGGTGCACCAGGAACTGCCCGAACCCGGCACGATCCTGCGCGGACTGCCGGAGCCGGAAGTGAAGCGCACCGTCGAGGGCGATCTGGGCATGCGCGTTTCGGCGGCCACGGCGATGGAGGCCGGCGAGCCGTCCGGCGCCGAGGCCGGCGACGGCGGGCGGGACGCGCTGCGGGCGTACGCCGGACGGCTCGCCGCCCGGCCGGAATTCCTGCCGGCCTCGCCGGAAGACGAGCAACTGGATGCGGCCCTGGCCGGCCTCTGCGTCGGCCACGCCTGTGCGCGCCACGTCGGCCGGCTGGCGAAGGTGTACACGCCGGACGGCGAGGTCGGCGTGCAGACCGGGCGCGATCTGAGGAAGGTGGCGCGGGTGATCGGTTCCGGCGGCTGGCTGTCGCGCGCCGCCGGCTTCGATCCGGCGCCGTGGTTCGCCCGCCAGCCGGTGGACGCGCGCGGCCGCGCCGTGCTGTTTCCGCGGCGGTTCACCTATTACCGGGACGAAGCCGGCCTGTTTCCCCTGCTGGCCAATCTGGCGCGCGCGCATCCCCGGGCGGCGGCACTGGCCGGCGTGCGCATGCTGAAGAACTGATGACTCTGGAGCCGTAATGGAATTGAAGAACGAAAAGATGACGATGGACGCCTTCCTCCGGGAACGCGAGGACGTCGTGCGGACCTGGCCGACCGGCCAGGACGTCGACTTCGAGGAAGGCGTGCGCTACCAACTGGCGCTGCCGGAGAGCAAGCGCTTCTCCAGCGCGCTGGCCGCCGCGGAGCGCGAGGGCCGGACGCTGCGCCAGCCGCGCGCCGGCGTGGCGCTGGTCGACGAGCACATCCGGCTGCTGCAGTTCCTCGAACCGTCGTGCGACCTGCTGCCGTCGACCATCGACGCCTACACCCGCCTCAACCACTACGAGAAGGCCGCCGAGGGCATCGCCCGCTCGGTCGAGGCCGGGACCTCGCTGCTCAACGGCTTCCCCGCCGTGAACCACGGCCTGGCCGAGTGCCGGCGCGTGGTCGAGGCGCTGACGAAGCCGGTGCAGGTGCGCCACGGCACGCCGGACGCCCGCCTGCTCGCCGAGATCACGCTGGCCGCGGGGTTCACCGCCTACGAGGGCGGCGGCATCTCGTACAACATCCCCTACGCCAAGAAAGTGCCGCTCGATCTCTCGATCCGCCACTGGCAGTACTGCGACCGCCTCGTCGGCCTCTACGAGGAGCGCGGCGTGCGCATCAACCGCGAGCCCTTCGGGCCGCTCTCCGGCACGCTGGTGCCGCCCTTCGTCTCGCACTGCGTGGCGATCATCGAGGGCCTGCTGGCGCTTGAGCAGGGCTGCAAGTGCATCACGCTCGGCTACGGCCAGGCGGGCAACATCGTGCAGGACATCGCGGCGATCCGCTCGCTGCGCGAACTCGGCCACGAGTTCTTCCGCGCCGCCGGCCACCAGGACTACGCGCTGTCCACCGTCTTCCACCAATGGATGGGCGGCTTCCCGGAAAACGAGGCGATGGCCTTCTCGGTGATCGCCTGGGGCAGCGCCATGGCCGCGCTCTCCGGCGCGACCAAGGTGATCGTCAAGACGCCGCACGAAGCGAGCGGCATCCCCACCAAGGAAGCCAACCGGCAAGGGCTCGACGCCACCACGCAACTGCTCAACATGGTGCGCGAGCAGGTCTTCCCGCAGAGCCCGGTGGTCGAACGCGAAATCGAGCTGATCAAGCGCGAGGTGCGCGCGGTGATGGCCAAGGTCTGCGAGCTCGGCCACGGCGACGTGGCCGCCGGCGCCGTGCGCGCCTTCGAGGCCGGCGTGCTCGACGTGCCCTTCGCGCCGGCCACGTGCAACGCCGGCAAGCTGATGCCGGTGCGCGACAACGAGGGCGCCGTGCGCATCTTCGAACCCGGCCGCGTGCCGCTGCCGGACGACGTGATGGCGTATCACAAGGAGAAGATCGCCGAGCGCGCCAGGGCCGAGAACCGCGCCCCCGTCTTCCAGATGGTGGTGGACGACATTTACGCCATTTCCAAGAGCAAACTGATCGGGAGACCGCGATGAAAATTGTTCAGGCCCATTTCGTTCCGGGCTATTCCTCTTTCTATTTCGACGACCAGCAGGCCATCAAGAAGGGCGCCGGGCAGGACGGCTTCGTCTATGTCGGCCAGGCCGTCACCGCGGGCTTCCGCGACATCCGCCAGGCCG
>JADHEE010000625.1_pt1 | contig 12838 bp, 9 predicted proteins | sample 8952401 | NCBI WGS metagenome assembly JADHEE01 (sample SAMN16124438, study PRJNA663242) | bioreactor sludge metagenome | isolation source: sludge (ammonium) | place: India:Bengaluru | collected 2019-02-28
TTTGTGCATTCGTTGGTGCTGCTGTTTACAGGGTTATCATGTTTAACCTTGGTACTACGGTTTGGCAATTCTTTTAATACTTTAGGCTGTGCGCGGGGGTTATCCGCGCACCAACATATTTTTTCTTTACATACAAAAGGAGTTTTTATGAAATTGGCTCATTTAAGTTTAGCAACATTGGTTATGGCAGGGTTAATTACAAGTTCTTTTGCAGCAGATACATTAGCTGATGCATTTAAAAATGGTCAAGTTAGTGGAGAACTTAGAGCATACTACTTTGATAGAGAGGGTTCTCCTAATGCATACAATGCGAATACTCAAAAAATTGACTCAAGTATTTTTACAACAGGTGTTGTTTTAAAATATGTCACCGATAGTTTTAATGGCTTCAAACTGGGTACAACATTTCAATCCAGTTATTCACCATTTGCAGATGGATCTGTAACAACTCTAGGTACCGCAAAAGGTGATTTCGCTGGTGATATGTATGGTTCTGGTGCCGTTCTTTCGGAAGCGTATATTCAATATACTCTTGATAAAACAACTTTAAAAATTGGTCGTCAATTTATCGCAACACCGCTCGTTGCTGGTAGTCCATCTCGTATGATTGCTCAATCATTTGAAGGTGCAACTCTTACTAATACAAATATACCAGACACAACTATTATGGCAGGTGTGATTACAAAGTATCAAGCACGTACGAATGGTACAGGCGATGTTGCAGAATTTGGTCCATTAGATACATCAACGGCAACACCTGACACTGAACATAACCATGGATATACATTATTTGTAAGCAATAAATCATTACCCAATACAACACTAACTGGACAATGGGCTGCTCTCAATACGAATGATTCTGCTACGGTTGGTGGGGATGTAGATTGGTATTATGGTGAGATTAATTATAGTATACCAGTTAATGATTTTACATATGGTTTAGCGGTCAATACGGAATATAAAACTGCTACACTAAAGTCTGATGGTTTTATGTACGGTGCAAAAGCTAGTTTAGGTTACAAAAGCTTTAATACTTATTTTGCATACTCAGCAATTACTGATCAAGGCGATATCTATGGTATCAGTGATCTAACAGGCGGTATTGGTGGTGGTTCACAAACAACTTTTGCTCGTGGATATCAAAATAAATTTGGTATCTTTTACCGTGATACTAAAGCGTATTCTTTTGATGCAAACTATAACTTTAAAGATATTGGTTTACTTATAGGTGCACGTTATACAGGTGTTGATAGGGGATATACAACAAATCAAGAATATTCATATACCGATATTTATACTGTGTACAATGTTCCAGCACTTAAAGGATTAGTATTTGATGTCTCTTACCAAGATTGGGGAAAAGACGTAGATGGACATGACCTTTGGTTTAAAGCCATTTACAAATTTTAATTAGTCGTTCTTTCCATCCCTAGGTGCAGCATAGCATGTGTTGCGCCTAGGGTAAATCATATCTACAATACAACTTTATTCCCAAAGGCTTATAAATGATATTGCAATCTATTCGTAGTAAATTGATTCTATTAGTGATGATTTTTATTTTAAGTTTGGTTGGTTTGGCTTATCTTCTTGTTTATAACACACAAAGTGCTCAAAAAGCATCAAAAGAGGTTGAAATTATCGGAAATTTACGATTTTCAGTTGCTATGATGGGAGTATTTACACAAAGTTATCAGCTCAATTATAACGACGAAAATATTCAATTTTATGATGAAGCATTAGGGGAGTTTCGTAATTATATTGAGCAATTTAAAATTCAACTAAGTGATCAAAAAGATACGTTAGTTATTTTAAACAAAGCACTCTCTGAGCTTTCGCTCTATGATACTTTAAATAAAGAACGATTTGTGATGATTCGAACCCTTAAACATAAAATTCACACCGCAGAATTTAATACATCAGAGGAAGGTCAGAAATTTAAAGCAGTAATGTTAAAGATTAGAGACCATCATCGAGAAATGAAAACCATTGTTGAAAATTTGAATCAATCGGTTCAAACAAATGAATTTACAGTCTTAAATAGAGCAAAAATATTAGGGCTTAGTATTACACTAGCCATTATTATTATTGTCAGTCTATTAAGTTGGCTTTTTATCTCTAAAATTTATACTTCAATTCATCATGCAGCGAAATCTTGCCACATGATAGCGCAAACAAAAGATTTTACACAGATGATTCAGTTGAAAGATAAGAGTGAGATTTCAGAAATTATCATGAATGTAAATGATCTACTTATTGACTTTTCAAAAGCTTTAGGAAATGCTAAAAAAACAGCACAAGAAAATGCAACGGTAGCAGAAGAATTGGCACACACATCGATGCAAATCAGCCATAGAATTGAAGATGCAACAACAGAATCAGTCGAAACATCTAATGTTACAGAGTCTGTTGTCTCCATATTAGGACAAAGTGCACAAAGCTCTATGGCATCAGGGCAGGTTATTGAAAATGTATCTGTGGAGTTACATAATGCCTCAAATGAAGTTTTATCAGTATCCAATAGTCTGCAAAAAGTGGTGATGAATCAAACCGATTTATCAACCAGATTGGAGCATTTGGACCAAGAAGTAGGGCAGGTGCAACAAATCCTCTCTGTTATCTCAGATATCGCTGAACAGACAAATTTGCTGGCATTAAATGCTGCAATTGAAGCAGCACGTGCTGGAGAGCATGGAAGAGGTTTTGCCGTCGTTGCGGATGAAGTACGAAAATTAGCTGAGAGAACACAAAAAAGCCTCATTGAAAGCAATAGCACGGTTGCCTTAATCGTTCAGTCTGTGACAACAGCGACAGAGATGATGCGCATGAGTTCACATGAGATACAAAGTTTAGGTGCACGTGCAGAGTCAGCAGAACAATTGATGAAAAGCACCGTCATCAATATGAATAATGCCAAAGATATAGCTTTAGAAACCGCACAAGAGGCTAAAATAGGGCAAGAACAAGCTATGAGTATAATTGAGCGTATTCGACATATTAGCCAACTTTCAAATACCAATACACGCAGTGTCGAAGAGATTGCATCTGCTGCAGAACATCTCGCAAAATTATCTGAAAGCCTCAATGTTTCTTTATCGGCATTTAAAACAGTGTCATAAAAAAGGGAGTCTATAAAAAGTAAGTGGTGCGGATAAAGAGACTCGAACTCCCATGCCTCTCGGCACCAGATCCTAAGTCCGTACAAATCTATTTATGTGGTGTTATATCTTGTTATATTCTCTCTTATTTTAGGGCTTTTTATCAAAATAGCAGGATACGCTTTAATATGGTTTTATCTCATATACCGTACCCAAAACGTACCCTATTTTTTCAATAAACTACCAAAAGTTAAAAGTTTAACCCTGACCCCTATTTACTATTTACTATTTACTAAGATTTAGATTTTAGGCACAACGTAATTACTATTTATGATTTTAAAAATAAAACTAATTACAATAGTTTTTTACGCGATGACACTGAATTTACTACACTTTTGCAAAATTATATCAAAGGTCAAAAAGTATCAAATTTTCTTTTAGGAGAAAGAACTCTTGTTGGGCATAAAAGATTCATGCAAAGAGAGTTACCGTTTATCCTTGATAATCTTTTTAAAATAAGATAAATCATCTGCTGCATATTCCAATATAGTGGTATTATAAGGTGTATCAGGCATTCGTTTGATATTTACATCAGCACCAGCATTTATTAGTATTTTTAACACTTTTGGATCATTATCGGTCGAGGTAACTCTATGAAGTAGTGTATAGTTTTTACTATAATTGCCATGATTTTGTGTCTGGTTATATTTATATAGTTTCTCAGGAGGCGAACGAACTCAAAGCGAACTTTCTAAAAAAGTATTGTATCAAAGTAAGACTATACGACAAGGGGTAAGCTGCTTTTTCTGCCATATCCTTATAGCCTATAGTTTTGTGCCATATAGCTTCAAAACAATACCTACGGCGTTACTTATAACTTTCTCCCAATCTTCTTTTGGTAATATCTTTGCTCCACTATAGAGTTGTGGATACAAAGCAAAACATTTGATATTACCAATAAACTGTTGCGTCACAAACTCCGCATCATCAAAATATAGCCTACCGTCTTTTTTAGTGGCATTAAACCACTTTATAAGATTTTCAAAAAAGTGGTCTTTTAGTGTTTCTTTCAAAATTGGAGTAACTTCACATTCGTTCATAAGGGCAGTAATTGTAATTCGTATTAAAACCATATTGTATGGGTTGCAGACCATTTCGAGTTCTTGTATAGCAAAATCCCTTAGCTGCTGTTCAATGCTTTTGCTGGAAAGATACTCTATGTATGTGTATTCATTTACTATCTTTTTTAGCATTTCTATAAGTGCGAGAAAAAGGTCTTTTTTACTTCCAAAGTGGTTGTAAACCGTTGCTTTTGAAACATTGGCACAGATAGATATTTTATCCATATTGGCAGCCTCATAGCCAACTCTATCAAACTCTTCTATTGCTGCTCGTATTATCGAACTTCTTTTTTCTTCGTTCATTGGTCTAATTCTTTTCATGAAGGGTATTGTATCGCACTTAAACTAATGAGTTTATTTTAGTTTTAAGTTTATCTATACTAAACTGTTCAGTACATTTTAATAACAAGGATAAACAAATGAATGAAAAAAAAGTAGCACTTATAACAGGTGCAACATCAGGTTTTGGAAAAGGTACCGCCGAGGTATTGGCAAGCCAAGGTATCAAGGTGGTTATGAGCGGAAGACGCAAGGAGTTAGGTGAAAAGATAGCAGAAAATATAAGATGCAACGGTGGTGAGGCTGTTTTTATTCAAGCGGATTCAAACAATGAAGATGAGCATAAATTATTAGTAGCGGAAGCAGTCAGGCATTTTGGCAGGCTTGACTATGCTGTGAATAATGCTGGAATAGCCACCGAAGGAGCAAAGATCGGAGACTCAAACACACAAAGATTTGAAGAAATGATTCAAACAAATGTCCTTGGAGTGTATTTTGGTATGAAGTATCAAATACAACAAATGCTAAAAAATGGTGGCGGTAGTATTGTAAATCTTGCCTCCATAGCAGGTTTGAATGGTATTGCTTACACTGGTGCGTATTGTGCAACCAAGCATGCTGTTGTAGGACTCACAAAGGCTGGTGCCTTAGATTATGCGACGGACAATATTCGCATCAATGCTGTTGCGCCTGGTGCAGCAAAAACTGAAATTATTGAAAAAGCAATAATTCAAGGTATATATGACGAGGCAACGATAGCAGCAATGCATCCAATGCAACGCATGGGTCATTGTGATGAGATAGTTAATGGCATTGTTTGGTTATTGTCAGAAAATGCGTCTTTTGTAACTGGACATATACTAAACATAGACGGCGGATACCAAGCAAAATAACAACACGGCAGGGGTATGAAATTGAAAAATATTTTAATAGTTGGGGCTACTGGTATGATTGGAGGGCTAATTTTAAAAAAAGCCCTTCAAAATGAAAATGTAGAAAAAGTGATTTCTATTTCAAGAAAAGTATCGGGCATAAGAGACATAAAACTTATAGAAATAATTCACGATAACTATTTAGACTACACACAAGTAGAAAGCAACTTTTCAGATATTACTATTGCATTTTTTTGTATTGGTGTTTATACTGGTTTGGTGAGCAGGGAGAAGTTTAGAGAGATTACAGTCGACTATGCGAAGGCTTTCGCTGATACCTTAAAGAAGAACTCATCAGATGCAAGTTTGGTTTTTTTAAGCGGAATGGGGGCTGATAGAAGCGAGAAAAGTAAAATGATATTTGCCATAGACAAGGGTATTGCAGAAAACTATCTTTTATCAAAAGGATTTAAAAACTTGTATATTTTTAGACCAGGATATATTTATCCAGTAGTCCCAAGAATTGAGCCAAATATATTGTATAAAATCTATAGGTTTTTATATCCAATATTAAATATATTACTCCCAAGCACCTCCATCACATCTGAACAACTTGCAGGAGCAATGCTTGCAGTAGGGATAAATGGATGTGACCATGTTACATTGGAAAATAAAGACATTTTAGCAGTAGATACTTGGGTAAAAAATTAGTGTTAGGCTAGAAATTTAGGGGGGTCAGGGCTAAACTTTTAACTTTTAGATTTAATAGAATTTTATATGCAAAAAACTAACCCCTTAATTTTCTTCATTCCATAAACTTTTTAATTTGTGATTTTAACGAAATTTTGGGAAAATTTTTTAGTACGTAGAAGCAGCTTTGTATTGAAGATGAATTATAAGAAAAATTGATTATTTAAAATCTAACACCGTACCCTGAGGTTTTTAAAAGTAGTAAAATGAAGTTGAAATATTTGTTTGAAAGCCCCTAAAATAGGGATGGTGCGGATAAAGAGACTCGAACTCCCATGCCTCTCGGCACCAGATCCTAAGTCTGGCGTGTCTACCAATTTCACCATATCCGCACACAACAGTAGTAAGTTTTGCGAAGCTGAAGCTCCGTCTTAAAAGGAGGTACGCCCTACACGATTCGAACGTGTGACCTACGCCTTAGAAGGGCGTTGCTCTATCCAGCTGAGCTAAGAGCGCATCTTCTCGGTTTTAAGGTGGTGCGCTCGAAAGGAGTCGAACCTACAACCTACGGATCCGAAGTCCGTTGCTCTATCCAATTGAGCTACGAGCGCATAAAAACTTGCTCTTTGGTCTAATGGGGTGAGTGATGGGGATCGAACCCACGACCCTCAGAACCACAACCTGATGCTCTAACCGACTGAGCTACACCCACCATCATTTTTCAATTTATAACATGGTCGGGGCGAAAGGATTCGAACCTTCGACCCCCTGGTCCCAAACCAGGTGCGCTGACCAGACTGCGCTACGCCCCGACATTTAAAAAAACCTAAGTTGGTCTTTTTAAGGCTGAAATTCTATCTAAAATACAGCCTTTTGTCAAGGAAAAGTTTTTTAAGCTTTTGGATGGAACTCTATAAGTCCTTCTGTTGGAGAACTTGCTGTTGCAAAAGGCTTTTTAGCAATGCGTCCCGCAAGGAAGCTCGAACGTCCTGCTAGGACAGCGTGTTTCATCGCTTCTGCCATTAAGATAGGATTTTTAGCTTGCGCAATGGCAGTGTTTGTTAAAACACCATCAGCACCAATTTCCATTGCAATAGCCGCATCACTTGCGCAACCAATACCTGCATCGACAATAACAGGGATGTTGACTGCTTCTTTAATGAAAAGAACATTGTAACGGTTTTGGATACCAAGACCACTACCAATCGGAGAGGCCAAAGGCATAACTGCAGCACTTCCAGCATTTTCGAGTCGTTTTGCCATAATAGGATCATCGTTGGTGTAAGTCATGATGGTAAAGCCATCTTTCGCTAAAACTTCACATGCTTTAAGTGTTTCCATAACATCTGGGTAGAGTGTTTTAGCGGTATCGCCGATGACTTCCAGTTTGATAAGATCAAGTCCTGTCGCTTCTCGAACCATTCTAAAAAGTGTAATGGCATCTTCTGCTGTCGTACATCCAGCAGAGTTTGGAAGAAGTTTAATGTCGGTACCTTTGAAGTAGTCCATGAGATTTTCTTCGTTGGGATTGGTAATGTTGACACGGCGTACGGCTACAGTGATGAGTTTTGAACCACTTGCCAACGTTGCGTCTTTGGTTGTTTGAAAGTCAGGGTATTTGCCACTTCCTACGATTAAACGGCTTGCAAATTCGATATTTCCGACTTTGAGAATGTCGTTCATTTTAATTCCTATTGAGTAAATTTTTAACGGTTTCTGGAAGGAGTTCATGCTCTAGTGCGTGGATTTTTTCTTCAAAATCTTCTAAACGCATTCCTTCATTTTTTTCAAAACAGCGTTGTGCGATGATTTCACCGCCATCCAGTTCTTCACTAACGTAATGCACGCTGATGCCAGCAACTTTCATGGGTGAATCAAAACTCTCCTTTATAGCATTGCCGCCCTTAAAAAGGGGAAGGAGTGAAGGATGTAAATTGATCGCTTTAACCTGTTTTGTGAAATAAGGCGTGAGAAAACGCATAAAGCCTGCGAGTACAGTAAGCTCGGCACCACTCTTTTGGATTGCCTCTACAAGGGCTTCATCAAAGGCTTCACGGCTCGTGTAAAGCGTATGGTCGATAATGATGGGTTCTATGCCATAACTACGTGATTTTTCGATTCCTGCCGCATTGGGACGGTTGCAAATGGTGGTTGCAACTTCAATTTTACAGTGTTCAAAGAGTTGATTGTGAAGTGTGGCGAGTAATTTTTCTAAATTACTGCCTTCTCCACTGAATAAAATAGCGATTTTTTTTATAACCATTTAAGACCTTTACAAATATCGATCGGGGTAAGTGCAAAATTATTGCATGTCGATTTTCTAGAAACGAGGGCATGCGCTAAAGATGCACTGATCGCGGCATCTTTTGGGGTATAGCCTTGCGCTAAGAGGGCTCCTATCATCCCCGCCAAAACATCGCCACTACCGCCTTTTGCTAACGCTTGGGTGCCGTAAGTGTTGATGAAAAGCTCGCCATTGTGTGCGATGATGGTGTTTGCACCTTTGAGCACAAGGACAACATGTGGAAATGCGAGGCTAAAGCGTTTAGCGTATTCAAAACGATTTGCTTGGATTGCTTCAACGCTGATTTTTTCTTTACATACAAGTTCCAAAATCGAGCTAAATTCTTTGGGATGTGGGGTTAGCACGACAGGCTTTTTGGATGCAATAATCTCCGTTATGAGTGGATGATGCGATAAAGAAGCGTCGATAACCAAAGGTAAGGTATGTGAGAGTAAAAGCGTTTGAAGTGCCTCTTCATCGAAAGGCATTTCAAGCCCCATGCCTGCCACGATGACATTGGCCGTTTTGGGTAGTGTTGTGCTATTCATGAGATAAACAGGCAATTTTTTAGGTTTTTCACCGATGAGTGTCACTAGCCCTACGCCAAAATGAAAAGCTCCCAGGCCTGCGAGTTGTGCTGCCCCTTCTTTGCGGCCTTGCACAATGGCGACATGACCAAAAGAGCCTTTATTAGCATTTTTCTTGATACGAATAGGAAGTTTGAGGTCGCTTTTTTGGAGTAAAAAGATGGAAGAGGGTGTCTCATAATGGCTTCGTGCGACGCCAAGATTTGCAACGTTTAGAGCACCAATGGCATCTTTGACGTTATCGTTAAAAAGCCCTAGTTTTAGAGCCCCCATGGTAATGGTTTCATGCGCTTGAAAGATGCTAGCACTTAGTGTTAAATCACTGAGAATACCACTGGGGATATCGCATGCTATTTTATAGCCTTGCTTTGAATTAAGGGTTTCAAGTAGCTGACAGGTAGATTGATCTAGAGAGCGGTTGAGCCCTGCACCAAAAAGTGCATCGACATAGACATCAGCATCAGCCAGCTCATTTACTATGGGCACGCCTACTTTGCGGGCTCGCTCTAATTGCAGTTTTGCAAGGTCTGATTTAAGTTCAAAAGGAAGGTAGATACTTACATTGAAGGCACCATGCAATATGCGTGCTGCGACAATGCCATCTGCACCGTTATTTCCCATACCACACACAAAGAGCGCACGGTGTTTACGTGTAAGCTTTTTTTTCACAGCACGAGCAAGTGAGAGGCCTGCATGTTCCATTAATATTTCTGGAGTCAATCCAAAGGTCGTGTAACAACGTTGATCAAGGGTAGTGGTCTCTTCATAAATATAATGCATCGCTCTCTCCTAACGCTTACGGAAGCTTAAGGCTTCTAAAAGATGCTCTTGTAAAATAATTTCACTTTGTGCAAGATCTGCAATGGACCGCGCAATACGCAGGACTTTGTGAATACTCCGCTGGCTTAATCCCAAGCGACTTTGTGCCATTTCTAAACTCTCTTGAGCCGTGATATCCAGTGTGCAAAAACGCATAGTATCGTGTTCATCTAGCTTACCATTGAGTTCGTTTTGGCCACGATTTTTTTGCATGACAAATGCTTTGAGTATGTGCTCAAACATCTGCGCTGAGCTGAGGCCTTTTTCTTTAGAGCTCTCTTCACTCATTTGGATGTAAAGATCAATTCGATCCATAATGGGCTCTGAAATGCGGCTTTTATAACGATTGATCTCAATTTCAGAACAGCGGCACTCATGCGTTTGACTGAAAAGATTGCCGCACGGACAAGGGTTTTGTGCGGCTGCAAACAGAAATTTAGTTGCGTAACTCACTTTAGTGTTGACCCGTGAAATGAGGACTCGATGATCTTCCAAAGGCTCCCTCAGACTTTCTAAAACCGTTTTGGAAAAGTTTGGAAATTCGTCAAAAAATAAAATACCATTGTGCGCAAGAGCGATTTCACCCGCCCTGCTTTGTGAGCTTCCCCCTCCGAAGATGGAAGGGCGAGAGGACGTGTGATGGGGGGAACGAAAAGGCCTAAGAGGGGTTAGGTCTACATCCTCTTCTTGCAGCGATTGATAGGCGTTAGATTCGAGTATCTCTTCGATGCTTTGAGGTGGCAAAATGTAACGAAGGCGTTTGATGCTCATACTTTTGCCACATCCTGGGCTTCCCTCCATTAGAAGGTTGTGCATACCAGCAGCAGCGATGAGCATAGCACGTTTGGCTCTGTGTTGCCCTAAAACATCGCTAAAATCAAGCGGAAATTGAGTGTTATAAAAATAGCGTTTATTCTTAAGTTCTAAAATATTTTCACAAAAAGTTTGTTCGCGTAGTGATACTTCCCTGTTAAAGCGTTTTTCTTTAAAAAAGAGCAGAGCATCGTTTAATGTTTCAACACCAAAAGCTTCAATGTGAGGGATTTGATGGACTTTTGCAAGTAACTCATTGGGAACAACCACGCGAAGGTTCGGTGTATGGGAAGCTAAAGAGAGAATAATAGGAAAAATAGCATTGGTTTTTTTGACTTTTCCATCCAATCCAAGCTCTCCAAAGATGAAAAAATCATCACAGGTAAAGCGTTCTTTTTGAATAGCAATGAGTAGGGCAATGACTAAATCGAAATGGCTTCCCTCTTTTTTAAGATCAGAAGGAGAGAGGTTAATCGTATTTTTTTGGGCAGGAAATTGGAAGTTAATACTTGAAAGAGCTGATTTGATGCGCTCGCGTGACTCTTGGATAGCTAAATCCACCATCCCAACAATACTGAATCCTGGAAGAGCGCGTACTAAGGTTGATTCTACATTAACCTCATAAGCTTTGTTGCCATAAAGTGTTGCACATTTAGCATGCTTGACCTTGGATAGAGCAAGAGCTTCTTCCATGGTTATTTACCTGCTTTTTGCTTTTTTTTCCACTCTTTTTCAAATTTTTTACGTTTTAAATAAGAGAGTTTTTCGATAAAAAGACGCCCTTTAAGGTGGTCCATTTCATGTTGTATAGCAATTGCCATAAGGTCTGTAAACTCTTCTTCATGTTGCTCGCCATTTCTATCAAAATAACGTAGTTTAATATGCGCAGCACGTTCAACTTCGTCGTAATACCCCGGCACACTTAAACACCCTTCCTGATAGATCGTAAAACCATCTTTTTCAAGGATAACAGGATTGATAATTTCATAAAGATTTTCAATTTTTTGAGAGCCCTCTTCATCGACAAGGTTAATGATCAGGACGTTTAAAGCTTCACCTATTTGAATGGCAGCCAGTCCAATGCCCTCTCTGCAGATCATAGTATCATACATGTCTTGCAAAAGGGTATGCAGATGCGCATCAAAATGTGTAACCTCTTTAGAAGTTTCTCTTAGAAGTTTATTGGGATAAACTAATACCTCTTTGATCATAGCTCCTCACTTGGCAGGGAAGGCGTGCAGACAATGTATGGAACATATTTTTTCCCAGTATGAGGGAGTTCTTCAAGGGTTGCTGCGATAAACTCTTCAGCGTTATGATCTGTATCAAGTGCAACGATCGAGAGTTCGATATCGGTTTCAACTTCGCCTGTCCCTACGAAAAAGCTGGTTTGATACACAAGTTCACTGATGCGATCACACGCTTTTTTAGCGCTTGTAATATCGGTATGTTTGAGGATCATGGCAAAAACACCATCTGCAAAATGGGCGACAACATCGCTTCTGCGAGAAGTTTTTAAAAGAAGTTTTGCAATGTTACGAACAACGGTGTCTTTATCTTTTTTATTGACAATTTTCTCTAGCGTATCTTCTTTAACGCGCGCTAACACCAAAGTAGTTGGATGCGCATAGTTTTTAATCAGTTTGATTTCATCTTGAAGTGATTTTAAGAGATAACGACGATTGTAAACGCCATATTTAACATCAAAAATAGATTGGTTATCAACCTCTTGCAAAATAGTTGTTGTTTTTTGATAATAATCTTTTAAAAGATCAATTTGTTTTGTCGTTAGACCAAACATTTTATTGAGATCTTCACCTAGTGAAGAGATAATGTTTTGAATCGATAATGGATTTGAGTTCGTCTCAAGCTGGGTTGAGCGTTTTTTAATAATCTCTTGCATAACGTTAAGATTACGATATACCGTAGAGACAACTTGCATGATGTTTTTAATCTGAGCAAAGCCCTCTTTGACTTCGCGTTCAATACGTGCATGATTTTCATCATTGTTGGTATTTTCAAGTTCTAAAAAATCATTAATACGCTTTTTAAAAGCAGCGGGTTTACTCTCTAGGAGTTTGTCAAAATAGATTTGAAAATTGGTAGGTGTGGGAGGAATGTTTTCATCTCCCATCACCTTGAGTACCAATGCAGCAAATTTTTCAAGCTCTTGGTTAGAGGCTTGGGTTACAATAGGCTCTTTTTGAGGTGGTGGTGGGGCTTGTTCGATCATGTCATCTTTGACATCGATATTATAAACGCCCGTTGCACCTTTTTC
>JADHEE010000628.1_pt1 | contig 12796 bp, 12 predicted proteins | sample 8952401 | NCBI WGS metagenome assembly JADHEE01 (sample SAMN16124438, study PRJNA663242) | bioreactor sludge metagenome | isolation source: sludge (ammonium) | place: India:Bengaluru | collected 2019-02-28
CCAGCATGACGTGGGGGTAGAACTCGATGATGTTTCCCTCGATCAGGATGGATACGGGGAAGAAATGCATGGAATTCTCGGCGGTGGTCAGGGAAATCAGCCGCTTCGGCGACCACCACAGGAAGGTGACGAACATGAGAATGATCGATGTGTATCCGGAGGCGATAAGGAAGTAATAGCTGCGGAAGTACTTGATCTTCAGCGTGCCGAAGTAGTTGTAGATCATCATCGCGAAGCCACAGGCGATGTAGGCGTGATTCACGATGCTGGTCGCCGCGTGGATGTTCTCGTCGATGCTGAAGAAGTCGGCAAAGCTGATGATGTTCTCGTGGGGGGAGACGAATACGCTCCGGTAGACGTATTCGTATACCGAGGGCGAATAAATGAAGAACTGCAGAATTTGCGGGATCGCCAGGAGGATGTAGAGGACCGTGTTCTTTCTCAACGGCTTGAGAAACGAAAGCGGAAAGCAGAGCGCCGAGTAAATGAAGATGACGATGCCGAAATTCATCACCGTGATTATCTTGTCGGCCGTGCCGAAGAGCTCGATGGAGAAGGTGGGCAGCAGCTTGGTGATCAGCACCTTCTTGGCGAACAGGTTCTGGTAGAGCTCGCGCTGGTCGAGATACTGGATATAGGCGATGAAGCAGAACACCGAGATGATCCAGCCGGCGGTAAGCAGGAACAGGAAGATTCTCGTATCGCCTTTTTCCTTGTACAGGATGAAGATGGAGAACGCGATCAGGATGATCGCCAGATAGATCATCACGGCAGTTCTCCAGGATGTCGGCCGGTTTTTCCATGACTCATGAAAAGCCGCCTTTCGGGGTTCAGAACCGGATGGATTGTCGCAACAGGTCGATCGACTGCGAGCTTTTCAGAACCTTCACGACCTCGCTGGAAGTCTTCATGTCAAGCTTCTTGAGGATGCTTCCGATGTGCGTCTTGACCGTCGAGAGCTCGATGCAGCGGATGTGCGAGATCTCGTTCCGGTTTTTCCCGTCGCAGAGCAGGAGGAGAATATCCAGTTCTACCTGGGTCAATACCCGGACGATGTGCAGTATGAGTTTGATCGACTCCTGGTTGCCGCGCAGGTTGACGAATTCCTTCCGCAGTTTCTTGGCGATCAGCGGGGACGGCGTCGACTGGTCGATGTACGCCGATTTGACGGCCGAGAGGATTTCGTCGGGTTGCGCATTCTTGAGCAGATAATCGACGGCCCCGATCTGGAAGGCGTTGAAAACCGTCTCGTCGTCCTCCAGGATGGTGGACATGATGATCTTCACGGAACTGAGTGCCGCGCAGATCTGCATTGCGGCGGTGATTCCGGCGCGGTCGTTTTCCATGATCACGTCCATGAGGACCACGTCCGGCCGCTGCCTGAAGGCGATCGAGACCGCTTCCTCCCCGGACGAAGCCGTTCCGACCACCTCGATTGCAGGGTCGTTCGAAAGAACCTCGCGAAATCTTTCGCGAAAGGTTTCCATGTCGTCAACGATCAGAACCCGGATCATGTCTCAATACTTTTCCGCCAGCGTGGCGATCAGTTGCTGTTCCTTTTCCATGTGGATGCGCCGGGCATTCTCGATCTGGAGGTTCCTGCAGATTTCCCGGGCGCGCGCGTGGTCTGCCTTGTTGAATTCGGTGACCTTGACGCCGTGGAGTTCCGTGAGGATCTTCTCGTTTCTCCGATCGTACTCGATCGCCCAGTCCACTTGCAGCCTGGCCGAATCCCTCGCCGACCGGATGACGATCTCGCCGAGATCCGGGGGCAGCTTCCTGATGAATTTGCCGCTGAGGATGGCCGGCATGGCCATGTAGTTGTGGGCGGTCCTCAGCACATATTTCGAGCTTTCGAAAAAACGCATGCCGAGTATCGAGGTCATGGTGTTTTCGGCGCCGTCGACCTGGCCTGATGCGAGCGCTGCAAACAGGGCCGGATACGCCGTCGGCGCGGGATTCGCTCCCAGCGCCCGCCACGCATTCAGTTCGCTGGGGCCGGTCATGGTCCGGATCCTGAGTCCGCGCAGTTCATCCAGGCGCCGGATCTCCCTGCGCGTGAAGACATTGCGCAGACCTTCGGTATAGACGCCGACAAAATGGTCGCCCCGCCTTTCCATCACCGTCTTGACCAGCTTGTCGTTGACTTCACTGTTGATCACGGCCTTCATGTGATTCCAGTTCTTGAACGTGTAAGGGGCGCTGTAGATGTCCATTTCGGGAACGAAATTGGCGTACTTGGCCGAAGAATGCACGGTGAAGTCGACGATCCCCTGCTGCATCCCCTCCGCCAGCTGCTCCTCGTCTCCCAAGATGGCGTCGACGAGGATTTCGACCCTGATCCGCCCGCCGGTCCGCTCTTCCACCAGTTTTTTGAAGAGCGCGATGCCCTGGTACATGCCGCTGATCTTCGGATTGTTCGTCACCGCTTTCAGCACGATCGGCTTGGGCGGCTCCTTCTCCCCGGATGCTCGGGACAAGCCAAAACCCTCGACGATCAGCAGCAGGGCGACGAAAAGTGCCGGAAAGATGAATTTCATGAACGGAGACGGGTGATTCGGATCGTCCGGTTATTTAACTACAGGCCGCGCAACAGCGGAACGCTCGCTGGAACGGCGGTTTCCGGACGATTCTCCGGGCAATGCCCGGATCAGTGCCAGATGCCCAAGGCTGCGGCAGTCTTATAGCGAGTTTACCGACGGCTTCCTAGGCGGAGATTTTATCCACCCGTCCGGTGGAGTAAACGTCCGCCCCGGGGGCGGATGAAATTTCCGCCTTCCGAGCGGCAAGGAATCGTTGTTAGATACTCCCCGCGCACGATCTGAACGCTTGGAAAATCATGCGACTCGGCTGCGATTGCCCATGCAGGACGGCGTATGGCACGTGATGTAGTCAACCGATAATCAGAGGAGGATAAGCATGAAAATCAAAGGGGTTTTCGCACTCGGGATGCTCGCCAGCGTATTCACCCTCGGTCTGCCGGCCATGGCGCAGGAAAAGGCTGAAGTGACGCTGAAGGCCGTGACCAACAATCCGAAGAACAGCGGTCACTACCGTGGTCTCGAAATATACAAGCGCTTGATAGAGGAAAGAACCAAGGGCCGTGTGCGGGTTCAGCTGTACAGCGACGCCGTCCTCGGCGACGAGGAGCAGATGGCCGAGGGCATGCAGATGGGCACCGTCGACGTCATGATGGCGGCGGCGGCGAAGTACGCCAATTTCGTCCCCGAAATGGATTTGTACAGCCCGCCTTATACGTTCAAGAGCTGGGAGCACTATGACGCGGTACTCAACAGCGAAGTCGACGCCGTCATCGCCAGGAAAGTGAAGGAGCGGCGCGGCGATATTTATCTCGGGCTGTTTACCGACGGCGCGCGCAACGTGTTCACCAGCAAGCCGGTCAAGACGCTGGACGAGCTCAAGGGTTACAAGCTGCGTACGATGACCGGTCCGAACGAGCTGGCCGCATGGAAGGCATTTGGCACCAACCCCACGCCGCTCGCTTATACGGAGTTGTATTCCGCGCTGCAGGTTGGCGTGGTCGATGGGGCGGAAAACACCATGACCTCGCTGCTGGGCATGAAATTCTGGGAAAGCTGCAAGTTCGTCCTGCGGACCGAGCACAACTACCTGGCGCTGCCGTTCTTCATGAGCGCCAAGGCCCTGGCCAAGGTGCCGGCAGACCTGCGCGAGATCGTCGTCCAGACGGGCAAGGATACCGCCAAGGAGCAGGTCAAGATGGCGATTCGCATGGACAAGGAGAGCGAAGAAGTCCTCAAGAAGAACGGCGTCCAGATCTTCGAAATGAGCAAGGCCGACAAGGAAAAGGCGATCGCGCTGATGCAACCGGTGCTCGACGCGAATGCCAAGCGGATCGGCATGGAAAAAGAACTGGCAATGATCCGCGAGATCGGCAAGAAGTTCTGAGTCCGCCGTCTTGGGGGCGGCAGTACCGCCGCTCCCGCGATCCTTATCGGGAGGGAATCCTTTGTCCTCAAGTCTCGTGAATGCGGCCATCAACAGGCTCGCCAAGCTGCTCGAAAAAATGATGATCGTTCTGGTGACGGCGATGATGCTGTCGCTGTTCTGGCAGGTGTTCACACGTTTCGTGCTCAAGGTGCCGGCGACGTGGACGGAAGAAATCGCCCGCTATACCTTCATCTATCTGGTGATGATCGGCGCGGCCCTGGGCGTGAAGAACTCGGTGCATTTCGGCATGACCATGGTCTCCGACAAACTGCATGGCCGCGCGCGCGATCTCTACCAGCGCTTCGTCGTCAACGGAATCATCCTGATCTGCGCGATCTTCCTGGTGTATTACGGCATCGAATTTACGCGCATGTATGGGCTGAACCGGGTCTCGCCCACCTTCCTGACACCGATGGCCTGGGTATTCGGCATCGTTCCGGTCAGTGGTTTCCTGATGATCGTCTTCTCCTTCCAGAACATGATCTACGGCGATTTCAGCAGGAATCCGCACGCCTATTCGGCGGACGACGACGAGGTCTATTGATTGGATCGGCGGCTCCGCGCCCCTCCGGCGGCGCGGTTCTTTCCGGCAAAAAAATTGTGGGGGGCGTGTTGTGGAACTATTTCTATCCTGGCTGTTCGGCAGCTTTCTCGTCCTGATGCTGATGGGCGTGCCGCTGGCTTTCTCGCTGTTCATGTCGACCTTCCTGTCCATGGCGCTGGCCAGCGACGTAACGCCGGTGCTGGCCATCCAGCAGATTCTCAAGGGCGTCGATTCCTTCCCGGTACTGGCCATTCCGATCTTTTTCCTGGCCGGAGACCTGATGAACAAGGGGCAGGTTTCGGAGTACCTGATCCGCCTGTGCATGTGTCTGATCGGGTGGGTGCGCGGAGCGCTGGCCTATTTCACGGTCATCGTTTCCATGGTCTTCGCCGGAACCACGGGAAGCTCCGCGGCCGAGGCCGCGGCCATCGGTTCCGTATTCATTCCCAACCTGATCAAGCGCGGCTACGGCAAGGCCTTCTCCGTGGCGCTGGTGGCCTGTTCGTCGGTGATCGGCATCATCATCCCGCCGAGCATCTTCATGATCATCTACGGTTCCTTCGGCAACGTTTCGGTCAGCGCTATGTTCATCGGCGGAGTTCTGCCCGGCGTCCTGTTCGGGATCTGCCTGATGTTCATAGCATACATCTGGTCGAAGAAATACGACTATCCGCGCGAGATGGAGAAGATGGCTTCGAAGGACGAAATCGTCGTGGCCATGAAAAAGGGCATCTGGCCGATCGGTGTCCCGGTGCTCCTGATCGGGGGCATGGTGGGCGGCCTGTTTACTCCGACCGAGGCGTCGCTGGTCACGGTGATCTACACCCTGGCGATCACCATGTTTCTTTACAAGACGGTCAAGCTGGGCGATTTGCCGCACATGTTGCGGCAGACGGCGATGGGCTCGGCAATTCCGCTGTTCTGCCTGGCGACCGCAGGCGCCTACGGGTATCTGCTGGCCTACTACAACGTGCCCGACTACGTCGGCGACGCGGTGATCTCGGTAACGACGAATCCGCATCTCATCATGCTGTTCATCATCTTCGCGTATCTCGTGATCGGGACGTTCATGGATGGCGTGCCGGCGATCATCATTCTGTTGCCGATCACGCAGAAACTGGCGGAAATCTGCCATTTCAACCCGTTGCACATCGGGCTGGTGGTGTGCTGCACGATGGCGCTGGGTTTGCTGACCCCGCCGTACGGGCTATGCACGCTGATCAGTTGTGCGATAGGCAAGTGCAAGCTGGAAGATGCGCTCAAGCCGATGGTCCTGATGTTCGGGCTGCTCTTCAGCGTGATTCTCCTGATCGCCTTTCTGCCGGACGTGGCGCTCTGGCTCCCGCGCATGCTGGTGCCCAAGCTTGTTCCGGCGACGCCGATGTAGGTTTTTCGTCGGAGGGAGCGGTGCGCGCGTTCCTGCCGCCCGCGCCCCTTTCTCCCGGTTTGTGGTTTGTGCAATGGGCCGGCTGGCCAGCAAATGACTTTGGAGTGGCGATCGATGAAAAGGATAGGTTTTGTCGGGCTCGGAATCATGGGGTTTTCGATGGCCGACAATCTGTTGAAAGCCGGCTATGAACTCGTCGTGCATAACAGGAACCCCGCCAGGGCGGCGGAGTTGGCCGGACGCGGAGCCGTGGCGTGTACGACCCCGGCCGAGGTCGCCGCGCGTTCCGACGCCGTCGTCGTGATGGTCAAGGCGGACAAGGACGTCGAAGAGGTCGTGGTGGGCCGGCATGGCCTGGTCGAGGGGGCCGGTCCAGGCCTGATCATTCTCAACGGCACCACCATCCTGCCTTCGACCAGCCGGCGCCTGGCCGCAGCCGCCGCCGAACACGGCGTCGACATGCTGGATTGCCCGGTGACCGGAAGCGCACCCCAGGCCAGGGACGCCAAGCTGGCCTTCATGGTCGGCGGCAGGAAGGAGGCCTTCGAGTCGTGTAAGCCGATCCTGCTGGCCATGGGCAAGGCGGCGTATCACCTGGGCGAAAGCGGCACCGGGTCATACGCCAAGCTGGCCAACAACACGATGTACGCCATCAATCTCCTTTCCTTTGTCGAAGCCGTTTCCATCGCCAGCAAGGGCGGCATCGATCCCGAATTGTTCATCGAGATCGTGGGCCAGGGAGGCGCCAGAAGCGCCGTGTCCGAAGCCAAGCTGCCCAAGGTGCTGGAACGGGACTTTTCGCCGGCCTTCTCGCTGGCGATGATGAACAAGGATCTCGGGCTGGTTTCCACGTTGACCGAGGAACTGGAGGTGGCGACGCCGGTGTTCGATGCGGTCAAGTCCGTCCTTGGCCAGGCGCTCGGCGAAGGTTGGGGCGACGAGGACCTCAGCAGCGTGGTCAAGCTGTACGAAGCGTGGGACAGCCACGTGATCGGAAAACGTCGGTAGGGAAATGCGATGAAAATGCTCTTATTGGGCGGGACCGGGGTGATCAGCCGGGAGATCGTCCGGCAGTCGATTGCCGCCGGGTACGAGGTGACGGTCTTCAACAGGGGCAGCAAAAGCTTGCCGCCCGCCGGCGCGGTACGCCAGCTGATCGGCGATCGCCGGAACCGCGCTGAATTTGAAGCGAGCATGCGCCGGACGCGCTACGACGTAGTCATCGACATGATCTGTTTCAACGTCGACGACGCGCGTTCGACGATCCGGGCCTTCGGAGGAAACGCCGGCCAGATCATCGTGACGTCCAGCGTCGCCGCCTACAAGCGGCCGTATCGCAGCGTGCCCACGGTCGAGGCGCAGGAAGTCTTATGGGACGACCCGGTCTTCCCCTACGCATTCGACAAGGCCGAGATGGAGCGGGCGCTTTGGGATGCCGTGCTGCGGGAGAAACTGCCGATCACCATCGTGCGTCCGTCGCTGACCTACGGTCCGGGGGCGGCCAACATCGGCGTTCTGAGGCAGAACTACGGGATCGTCGACCGGATTCGCCGCGGCAAGCCGCTGGTGATGTTCGGGGACGGCGCCACCTCCTGGAGCTTTACCTTCGTCCCGGATCTGGCCAGGGCGTATGTGGGACTCGCGGGCAACCCGAAGAGCCTCGGAGAGGATTTCCACGTGACCAGCGAGGAGCGGAACGTCTGGGAGGATCTGTATCTGGAGTTTGGCCGTCTCGTCGGAGCCAGGCCCGAGATCGTCCATCTTCCCTCCGAACTGCTGCGCAGGGCGGCCCCCAATCTGTGCGCGCACCTGTATTTCGAAAAGACGTACGCGGGCTTGTTCGACAACACGAAACTCCGGAGCGTCATCCCGGATTTCCGGGCGGACATCCCGCTGCACGCAGGGTTGAAGTCGATCCTCGCCTGGTACGAGGACGAAGCACATGAGGTCGATCCCGAAAAGGACGCCCTCGAAGATCGGTTGGTGGAAATCCATCGTGATTTCGCCGGGCGACTGACCGATCTCTACGTGAAATAGCACCGTGCCGGGACACAGAACATCCGCCGCCAGCCGGCGGTCCGCGAAGGAGCCGAAATGAAAACGGTAGCCGCGATCTACACGGCGATCTCGATAATCGAGCCGATCAAGGTCATTTTCAACGAGCTGATGCCCGGGCATCGCCTGGTGAACGTCTATGACGACAGCCTGATACCTGACGTCATCAGTGCCGGAAACGACGTCACCACCGACATCCGCCGCCGTCTTCTGGCCTATTGCCGGTCGAGCGAGGACATGGGCGCCGACGTCATCCTGAGCACGTGTTCGTCGATGGGCGACATCGTCGGGCAGATCCAGCCCTTCGTCAGGGTGCCGATCCTGCGCATCGACGAGCCGATGGTTCGCCAGGCCGTGGCGATGGGCTCCTCGATTGCCGTCCTGGCGACGGTGGATACGACCCTCGTGCCGACGAACCGCCTGGTGCGTGCGACCGCCGAGCGGCTCGGAAAGCAGATCGAGATCGTCGAAGGTCTGGCCGAAGGGGCCTTGCAGGCCCTCAACGAAGGCAAGGCGGCGCTGCACGACCAGATCCTGATGCAGGCGGCGCTGGCCGTGGCCGACAAGGCCGACGTGATCCTTTTGGCGCAAGGGTCCATGGCGCGCATGCAAGAGCTGATCGCCGCGGCGACCGGAAAGCCGGTGCTGTCCAGCCTTCGCCCGGGTTTGCAGGCGGTGAGGGAACTGCTGCAAGGGCGCCATGGAGGCCGTTAGACAAAGAATAACCACGTCATTCCGGCGAAAGCCGGAATCCAGAGGTGCCCCCCTGGATTCCGGACCAGGCCCGGAATGACGGATACGGCAAGGCCGTTATGAAAATCGAGAAAGGAACGACCCATGATCAATGTAGCGATACTGTCTTTTTCCGACGGCCGCAAGCGTGTCCATGACACGCTGGAGCCGTATATCCGGGAGCAGGCGGAGCGCATCAAGGCCGCCCTCGAGCAATCCGGGGAGGTCCAGGCGCAGCTTGCCGAAGAGATCGTCTGGAACAGCGCGCTGGCCAGGTCGCAAGCCATCGCCACGCTGGCCCGGTATCCAGATGCGGTGATCCTGAATATCCCCGTCTTCGCCTTCCCGAACTTCGCGATGATCGCCTCGTCGCTGCAAACCGCCCCCTGCCTGGCGATCGCCCCGGTGAACGGAAAGCTGCCGGGCCTGGGCGGCCTGCAGGCGGCCACCAATGCCATCCGGCAGGTCGGGCTGCAATGCGACAAGGCGTGGGGCAACATCGACGAGGAGCCGACGCTGAAGCGCGTCATGTCGTTCCTGCGCGCGGCGCACGCCGTGACCCGGTTGAAGGGACAGGTCTATGGACTCATCGGCGGGCGCAGCATCGGCATGGCCACCGGAGCGGTCAACGCCGACGCCTGGATGAAGACCTTCGGCGTCGATGCCGATCATGTCGACCAGTCCGAGATCCTGCGCCGTGCCGCCCTCTTCGACGAGTCCAGGGTGGAGGCGGCGCTGGCCTGGCTCTCGGAAAAAATGGGAGCGATCCGCTATGACGGGAACAAGCTGACTCCCGACTCGCTGAAAATGCAGATCCGCTGCTACCTGGCGACCAAGGAGCTGATCGAGGAGCGGTATTTCGATTTCGTCGGAGTGAAATGCCATTACGACCTGAGCGAGTACTACGTTACGCAATGCCTGTCGGCGGCGCTGTTCAACGATCCGTACGATTGGGACGGGGCGAAGCAGCCGGTGGTCTATTCGTGCGAAGCCGATTCGGACGGCGCGCTGACCATGCAGATCATGAAGCTCGTTTCCGGCCAACCCGCGCTGTTCTTCGATTTCCGGCACTACGACAAGGCGGCCGGGGTGTTCGTGTTCTGCAACTGCGGCGCCATGTCGACCTGGTACGCCGGCCGGAGCGATTCGCCCGACGCCAATCTGAAGAAAGTCACCCTGTATCCGATCATCGACAAATACGGCGGCAAGGGGTGCCACGTCCAGTACGTCGCGCGGGAAGGCGAGGTGACGCTCGGGCGTCTGAGCCGCACGGGCGACCAGTACAAAATGACCCTGTTCCGCGGACGGTTCAAACAATTCCCCACGGAAAAACTGAAGGAGTCCTGTCCGGCATGGCCGCACGGCTTCGTCGAGGTCGACGCCGATCCGGAACGGCTGCTCCAGGAATACGACAGCAACCACGTCCACGGAATCCATGGGGATCACATCGATGCGCTGGTGAAGTTCTGCGAGTTGAAGCAGATCCGGTGCGACGTGCTTCAGTGATCGGGAGCGGCCATGAATGAAGCCTTTGAAATCCTGCTGGCGGAACTCGAGCGGTTCGGGAAAGAGAATGACGCATCAGTCAGCGAGCGCCCCCGCCGCATGCTCAATATCACGCGGGATACCGGCGAGTTTCTGGGCGTGCTGGTGCGTGCGACCGCGGCTCGCCGCATTCTCGAGATCGGCACGTCGAATGGCTATTCCACGTTGTGGCTGGCCTCCGCTGCCCGGGATGTCGGCGGCGCCGTGACGACCGTGGAACGTTCAAGACTCAAGGTTGAACTGGCGGCGCGGAATTTCGCCCGAGCCGGACTGGAAGGATCGGTCGCCCTGATCGAGGATGATGCCGGGCGCGTGCTTGCCCGCGGAGAGGATGCTTCTTTCGACCTGGTGTTCCTGGACTCCGAGCGATCGGAGTATGCCGGATGGTGGCCCGACATCCGGCGCATCCTGCGGATCGGCGGACTGCTCGTCGTCGATAACGCCCTGTCCCACCCGTCGGAAATGGCGGCATTGACCGCGGCAATCAAGGCCGACCCGGGATTCGCGTCATGCCTGGTTCCGGTAGGCAATGGCGAGTTGATGGCAACGCGCATCGGTTGATGGAACAGTCAAATCAAGAGGAGCATGGACGGAAAATGAGCGACAACGTAATTTGGATCGGCAATGATCACGGTGGTTACGAGTTGAAGCTGCAAATCGTCGATTTCCTGCAGAAAAGGGGAATCACGGCACAAGATGTCGGCAGCCATTCCCAGGACATCGTGCGCTACCCGTATTTCGCGCAAAAGGTCGCCGGGGCGGTTTCCGAAGGGCGTGCCGCGCGAGGTATCCTGATCTGTTCCACGGGAATCGGCATGAGCATCATTGCCAACAAGTTCAAGGGGGTGCGCGCCTCCTTGTGTACCAGCACGTTCATGGGCAGGATGACGCGCGCCCACAACGACTCGAACATCCTCGTCCTGGGCGGAAAGATCACCGGCGTATTGGAGGCTCTGGATATCGTCGATGTCTGGCTGTCCACGGAGTATGAAGGCGGACGCCACGCCATCTCGCTCGGCCTCATTCGGGAGGCGGAAGAAACCCTCTGCAGCCCGGCTGGCTGGCAGCCCGAAGATCCCGCGAAACAGGGTTAATCGCGCCTTGGCCGGGGAGGGCTGCCTTGATCCCGGGGGAGAACGCCGCGGCCCCGTCGACCCGCACGCAATTCATGGCCGTCGCATCGGCGCGCTCATCTCCAAGAGCGACAGGGCGAGACTGAAGGCCAGCGCCTCGCTCCGGCCGGGCGCGCACTCCGCATTAGTGCTTTACTTGCGAATAACTCTCATTTAGAGTTCACAAACCACCCGTCGCGCCTCCTCACGTGAGCACAGTCCAAGCCGCCTTTTTCGGGCCGGCTTGGCGGAGGCGTTGTGGTGGGAAATCGTGCCTGATCGGGATTTGTCCGTGCTGGAGCGCTACCACCGCGAACTGCTGAACTTTCTGAGCCGCCAGGTCAGTGACCGCGATACCGCGGCGGATCTGGCGCAGGAGTGCTTCGTCCGCGTGCTGAGCGTCCAGTCCTCCGGTCAGGCCGTGCTGGACACGCGCGCGCTGCTCTACCGCACCGCGCGCAACCTGGTCGTCGATCAGTACCGCCGGGCCGAGGTGCGCCGGCACGACGACATCGACGCCATTCCGGAAGACCAGGCCCCGCCCGCGCCGCAGTACCTGCAGCCCGAGGAGGCGCTGGCGTCCGGGCAGGCGGTCAGCGCCTACGTGGCCGCCATCGAGGCCTTGCCGCCCCGTTGCCGGGAGGCCTTCGTGCTGCACGTCTTCGACGAACTGAGCCACGCCCAGGTCGCCCAACGCATGGGCATCTCGGTCAGCATGGTCGAAAAGCACGTCGTGCGCGGCATGATGGCGTGCAAGCTCTGCGAGCGCCGGTTGCGCGGCGAAGGCGGCGTTGCCCCGCGAACCGGGGCGGAGGCGCAGACATAGCCAGAGAATTTCCGCCGGGCGGACCAAGATGAGGAATGGCCCACCCTCGTGCGTCTACACTGACAAGAGCAAGCCATTGCCTCCAGCCATGCCCTACGCCTCATCCTCTTCCGATCGACGCTCCGACCCCGCACCCGGCCCGGATGCCGACGAGCGCGAGTTCGACGCCTTCACCCGGACGCAAGACCCGTTGGACGTCGTGGCGGCCACCTGGGTCGTGCGCAGGCGCAACGGGCTGGGCGCCCGGGGTGAAGCCGAACTGCGGGCGTGGCTCGCCGCCGATCCGCGCCATCGCCAAGCGTTCGAAGACATGGACGCCACCTTTGGCAACGTGCGGCAACTGCCCGACGACGACGTGGCCCGGCTGAAGGCCGGCCTGCCGGACGGACAACGAACGGCCGAGCCGCGCCCGACCACGCCGGCCGGGCGTCCGTCACGACCCTGGAGCAGCCTCTTCCCCCGGCCGGCGGGCTTATTGGCGGGCCTGATGAATGGCCTGCGCCCGCTCGTGCCCAGGGCTGCCGCCGCGACCGCCGCCCTTTCCATCTTGGGCGCGGGCTGGATGGGTTGGGAGCACTGGCGCCAGCAGCCGGTCTTCGAGCAGGGATACGCCACCGGGCGCGGGC
>JADHEE010000630.1_pt1 | contig 12791 bp, 13 predicted proteins | sample 8952401 | NCBI WGS metagenome assembly JADHEE01 (sample SAMN16124438, study PRJNA663242) | bioreactor sludge metagenome | isolation source: sludge (ammonium) | place: India:Bengaluru | collected 2019-02-28
CGTGGCATGTCGGGGTCGATGCGGTTGGCGATCCAGCCCGCCAGCGGCAGGCCGCGCGCGGCGACGGCCTGGCAGGTGAGCAGCGCGTGGTTGATGCAGCCGAGGCGCAGGCCGACGACCAGGATGACCGGCAGTCCCAGCCGCGCGGCGAGGTCGGCGGCGTCGCAGGCGTCGCCGAGCGGGACGCAAAAGCCGCCGACGCCTTCCACCAGGACGGCGTCCGCCGTCTCACGCAGGTGCAGGAACGCCGTCGAGATATGTTCGAGGTCGATGGTGACGCCCGCTTCGGCGGCGGCGATGTGCGGCGCGATGGCCGGCTCGAAGAGGTAAGGGTTGACCAGTTCGGGCGGCGCCGCCACGCCGGAAGCGGCCTTCAGCTGTTCGACGTCCTCGTTCCTGCCCTGCGCGTCGGTGCCGGCGGCGACCGGCTTCATGCCCACGGCGCGGACGTCCCGCTGTTTCAGCGCCAGCAGCAGCGCGCAGGTGGCGAAGGTTTTGCCGACCTCGGTGTCGGTGCCGGTGACGAACCAGGCCGTGGCGTGCGGATTCGGTTGGCTGTTCATTTGCTTGCGTATCCCAGGAGAACGTCGTAGCTCGCCGGCAGGCCGGCCGGCGTGCGGAATTGCTCGTAGGCGGCCTCGACCCGCCGCCAGGCGGCGCGGCCGAGCATGCCGTGGCGGCCGTCCTCGCCGACGTTGTGCGCGCCGATGTCCTTGATTGAACGCAGCAGGGTGCGCAGGTCTGGGTAGAAGACCGTGTGCCGTTCGCGCACCAGGCGCGCGCCGCGCAGCCCGGCGCGTTGCAGCGCCCGGCCGAGCGCGTCCGGTTCGTTGAAGGGCAGGGTGTGCCGGTGTCCGTCGATGCCGGCAAACGCCGCGCGCACCTCGGCGAAGGTGTCCGGGCACAGGGTGCTGAAAGCGATCCGCCCGCCGGGCCGCAGCACGCGCGCCGCTTCGCCGAACGCGGCGGCGGCGTCGCACCACTGGATCGACAGGCTGGACCACCACAGATCGAAGCTGTGCGCGGCGAACGGCAGCCGTTCGAGGTCCGCCGCCAGCCGGTCGTCCAGCGCCGTGCGCGCCAGCGCCAGCATCGCCGGGGCGAAGTCGAGGCCGGCGACGCGGGCCGCGGGCCAGCGCTCGCGCAGGCTCGCGGCGCCGTAGCCGGTGCCGCAGCCGGCGTCCAGGATGCTCTCCGGCGGATCGCCGTCCCAGGCCAGCTCCGCCAGCAGGCGGTCGCAGACGCGGCGCTGCACCACGGCGGCGCCGTCGTAGGTGGCCGCCGCGCGGTCGAAGGCGTCGCGGACGCGGTGCTTAATCGATCCGGGCGCCATGCAGGAAGTCGCCGACGAGGCGGGCGAAGCGCCCGGGATCGTTGAGGAAAGGGGCGTGCGCCGCGTCCGCGAAGACTTCCAGGCGCGCGTGCGGCAGGCGGTCCGCCAGCCACTGCGCGGCGGGGAGCGGCATCAGCGGGTCGTGCGCGCCGTGGATCAGCAGCAGCGGGCAGGCGATCTCCGGCGCCTGGCCGCGCAGATCCGTGTCGCGCAGCCAGTCGAGTCCGGCGAGCAGCGTGGCGGTCGCGGGCGGCGGCGGCGACAGCACGTTGCGGGCAATTTCGCGGCCGATCGGACGGGCCTTGCTGTCGCCTTGATTGAACAGGGCGACGAAACGTTGCAGCGTCGCCCGGCCGTCGTGCGCCACTGCGGCGGCGAATTCGTCCAGCAGGGAGGCGGGCTGCGCCGCCGGCCAGTCCGCATCCCGGGTGAAGCGCGGTGTCGCGCCGACGAGAATGAGTTTGCCGATCCGCTCCGGCGCCAGCCGCGCCGCCTGCATCGCCAGCAGGGCACCGAGCGACCAGCCGCAGAGCGTCGCCCGCGCGGGCAGCGAAGCGGCCAGCGCGCGCGCCGCTTCGGCGAAGGATCGCCCCGCGTCGGGCGTTTCCGCGTAACCGGGCAGGTCGGCGAGGTGCACGTCGGCGACCTCGCGCAGCGCGTCGAGGCACGGCGACCACACCTCGCGGCGCAGGCCCCAGCCGTGGATCAGGACGAGATCGGGCCGCGTCATGCCAGCTCCCGCAGGGCGTCGATCAGTTGCCGGACGTGCGCCTCGCCGTGCGCGGCGCTGAGCGAGACACGCAGGCGCGCGGTGCCCTTTGGCACCGTCGGCGGCCGGATCGCGGGCACCCACAGGCCGCGCTCGAACAGCGCCCGCGCGACGTCCACGGCCGCGTGGTTGTCGCCGACGATCACCGGCTGGATCGCGGTCGGCGAGGGCAGCAGGCGCCAGCGCGTGCCGGCCAGGCCGTCGCGCAGGATGGCGGTCAGCCGCCGCAGGTGGTCGCGCCGCGCGTCGCCCTGGCGGATCAGTTCGAGACTGGCAAGCAGGGCGCAGGCCATGATCGGACTGGCGCCGGTGGTGAAGATGTAGGTGCGCGCGCGCTGCAGCAGCCATTCGACCACTGTCTCCGAGCCGGCGGCGAAGGCGCCCGAGGCGCCGGCCGCCTTGCCCAGCGTGCCCATGTAGACGACGCGCGGGTAGGCGGGAAGGCCGCAATGGCTGAGGCTGCCGCGCCCCTGTTCGCCGAGCACGCCGAAGCCGTGCGCGTCGTCGACCACCAGCCAGGCGTCGAAACGCTCGGCCAGCCGCAGCAGTTCGGGCAGCGGGGCGAGGTCGCCGTCCATGCTGAACACGGCGTCGGTGAGGATCAGCTTGCGCCGGGCCGTGCTCGCCGCGAGCAGCCGTGCGAGGGTGTCGATGTCGCCGTGCGGGTAGCGCGCGTGCTCGGCGCGGGAGAGCTGCGCCGCGTCGATCAGCGAAGCGTGGTTGAGCCGGTCGGCGAACACCGCGTCGCCGCGCCCGACCAGCGCGCCGACGATGCCGAGGTTGGCCATGTAGCCGGTCGAGAAAAGCAGCGCGCGATCGAAACCGGTGAACGCGGCGAGCGCCTCCTCCAGCGCCTGGTGCGGGGAAAGGTGGCCGCTGACGAGGTGCGAGGCGCCGCTGCCGACGCCCCACTCCCGCGCGCCGGCGCAGGCGGCGTCGACCAGCGCCGGGTCGTTGGCGAGGCCCAGGTAGTCGTTGCTGCAGAAGCTGACCAGCTCGCGGCCGCCGACGCGGGCGAGCGGGCCGCAGGGCGCCGCGAGCGTGCGCCGCTGGCGCCTGAGGCCGTCGCGGTCGAGCCCGGCCAACTGGTCCGCGAGTTCGTCCCAGATCATGGCGCGAGCGCGGCCTCCAGGGCGCCGGCCACGGCGCGTCCGAGATGCGCGATCTCCTCGTCGTCGACGACGTACGGTGGCATCAGGTAAACCGTGGCGCCGATCGGGCGGGTCAGCGCCTCGCGTGCGAGCGCCGCGCGGTAGAAGCGGCGGGCGAATTGCGGGTCGTCGGTGGCCACGTCGAAGGCGATGATCATGCCGCGCTGGCGAAGGTGGCGGACGTTCGGGTGGCCATCGAGCGGCGCCAGGGCTTCCGCCAGCTTGCGCGCGCGGACGGCGTTGCCCTCCAGCACCTTGTCCTCGGCGAAAATGTCGAGCGTCGCCAGCGCCGCGCGGCAGGCCAGCGCGTTGCCGGTGTAGGAGTGCGAATGCAGGAAGCCGCGCGCGGTGGCGTCGTCGTAGAAGGCCTGATACACGTCGTCCGTGGTGAGCACGATCGACAGCGGCAGATAGCCGCCGGAAATGCCTTTCGACAGGCACAGGAAATCCGGCCGGATGCCCGCCTGCTCGTGCGCGAAGAAGGTGCCGGTGCGGCCGCAGCCGACGGCGATCTCGTCGCAGATCAGATGCACCTCGTAGCGGTCGCACAGGGCGCGTGCCAGGCGCAGATATTCAGGGTCGTGCATCGCCATGCCGCTGGCGCACTGGACCAGCGGTTCGACGATGAAGGCGGCGATGCTCGCATGGTGCGCTTCCAGGTGGCGTTCGAGCGCGGCGGCGGCGCGGCGGGCCGCGTCAACCGGCGTCTCGCCCGGCTCGGCCCGGCGCGCGTCGGGCGTCGGCACGGTGGCGGCGGCGCGCACCAGCGGCGCATAGGCATCCCTGAAGATGGCTACGTCGGTGACGGCCAGCGCGCCGACCGTCTCGCCGTGGTAGCCGCCTTCGAGGCAGAGGAAATTCCGCTTCTCCTCGCGTCCCCGGTTGCGCCAGCTGTGGAACGACATCTTCAGCGCGATCTCGGTGGCCGAGGCGCCGTCGGAGGCGTAGAAGCAGTGCCCGAGCGCGCCGCCGGTCAGCGCCGAGAGGCGTTCGGACAGCTCGATCACCGGCCGGTGCGTGAAGCCGGCCAGGATCACGTGTTCGAGCTCGTCGAGCTGCGCGCGCAGCGCGGCGTTGATGCGCGGGTTGGCGTGGCCGAACAGGTTGACCCACCACGAGCTGATGCCGTCCAGGTAGCGTTTGCCGTCGAAATCGTAAAGCCACGCGCCTTGGCCCCGCGCGACCGGAATCATCGGCAGCTCGCCGCCGGCATGCTGTTTCATCTGCGTGCACGGATGCCAGACGGCCGCCAGGCTGCGCCGGAGCAGGTCGGCGTTGTCCATGGCGTTCAGTGCAGCGTCTGCGACGGAGCGTTGCCGAGGTCGGGCATCTCGGCGTGCACCGTCTCGCCCTCGACGTTCGGATACAGCGGCGCGCCGCAGTCGTCGCAGAACTCGAAGGGGAACTGCTGGTTGTGCACCACCACTTCCTTGATCCCCGATTCGCGCAGGATGCCCTCGACCTCGCCGACCACGTCGGTCGCCTCGTCCTCGCTGCCGAGCAGCGGCCAGACGATGCCGTGGTAGATGGCGTCGCCGTTGCGCGGGCCGAAGCCGATGCGGTATTCCTCCAGGCGCTTGTCGTGGAAGCCGCCGATGACCGCGCGCAGCGATTCGGCCGGCTTGCCGAGCGTGGTCTGCAGGAAGGCCACCGAGGCGCGCAGCGAGTAGGGGCGCGAGGCCATGTCGGCCAGCCGGCAGGCGGCGTGGTAGGCGTCGGCGAGTAGCGGCTGGAAGGCGCAGCCGGCGAGCAGCGGCTCCAGCGACGGGCCGCCCTGCTTGACCCATTCCTTCAGCGCCGATTCGCGCGTGACGCCGTCGGATTCGTTCCAGCGGAACAGCGGCATGCCGCGCGGCACGGCGACGGCGCCGATCAGGTAGCGCGTGTCGGAGAGGAACTGGTTGGTCTCCGGCATGGCGGAAATGTCGAGCTGCGGCGCCTTGCCGCACAGCGCGGCGCCGCCGAGGTCGCGCATCAGCTGCCAGGTGTCGACGAAGCTGCGCGGCAACTGGTCGGGGCTGTAGAGATAGTCGACCAGCGAAATCTGCGCCGCCGCCGAAAAGACGTGCGCGCCGAGCTGCACCTTGAGCGTCTGCAGCGCCTTGGCCGCGATCGTGCCGGCGGGGATCGAGAAGCGCGACCACGCCAGCAGCGGCGCGTTGAACAGCAGCACGTCGTAATCCTGGCCCTGGTGGGTCAGCACGCAGGATTCGGCGCGCGCCTCGATGGCGTCGGCGAGGCAGTCGTGCGCGGCCGCGTGCGAGTCGAACAGGCGGTCGAGCGCGGCGTTGAGGTCGTCCTCCGCGCCGTCCTGGAGGATGCGGTCGATCAATTCAACGAGCTGCCGGTCCCAGAAATCCTCTTCCAGCCGCCCGCCGGATTCGGCCAGCCCGGTGGCCAGGCGGCCGAGTTCGGTGGCGTCCGAGGACATGCGTTTGCGCGAGGAGAGGCGATTGCGTTTCATGGCGGGTTTCTGCGGATGGGAGAATCCGCTATTGTAGCAAGCGGCGGCCGCCGCCCGCGTCCCCGGAAAACCGCAGCGGCCGCCCCTTCCGCTCCGCTTTTTTTCGCCTGAATCCGTTTGCTCCCTCGCCGATTTCCGACCCGACCCATGATCATCCTGCTCTCTCCCGCCAAGTCGCTCGACTTCGAATCCCCGCTGACCGTCCAGGAGGCGTCGCTGCCCGATTTCCTCGACCGCTCGAAAATGCTGGTCGACCGGCTGCGGCGCCTGTCGCCGTCGGAAATCGCGTCGCTGATGGGCATCAGCGACGCGCTGGCCGCGCTCAATGCCGGCCGCTACGCCGAATGGACGGCGCCTTACCCGGACGGCAAGGCGCGGCAGGCGGTCCTCGCCTTCAACGGCGACGTTTACGAGGGGCTCGACGCGCGCTCGCTGGCCGAGGACGACCTGCGCTTCGCCCAGCGCCACCTGCGCATCCTCTCCGGCCTGTACGGCGTGCTGCGGCCGCTCGATCTGATCCTGCCGTACCGGCTGGAGATGGGCATCCGCCTCGCCACCCGGCAGGGCAAGGATCTGTACGCCTTCTGGGGCGAGCGCATCACCGACGCGCTGAACGCCGCTGCGCGCGCGGCGGACGCCTCGGCGGTGGTCAATCTGGCGTCGGTGGAGTATTTCAAGTCGGTCAAGGAGAAAAAGCTGGCCGTGCCGGTGATCCAGCCGGTATTCGAGGACTGGAGCGGCGGGCGTTTCAAGGTGGTGAGCTTCTACGCCAAGCGCGCGCGGGGCGCGATGGCGCGCTTCGCCATCCGCCGCCGCTGCTTCGAGCCGGCGGAGCTGAAATCCTTCGGCGAGGACGGCTACGCCTTCGCCGCCGAGGCTTCCGACGCGGCGCGCTGGGTGTTCCGGCGGCGGCTCGACTAGCCTTCCGGCAAAAAGGCCCGGACCGCCTCCGCCGCCGTCAGGATGGCGAAGGGCGGCGGGTTGAGGCGGTGCCGTGCCAGCCGGAGCAACTGCCTGTCGCGGGTGATGAGCACGTCGGCCCGGCAGCGGGCGGCCAGCGCCAGGAACTTCTGGTCGTCCGCGTCCCGGCAGCGCGGGAGCCGGTCCTCGGCCTCGGCCGCGGCGTCCCCGCAGGTTTCCACCATACTGCGGCAGGCGGCGATCAGACCGTCCCGCGCCGCCGGCGAGAGTCCGAACTCCGCATACGCGGCGACGCGCTCCAGTTCGGCGAGGCACGCGGCGTCGCCGAAGCAGCGGACGCGGCCGGCGGCGATGGCCTCCTGCAGGCGCAGCGTGCGGCCGTCGCGGAAGTGCAGCATGTCCATGACGATGTTGGTGTCAAGCACGGCGCGGACGGCTCTCGGCGGGTTCTGGCGGGGCATATGCGAAAAAGGTTGTCGCGGGAAGGATAGACTCCTAAAATCAGCGGGATTGTCGCATGCCAGACTCCATTTCCATTTCCACGTTCCAGGAGGATTCCAGAGCGTGCTGCCGTTGCTGCGGAGTATCGAATCGATTTCGTCCTGCCGGGATCGGGGCAAGCTGCCCGCCGTCTTTCTCGGCGCGGTGGAGGCCTTGTTCGGCGGAGAGGTGGAGGCCGGCATCTTCTCGCGCGTCCGCGATCCGCAGGGCGGCAAGGCGCTGCGCCTCTGCGCGGGCACCGGCTCCGACCTGCCCGACGCGGTGTGGACCGACCTGGCCTGCCAGGCGCGGCCGGACGGCAGCCTGCTGTCCTCGCGCGAGGCGGGGCTGCATTGCGGGGCGATGGCGCTCGAATCGTCCGAATTATGCGGCGGCCAGCTGGTGCTGGTCTTCGGCATCCGCCGCCCTCTCGTCGACGTCCAGGCCGACGCCATCGAGACCCTGGCGCGCATCTTCGGCAACCAGGTGCGGCTGATCGACTACAGCGAGCTCGATTCGCTGACCCGCCTGCTCAATCGCAAGACCTTCGACGAAACCTTCGATCGCCTGCTCACCGCGTCGTCCGTATCGAGCTGCGACTTCTGGCGCCACGAACGGCGGCTGCACGAGGAGGAGTATCCGGCCTGGCTGGGCGTCATCGACATCGATCATTTCAAGCGCATCAACGACTCCTTCGGCCACCTCTTCGGCGACGAGGTGCTGCTGCGCATGGGCGACCTGCTGCGCAAGACCTTCCGCGACGGCGACCGCCTGTTCCGCTTCGGCGGCGAGGAGTTCGTGGTGATCCTCAACGCGCCGGACCGGGAACTGGCGGAAGCCGGCTTCGAGCGTTTCCGCTCCTCCGTCGAAAAACATGAATTCCCGCAGGTCGGCAAGGTGACCTGCTCGATCGGCTTCACCGCCGTTTCGAAGCGGGACGTGCCGACCGACGCGGTGGGGCGCGCCGACGAGGCGCTGTACTGCGCCAAGCGTTTCGGGCGCAACTGGGTGTGCTGCTACGAGCAGCTGCTCGCGCAGGGCGTGATCGTCGCCTCCGAGCCGCTGGCGGCGAAGATCGCCGAGAACTTCGACATCGACGCGCTGTTCGGCTGAACCCCGCGCGACCCCGTATACTCGCCGGTTCCGTAACCACGCCTTTCCCCGCGATGAGCAAGATTTTCCTGGCGCCCATGGAGGGCCTGGCCGACGCCCTGTTGCGCGACCTGCTCACGCGGGCGGGCGGCTACGACGGCGCGGTCTGCGAGTTCATCCGCGTTTCGGGCACGACGTTGCCCGCGCGCACCTTCCGGCGCGTCTGCCCCGAACTCGACGACGGCGGCCGCACGCCCAGCGGCACGCCGGTCGCCGTCCAGCTGCTGGGCAGCTGCCCGGAGCGCATGGGCGAGACCGCCGCGCGGCTGGCCCGGCTGTCGCCACACGGCATCGACCTCAATTTCGGCTGCCCCGCGCCGACGGTCAACCGGCACGGCGGCGGTGCCATGCTGCTCGACGATCCCGACCTGCTCCTGCGCATCGTCGCCGCCGTGCGCCGCGCGGTGCCCGAGGCGATCCCGGTGACGGCCAAGATGCGCCTGGGCGTCCGCGACACGGCGCGCACGCTGGACTGCGCCGCCGCGCTGCAGGCGGGCGGCGCCGCGGCGCTGGTGGTGCACGCGCGCACCAAGGTCGAGGGCTACCGCCCGCCGGCGCACTGGGAATGGATCGGCCGGGTGCGCGAAGCCGTGGCCGTGCCGGTGATCGCCAACGGCGAAATCTGGTCGCCGGACGATTACGCCCGCTGCCGCGCGGTGAGCGGCTGCGCCGACGTGATGCTCGGGCGCGGCGCGGTGGCCGACCCCTTCCTGGCCCGGCGCCTCCGGCGGACGGAAGGGGATGGCTGTTACGGCCCGCACGACCCGGCCGCGGACTGGCCCGAGCTGTCCGTCCTGCTGCTCGAATTCTGGCAACGGGTGAAAGCGCGCCTGCTGCTCCAGCATGCGCCGGGACGGCTGAAACTGTGGCTGAACCTGCTGCGGCGCGGCTATCCGCAGGCGGACCTGCTCTATCACCGGATACGCGGCTGCAGCGACGTCGGCGCCGTCGCCGCGGCGCTGGAGGCGGCGGCCGCCGCGCGCTAGGGCCATGCAGGCGAACTCCCGCGTGCCGGCCAGCGCACAGATCGCGGTGCACGAGCATCTGCCGGCGCTGCTCGAACGCCATCGGCGGGCGCCGTTCCGCAAGCCCTATGCCGACTACAACCGCGCCGCGTTCGCCGCCAGCGTCGGGCGCTGGCGGCGCATGGCGCCGGATGCGCCGCTGATCCTCGACGCCTGCTGCGGCACCGGCGAAAGCACGCTCGCCCTGGCGGCCCTTTTCCCGGACCATTACGTGCTCGGCGTCGACCAGTCCGCGGTCCGCCTGCGGCGGCGCCTGGCGGCGCAGGACGGCGGCGGCGAGCCGCTGCCGCCCAACGCCGGCTTCGTCCGCGCCGACCTGGTCGACTACTGGCGCCTGCTGCGCGACGAGGGCGTCCGTCTGGCGCGCCACTACCTGCTCTATCCGAACCCCTGGCCCAAGATCGGCCACCTCTCCCGCCGCTGGCACGGCCACCCGGTGTTCCCCGCCGTGCTGGAGCTCGGCGGCGTGCTCGAATGCCGCAGCAACTGGCGCATCTACGTCGAGGAGTTCTGTCTCGCGGTCGGCGCGCTGAGCGGGCGGGACGCCGTCTGCGAACCGTTCGTCCCGGACGCGCCGCTGACGCCGTTCGAGCGCAAATACCTGGCGTCCGGGCATGCGCTGTACCGGGCCGTGGTCGACCTGTGCACATCAGGGTGATCGCACGAACGCATCGGTGCTCTCTGCTGGCGAGAGCAAAGCACGATTTCGTGCAGACATCGTCGTCCCGGCGCAAGCCGGGACCCAGTTCGTGCCCCACGAAACTGGATTCCGGCTTGCGCCGGAATGACGGTACGGGCGCTTTGGCCTTGCCCTGAATTCCACCGGCATTCATGCGATCGCCCCTGCGACCCTGACGCGTCACGTGGGCGACACGTTTTCGGGGGATAATCGCCGGTTTCCCGATTCGCGACGGTAAACCATGCGTTCAATCTGTGTTTTCTGCGGCGCCTCGGCGGGGCGCGAGGCGGCCTATGCCGCGGCCGCCGCGGCGTTCGGCCGGCTGCTGGCCGGCGAGGGCATCGAACTGGTCTGGGGCGGCGGCAACGTCGGCCTGATGGGCGTGCTGGCCGATGCCGTGCTCGGCGCCGGCGGGCGGGCGTACGGGGTGATCCCGTCGTTCATGGCCGAGCGCGAGCTGGCGCATCCGCAGGCCACCGAAATGCGGGTGGTCGACAGCATGCATGCGCGCAAGGCGGCCATGGCCGACCGGGCCGACGCCTTCGTGGCCCTGCCCGGCGGCTTCGGGACGCTCGACGAACTGTTCGAGATCGTCACCTGGGCGCAGCTGCACATCCATGCCAAGCCGGTCGGACTGCTCAACGTGCAGGGCTTCTACGACCCGCTGCTGGCGATGGCGCGGCACATGTCGGCGGCGGGCTTCGTCAAGCCGCAGCACCTCGGCCTGCTGCACGTGGCCGCGGACGGCGCCGGGCTGCTGCGCTCGATGCGCGGATACGCTGCGCCGGAGGGTGATTGGCTCGCGCAGAAGCTGGCGCCCGACGCGCGCTGAAGGCGGCGCGCACGAAGGGTTTGCGGCGTGGGCGCCGCTGGGAGACAATCTGCGCCTCGTCCCGTTTCACCGAAGTCGAACGTGCCTGAACAAGCCTGTCTGAGTTGCGGCGCCTGCTGCGCCGCGTTTCGCGTCGATTTTCACCGCGAGGATCTGGCCGTCGCCGGCAAGGGCGGCGTGCCGGAGCGGATGGCCATCCGCCTGACGCCGACGCTGTACCGCATGTGCGGCACGGACGACGCGCCGCCGCGCTGCATCGCGCTGGAGGGCGAGATCGGCAAGAGCGTGCGCTGCTCGATCTACCGCGAGCGCCCCGGTCCCTGCCGCGATTTCGCGCCGTACGCGCCGCTCGGCATGGGCGATGAGGCCTGCGACCGCGCGCGGCGGCGCTACGGCCTGCCGCCGCTCGAACTGTGACCCGCCGTGGCGCGGGCAATCCCGTGAGGAGATACCGTGACGATCGCGCTTGAAGTCCGCGGCGAGCACATCCGGCTCGACCAACTGCTGAAAACGACGGGGCTGTGCCATTCCGGCGGCCAGGCGCACGCCGAGATCGATGCCGGCCGGGTGCGCGTGGACGGTACGGTGGAAACCCGCCGGCGCGCCAAGCTGCGGCCGGGACAGCGGGTCGATTACGCGGGCGAGACGGTGGTGCTGGCGTAGCGCCGCCGGCCGGGGATTTCTTTCGGCGGCCTCTTTTGTGCGTTTCGTGCACAATTGGCAGCAACTCCTGAAATAATATCAAGTCGCCGCGCCAATGCAGTGGCAAGGCCCGGCGCTAAAATGGCCGTCCCGGAATTCCAGCCTTTTTCATTTTTGATCTTTCTGAAAGGACGTTCTCATGCTCGAATCCTATCGTGCCCATGTCGCTGAACGGGCGGCCCTCGGCGTGCCGCCGCTGCCGCTGAGCGCCAAACAGACCCAGGAACTGATCGGCCTGCTCAAGAATCCGCCGAAAGGGGAAGAGCAGGTACTGGTCGAACTGATCAGCTACCGCGTCCCGGCGGGCGTCGATGACGCCGCCAAGGTCAAGGCCGAATTCCTGGCCAAGGTCGCCAAGGGCGAGGAATCCTGTGCGCTGATCTCCCGCGTCAAGGCCACCGAACTGCTCGGCACCATGCTCGGCGGCTACAACGTCAAGCCGCTGATCGACGTGCTCGGCGACGCCGAAGTCGGCGCCGTGGCCGCCGAGGCGCTGAAGAAGACCCTGCTCATCTTCGACTACTTCAACGACGTCAAGGCGCTGGCCGACCAGGGCAACGCCAACGCCCAGGCCGTGCTCAAGTCCTGGGCCGACGCCGAGTGGTTCACCTCGCGTCCGGAAGTCCCGGCCAGCCAGAAGCTGACCGTGTTCAAGGTCACCGGCGAAACCAACACCGACGACCTGTCGCCGGCGCCCGACGCCACCACGCGCCCGGACATCCCGCTGCACGCGCTGGCCATGCTGAAGAACCCGCGTCCCGGCATCGAACCCGAGCAGCCCGGCGTGCGCGGCCCGATCAAGCAGCTGCAGGAACTGGCCAAGAAGGGCAACCTGATCGCCTACGTCGGCGACGTGGTCGGCACCGGCTCCTCGCGCAAATCCGCGGCCAACTCCGTGCTGTGGTGGACCGGCGAGGACATCCCCTTCGTGCCGAACAAGCGTTGCGGCGGCGTCACCCTCGGCTCCAAGATCGCCCCGATCTTCTACAACACCCTGGAAGACTCCGGCGCGCTGCCCGTCGAGATCGACGTGGCGCAGATGGAAATGGGCGACGAGCTCGAACTGAAGATCGACGCCGCCACGACCAAGGTCGTTGCGCTGAAGAACGGCCAGGTCATCGCCGAAGCGCAGCTGAAGACGCCGGTGATCCTCGATGAAGTGCGCGCCGGCGGCCGCATCCCGCTGATCATCGGCCGCGCCCTGACCGGCCGCGCCCGCGCCGTGCTCGGCCTGCCGCCCTCGACGCTGTTCAAGGCGCCGCAGGAACCCGCCGACACCGGCA
>JADHEE010000632.1_pt1 | contig 12785 bp, 8 predicted proteins | sample 8952401 | NCBI WGS metagenome assembly JADHEE01 (sample SAMN16124438, study PRJNA663242) | bioreactor sludge metagenome | isolation source: sludge (ammonium) | place: India:Bengaluru | collected 2019-02-28
GAACGGCCAGAACGCCGTCGACGCGAGGCCGCCGAGCAGGGTGATCTGCGCGATGGGGCGCTTCGCGCCGCGACCGAACGCCTTGGCCAGCGCCGCGAACGCCGCGTCGTAGAGGGTCAGGCGCATCGCCGCGCCAAGGCCCACCCAACTCAACAGATACAGCCAATACGCATGCCCGAGCGCCAGCCCCGCGCAGCCCGCCGCCGCCAGCAGCGCGCCCAGGCTCATCGGCATGCGCCCGCCGACGCGGTCGATCAAACGCCCGACCGGCGACGACAGCACCCCCATCACCAGCAGCGCCAGGGAGAACCCGGAATAGACCGTGGCGTGGCTCCAGCCCATGTCGGCGGCGATCCGCCCGCCGAACACGCCGATCAGGTAGTACGAAAGCCCCCAGTGGAGAAGCTGCGACAGGCCGAGACAGAAGATCGCGACCGTGCGGGCCCGCCCGGTCATGCGCCGAACGCGACGTAAGCCAGCACCAGGAGCGCCGCGACCGCGGCCACCACCGCCCAAGGCTTGAACCCGGCCCCGCCGGTGGTCCACGGCGCGCGCGTCGAATACGAAACCCCGGTTCCCGGCATTCCGGCGGTGGTGCGGACTCCGTCCTTGCCGAGGTTGACCGACAACCCGCGCCCGCCGAGGGACAAACTCCCGCCGCTCTTGCTCAGATTCAGCCGCACTCCCGGCAGAATCCGCAACGTCTTCCGCACCCGCAAACCCATGCCCGAACCACTCCGACTCGTTGATTTCTCAGGCCATCAGGATGCGCCCCCGGCCCGAATCCTGGCAAGAGGGACAATATACGCCGGGTTGTCTAGATAAGGTTCAGGGCTTGAGGCGATAGCCGGTGCGGAAGATCCACCAGAGGACGGCGAGGCAGGCGGCCACGAACAGCAGGGTGAAGCCGAGGCTGGCCTCCACGCCGACGTCGCCGCTGCCGTAGAAGCTCCAGCGGAAGCCGCTGACCAGGTAGACCACCGGGTTCAGCAGGCTGATCGTGCGCCAGGGTTGGGGCAGCATGTCGATGGAATAGAACGCGCCGCCGAGGAAGGTGAGCGGCGTGACCACCAGCGACGGGATGATCGCGAGCTGTTCGAAGTTCTCCGCCCAGATGCCGACGATGAAGCCGAACAGGCTGAACGCCACCGAGGTGAGGACCAGGAACGCGATCATCCAGACCGGATGCTGGATATGGACCGGCACGAACGCGGTCGCCGTCGCGAGAATGATCAGGGCGAGCAGGATCGACTTGGTCGCCGCCGCGCCGACATAGGCGATCACCGCCTCGCCGAACGACAGGGGGGCGGAGAGAATCTCGAAGATCGTCTTGGTGAACTTGGGAAAATAGATGCCGATCGAGGCGTTCGAGATGCTCTGGGTGAGCAGCGAAAGCATGATCAGGCCGGGCACGATGAACGCGCCGTAGTCGACGCCGTCGACGGACTGGATCCGCGACCCGATCGCGCCGCCGAAGACGATGAAATAGAGCGCGGTGGTGATCACCGGCGTCGCCACGCTTTGCAGCATGGTGCGCATCATCCGCGCCATTTCGGTGCGGTAGATCGCCCAGATGCCGTGGAGGTTGAGGGACGACGGGCTCATGCGGCACGCGCGACGAGGCGGACGAAGATGTCCTCGAGCGAGGTGCGGCTGGTGTCGAGGTCCTTGAAGTCGATGCCTTTCTCGCCGAGGAGCCGCAGCAGCGCCGGAATGCCGGTGTCCTCGGCGTTGGCGTCGAAGCTGTAGACGAGCTGGTCGCCGTCGCCCGCGAGTTCCACCGGCCAGCCCGCCAGCTCGGGCGGCAACGCCGTCAACGGCTGTTGCAGCACCAGGGTGAGGCGGCGCTTGCCGAGCTTGCGCATCAGCTGCGCCGTGCCCTCGACCAGCAGCAGGCGGCCGCCGTCGATCACGCCGACGCGGTCGGCCATTTCCTCGGCCTCCTCGATGTAGTGGGTGGTGAGGATCACGGTGACGCCCTGGTCGCGCAGCCGCCGCACCAGCGCCCACATGTCGCGCCTGAGCGCGACGTCGACGCCCGCGGTCGGCTCGTCGAGGAACAGCAGTTCGGGCTCGTGGCTGAGCGCCTTGGCGATCATCACCCGCCGCTTCATCCCGCCCGAAAGCTCGATGACGCGGCTGTCGCGCTTGTCCCAGAGCGAGAGATCGCGCAGCAGCGATTCGATGTAGGCGGGGTTCGGCGGCTTGCCGAACAGGCCGCGGCTGAAGCTCACGGTGTTCCAGACGGTGGCGAAGATGTCGAGCGCGATCTCCTGCGGCACCAGGCCGATCATCGACCGCGCGGCGCGGTACGCGGTGCGGGTGTCGTGGCCGTCCACCAGCACCTGCCCCGAGGTCATCGCCACCGTGCCGCAGACGATGCTGATCAGCGTCGTCTTGCCCGCGCCGTTGGGCCCGAGCAGGGCGAAGATCTCGCCGCGCTCGATCGCAAGGTCGACCGCCTGCAACGCGGTGAAGCCGGTCTTGTAGGTTTTGGTGACGGCAAGGACCGAAAGAATCGGCGGCGGCATGAACGTTCCCTCATCGCGAACCGGCGCCCGGCGTTCGCACCCCGGGCGTCGTCTTCGTCCATATCGGGGGGATCGGCGATGGCGGCAAGCCGTCGCGGTGCGGGCGGCGGCGATTACATCCCCAGCACCGCCGCCAGTTGCGTGCCCTCGGCGATCAGGGAGGCCATGTCGCCCTGGCCGACGATGCGGCCCTGTTCGAGGAGGAGGGCGCGGTCGGCGAGCGCGGCGGCGAAGCGCCAGTTCTGTTCCGAGAGGAGGATGGCGAGGCCGGCGGACTTGACGTCGGCCAAGGCGGCGGCGAGGTCCTCGACCACTTTTGGAGCGATGCCTTCCGAGGGTTCGTCGAGGAGGAGCAGGCGGGGCTGGCCCATCAGGGTGCGGGCGACGGTGAGCATCTGCTGTTCGCCGCCCGAAAGATGCCCGGCGGGGCGCTTGAGCAGCGCCTTCAGGTGCGGGAAGACGGCGAGCACGCGGTCCTCGTCCCACTCGGGCGCGTCGGGGCGGGGAGGCTGGCGGCCCACGTCGAGATTCTCCCACACCGTGAGCCCGGCGAAGATGCGGCGGTCCTCGGGCACCCAGCCGAGTCCGGCGCGCGCGGCGGCGTAGGGGGGCTGGCGGGTGAGATCGAGGCCGTCGAACGCGACGCGCCCGGAGAAGATCCGGGTGAGCCCCATCGCCGATTTGAGCGTGGTGGTCTTGCCCGCGCCGTTGCGACCGATCAGGGCGACGGCCTCGCCCCTCGCGACGGCAAGATCAATACCGAACAGCACCCGTGCCGCGCCATATCCGGCATCCAATCCGGCGATTGTCAGCACCTTGTTGCCTCCGTCGGTTTCTCGCCATAAAGCATTGCAAAACGGCCAATAGTCCTTAGCCTAATACGGGCGAGGAACAACGCTAAAAAGCAAGGAAACGCCAAAATGGCTCCTGCATTGTCGATCGGCTCCGAGACCACCGTGGCCGAAATCGTCGCCCTGGCGCGGCAGAAGATGGACGCCGCGCGGGCCAAGCCCGCCGACATCGCCACCGTCGGCGAATTCATCGGACAGTTTTACCGCACCGTGGCTCCCGGCGACATCGTCGGCAAGCCGCTCGAATCGTTGTACGGCGCGGCGCGCTCCGCCTGGTCGCAGGTGCAGCAGCGGCGCAAGCCGGGGCAGCTCGCGATCCGCGCGTTCAACCCGACGTCGGACGAGCACGGCTGGACCTGCGAGCACACGGTGGTCGAGATCGTCAACGACGACATGCCGTTCCTGGTGGACTCGGTCACCGCGGCGCTGGCCGGGCTCGACCTCGAAGTCCACGTGATCATCCACCCGGTGATCGCGGTCGAGCGCGACGCGGCGGGCGACCTGGTGCGCCTGCTGCCCGCCGCTCCCGAGGCCACCGCGGCGGAATCGGTGATGCACGTGGAGGTGACGCGCCAGACCGACGCCGACAAGCTCGCCCACATCGTCGCCGAGCTGACCTCGGTGCTGGACGACGTGCGCTCCGCCGTCACCGACTGGCCCGCGATGCGCGCCCGCCTCGGCGAGGCGATGGCGAGCAACATGCCCGAGGAAGAGTGCCACGAGTGCCGCGCCTTCCTCGAATGGTTGCAGGACAGCCACTTCACCTTCCTCGGCTCGCGGGTCTACCACTCGGTCGAGGCCGGCTCGGGCCCGGCGCTGCGCGTCGACGCGGATTCGGGCCTCGGCGTGCTGCGCGATCCCGAGCGCCGGGTGTTCGACGAACTCCAGGCCAACGCCGCCGGCCAGGTCGAGGTGCGGATCTTCAACCAGGACGGCCCGCCGCTGATCGTGGCCAAGAGCGTGCGCCGCGCCACCGTGCACCGCCCGGTGGCGATGGACGCGATCGTGGTCAAGCGCCGCGATGACGCGGGCAACGTGGTGGGGATCTGGCTGTTCCTCGGCCTGTTCACCGCCGAGGTCTACACCAACTCGCCCATCGACGTGCCGATGCTGCGCGGCAAGATCGCCCGCGTGCTCGCCTCCGCCGGGTACCGCGCCAACAGCCACGACGGCAAGAAGCTCCTCAGCATCCTCGACAACCTGCCGCGCGACGAGCTGTTCCAGTCGAGCGAGGCGCACCTGGGCGAGGTCGCGGTGCGGATTCTCCAGCTCCAGGAACGTCGCCGCGTCGCGCTGTTCCTGCGCGCCGACGACTTCCACCGCTTCATGTCGTGCCTGGTCTACGTGCCGCGCGACCGCTTCGACACGCCGCTCCGCCTCAAGGTGCAGGACATCCTCGAAAAGGCGTTCGCGGGCGAGATGCTCGCCTACTACACCCAGATCGGCGATTCGCCGCTGGCGCGCCTCCAGGTCCTGGTGCGCACCGACCCTGGCCGCATGCCGGTGTTCGACGCCGCCGAGATCGAGGCGCGCATCGCCAACGTCGCCCGCGCGTGGGAGGACAACCTCCGCGACGCGCTCTATCGCGGCCTCGGCGAGGAGCGGGGCGCGGGGCTGCACCGCCGCTACGCCCGCGCCTTCCCAGTCAACTACATCGAGCACTTCGACGCCGACACCGCGGTGTTCGACATCACCCGCGTCGAGGACACCCTGAAGTCGGGCGAGCTCGGCCTCAACCTCTACCGCCCGCTCGAGGCCCAGCCGGGCGAAGTCCGCCTCAAGGTCTTCCACGCCGGGGCGGCGGTGCCGCTTTCCGACATCCTGCCGATGCTCGAAGGCATGGGTCTGCGGGTGATGGAGGAACTCCCCTACGCGCTCAAGCTCGGCGACGGCGCGGAACGCAACGTGTGGATCCACGACTTCGGCATGCGCGCGGCGCACGGCGGCGAGGTGGACATCCAGGCGGTGCGCCAGCCGTTCCAGGACGCGCTCCGGCGGGTCTGGACCGGCGAGGTGGAAAGCGACGGCTTCAACCGCCTGGTGATCGGCGCGGGCCTCACCGCGCGCGAGGTGATCGTGCTGCGCGCCTACGCCAAGTACCTGCGCCAGGTCGGCTTCGCGTTCTCGCAAACCTACATCGCGGGCGCGCTCGTCGACCACGCCGACGTCACGCGGATGCTGGTGGACCTGTTCCACGCCCGCAACAACCCGGCGCTGGCCAAGGACGGCGTCGAGACCGCCGCGGCGCTGGAGGCGAAGATCCTCCAGGCCCTCGACGCGGTGGAAAGCGCCGACGCGGACCGCATCCTGCGGCGCTACCTCAACCTCGTGCGCGCCACGCTGCGCACCAACTACTACCAGACCGAGGCGGACGGCTCGCACCGCCCGACGCTCGCGTTCAAGCTCTCCAGCCGCGACCTCGAGGATTTGCCGAAGCCGCGCCCGTGGGTGGAAACCTTCGTCTATTCGCCGCGCGTCGAGGCGGTGCACCTGCGCGGCGGCAAGGTCGCGCGCGGCGGCATCCGCTGGTCCGACCGGCCCGAGGACTTCCGCACCGAGATCCTCGGCCTGATCAAGGCGCAGATGGTGAAGAACGCGGTGATCGTGCCGGTCGGCGCGAAGGGCGGCTTCATCGTCAAGCGGCCCCCGGCAACCGGCGGGCGCGAGGCGTTCCTCGCCGAGGGCGTCGCATGCTACAAACTGTTCATGCGCGCGCTTCTGGGCCTTGCCGACAACCTCGTCGGCGGCGCGGTGGTGCCGCCCAAGGACACCGTGCGGCACGACGGCGACGACCCCTACCTGGTGGTCGCGGCGGACAAGGGCACGGCGACGTTCTCCGATATCGCCAACGCCGAATCCCAGGCCGCCGGGTTCTGGCTCGACGACGCGTTCGCCTCGGGCGGGTCGCAGGGCTACGACCACAAGGTGATGGGCATCACCGCACGCGGCGCGTGGGAATCGGTCAAGCGCCACTTCCGCGAAATCGGTCGCGACATCCAGTCCGAGCCGTTCACCGCGGTCGGCGTCGGCGACATGGCGGGCGACGTGTTCGGCAACGGCATGCTGATGTCGCGCCAGACCCGGCTCGTCGGCGCGTTCAACCACATCCACATCTTCCTCGACCCCGACCCGGACGCGGAAACCTCCTACGCCGAGCGCAAGCGGCTGTTCGACACGCCGCGCTCCACCTGGGCGGACTATGATCCGAAGCTGATCTCGAAGGGCGGCGGGGTGTTCAGCCGCCAGGCCAAGTCGATCACGGTCTCGCCCGAGGTCAAGGCGCGCTTCGGCCTCGCCACCGACGTGGTGACGCCCAACCAGATGATCCGCGCCATCCTCGGCGCGGACGTCGACCTGCTGTTCTTCGGCGGCATCGGCACCTACCTCCGCGCCTCCGACGAAACCGACGCGGAAGTCGGCGACCGCGCCAACGACGCGGTGCGCTTGAGCTCGAAAATGGTGCGGGCGAAGGTGGTGGGCGAGGGCGCGAACCTCGGCGTCACCCAGCGCGCGCGCATCGAGTTCGGCCAGCTCGGCGGGCGGATCAACACCGACGCCATCGACAACTCGGCGGGCGTGGACTGCTCCGACCACGAGGTCAACATCAAGATCCTGCTCAACGAGATCGTCGCGCGCGGCGACATGACGGTGAAGCAACGCAACACCCTGCTCGCCACCATGACCGACGACGTGGCGCAGCTCGTGCTGCGCGACAACTACCTGCAAAGCCAGGCGCTCTCGATGATGGAAGCGCACGGCGCGGACCGGCTCGACGAGCAGGCCCGCCTGATCCGCCACCTCGAACGCATCGGTCGCCTCGACCGGGGCATCGAGTTCCTCCCGACGGAAGAGGAACTCGCCGAGCGCATCGCCAAGCGCGGCGTCCTCACCCGGCCGGAAGCGGCGGTGGTGATGCCGTACTGCAAGCTCTGGCTGTTCGACGAACTCATCGACAGCGACCTGCCCGACGAAGCCCAGCTCGACCCGGAACTCCTCGGCTACTTCCCCGAGGCGCTGCAAAAGGGCTTCGCATCCGCGATCCACTCCCATCGCCTGCGGCGCGAAATCGTCGCCACGGTGATCGGCAACGCGATGATCAACCGCATCGGCGGCACCTTCCTCACCGAAATGATCGAGGAAACCGGGCGTACGCCGTCGGACATCACCCGCGCCTTCATCGTCGCGCGCTCCGCCTTCTCGCTCGAGGCGATCTGGGAGGCGATCGAGGCGCTCGACAACCAGGTTCCGGCGGCGACCCAGCTCGGGATGCTGATGGCGATCAACCGCGCGGTGCGGGCGATCGTCGCCTGGATCCTGCGCCACACCCCGGCGCCGGTCGACATCCCGGGCCTGAGCGTGCGCCTCAAGGCGGGTGCGGAGGCGCTGCTGCCCGCGCGCATGGCCCTCGACCCGCAGGACCACGAACTCGGGCGGCTCTGGGCGGCGGCGGGCGTGCCCGACGAACTGGTGCGCCGCACCCTCGCCCTCGAGGCGATGGTCTCGGTGCCCGACGTCGTCACCCTGGGCGAAGTCCGCAAGGTCGCCATCCCGATGGCGGCGGTGGCCTACGACCGGGTCGGCGCGCGCTTCGGCTTCGGCTGGCTGCGCACCCAGGCGGGCCGCCTCGTGCCGCGCACCCACTGGCAGAAGCTCGCCATCGGCGCGCTGATGGAAGACTTCGCCGAGCAGCAGCGCGACGTCGCCCAGGGCGTTCTGGCCCTGATCGGCGAAGGCGGCAGCCCGGACGGCGTCGAACCCGCGCTCGCCCAGTGGATCGCCGCCAATACCTACGCGGTGGACCAGGCCGACCGCCTGCTCGGCGAGTACCAGGACGCCGCCCAGCCGCCGGACCTCGCCATGCTCACCGTCGCGGCAAGGCAGTACCGGACGATGGCGCGGAGCTGACAAAAAGATGCGGAGGGACTCGGTCCCTCCGCGCCTCCCATAAGTTTTAGGTTGGTTTTTCGCGCGAAGCGCAGGAATCCTTTTCGACCGAGGCGAAGGGGTCTCCGCTTCGCGGAAAAACCGAAAGGGGTCTGGGGTCCGCGACCCCAGCGGGCGCGGGCAGAGCCCGCATCTTCGACCGCGCGCAGCGCAGGAGTCCCATGGCAAAGTCCAAGAGTTCTCCGCTTCGCGGGAAAAACCAAGGGGGTCTGGGGCCCGAAGGCCCCAGCGGGTGCGGGCGGAGCCCGCATTCCGGCGCGCGCGCCGCCTGGGGCTGGTGCCTCTACGACTGGGCCAACTCGGCGTTCCCCACCGTGGTTCAGACCTTCGTGATTTCGACGTTCTTCACCCAGGCGGTGGCGGAGACGCCGGAGCGCGGCACCGCGCTTTGGGGCTGGGCGATGTCGGCGGCGGGGTTGGCAATTGCGGTGATGAGTCCGTTTCTCGGCGCGATGGCGGACCGGTCGGGGCGGCGGACGCGGTGGGTGGCGGCGTTCACCCTCGGGATGTGCCTCGCCACCGGGCTGTTGTGGTTCGTGCGGCCCGAGCCGGGGTCGGCGACGCTGTGCCTGGTGCTGGTGGCGGTGGGGACGGTGTGCTTCGAGATCGGCACGGTGTTCTACAACGCGCTGCTTCCGGCGCTTAGCCCTCCCGGGCGAATCGGCAGGCTGTCGGGCTGGGCGTGGGGTCTCGGGTATCTCGGCGGGCTCGTCTGCCTCGTCGCGGTGCTGTTCGGCCTGATCAAGGCGTCGCCGCCGCCGTTCGGACTCGACCCCGGGCAAGCCGAGCCGGTGCGCGCCTCGGCGGTGCTGGTGGCTGGGTGGATGGCGGTGTTTTCGCTGCCCTTCCTCGCCTGGGTCAAGGACCCCAGGGGCGAAGGCGGCAGCCTCGCGGCGGCGGCCAGGGACGCGCTCCCCAGCCTCGTCCGCGCGGTGCGGCGCTGGCCGCCCGCGACCCGCGTCGGGCGCTTCCTGCTCGCGCGGATGCTCTATACCGACGGCCTCAACACCCTGTTCGCGTTCGGCGGCGTCTACGCGGCGGGCACCTTCGGCATGCCGCTCACCGACGTGATCGTCTTCGGCATCGCGCTCAACGTCACCGCCGGGCTCGGTGCAGCCGTCAGCGGCTGGCTCGACGACGCACTCGGCCCCAAAACCGTGATCCTCGGCGCGGTCGCGGCAATCGCCGCCATCGGCCTCGCCCTCGTCCTCACCACCAGCGTCGCGATGTTCTGGGCGCTCGGCCTGCTGCTCGGCCTGTTCCTCGGCCCCGCGCAGGCCGCCTCGCGCACCTTCATGGCCCGCATCGCGCCGCCCGACGACGTCAACGCCTGCTTCGGCCTCTATGCCCTCTCGGGCAAAGTCACCGCCTTCGCCGGTCCCGCCGTCCTCGCCGCCGTCACCTCCGCCACCGACTCCCAACGCGCGGGCATGGCGACGATCCTCGCCTTCCTCGCAGCGGGCGGTCTGCTGCTCGTCACGGTGCCGAGGCCGGGTCGGGAGTGAAGGCTTTAAGAGGGTAAGAGCCGGGCTCTGCCCGGGCCCGCTGGGGCCTTGGGCCCCAGACCCCATTTGTTTTTGCGCGTAGCGCTATGAAACCATCACGCGGCGTGAGGGCTGATTGCCGCTTCGCGGCGGAAAACAAAGGGGAGGCCTGGAGGGCCTAAGGCCCTCCAGGTGGGGTTCGGGGCGACAGCCCCGATCCGGCTTCAGCCGAAGCGCACCGCGGTGCCGTTGGCGGAGACCATCAGCATGGTTTTGTCGTCGCCGCCGATGACTTCGTAGTCGAGGTCGACGGCGATCACGGCGTGGGCGCCGAGGTTGTAGGCTTCCTCGCGCATGTCGGCGAGGGCGAGCTGCTTGGCGTCGCGCAGCGCCTTTTCGTAGCCGCCGGAACGCCCGCCGACGACGTCGCGGATGCCGGCGAAGAAATCCTTGAACACGTTGGTGCCCATGATCGCCTCGCCGCTGACGATGCCGAGGTAGGCGGTGACTTTGTGATCCTGGATGCCATCGGTGGTGGTGACCATGATGTCGTCGGCGGGATTGCGGGCCATGGAAGTCTCCAATCAGATCGAGCGGTCAAACGCGAAAAACTCAATGCCGGAAGTGTCGCATCCCGGTGAACACCATGGCAAGGTTGGCGGCGTCGGCGGCGGCGATGACGTCGGCGTCGCGGATCGAGCCGCCCGGCTGGATCACCGCCGTCGCGCCCGCCTCGGCGGCGGCGAGGAGGCCGTCGGCGAAGGGGAAGAACGCGTCGGAGGCGACCACCGAGCCCTTGGCCAGGCTTTCGCCGAGGCCCGCGGCGTGGGCGGCGTCTTCCGCCTTGCGCGCGGCGATGCGCGAGGAATCGACGCGGCTCATCTGGCCCGCGCCGATGCCGACGGTAGCGCCGTCCTTGACGTAGACGATGGCGTTGGACTTGACGTGTTTGGCGACGGTGAAGGCGAACAGCAGGTCGCGCATTTCCGCCGGGGTCGGCACGCGCTTGGTCACCACCTTGACGTCGGCGGCGGAGATCCGCCCGTTGTCGCGCGACTGCATCAGCACGCCGCCCGCCAGGGTCTTGGCGAACCAGCCGGTGGCGGTGGGGTCGGGCATGCCGCCGGTGAGCAGCAGGCGGAGGTTCTTCCGCGCCGCGAACAGGGCGATGGCGTCGGCATCGGCCTCGGGGGCGATCACCACTTCGGTGAAGATCTTCGAGACCTCTTCCGCCACCGCGGCGGTGAGGCGGCGGTTGAGCGCGACGATGCCGCCGAAGGCGCTCACCGGGTCGCATTTGAGCGCGTCGGCGTAGGCTTTGAGGATGTCCCTGCCGGCGGCCACGCCGCACGGGTTGGCGTGCTTGATGATCGCGACGGCGGGCTCGGTGAACTCGGCGACCAGCTCGAAGGCGGCGTCGGTGTCGTTGAGGTTGTTGTAGGACAGCTCCTTGCCCTGCACCTGGCGCGCGGTGGCGACGCCCGGGCGATTGGAGCCGTCGGCGTAGAACGCGGCCTGCTGGTGCGGGTTTTCGCCGTAGCGGAGCTCCTGCACCCGGGTGCCGGTGATGAACAGCTTCTCGGGGAAGGTTTCGCCGCGCGCGACGGCGAACCAGCGGGCGATGGCGGCGTCGTATTCGCCGGTGCGGGCGAAGGCCTTGTGCGCCAGCTCGCGGCGGAACTCGGCGGTGGTGGAGACCGCGTGGGCGGCGAGTTCGGAGGTGACGCGGACGTAGTCGGCGGGGTCCACGACCACCGTCACCGCCGCGTGGTTCTTGGCCGCGGCGCGGATCATCGAGGGCCCGCCGATGTCGATGTTCTCGACGCAGGTGTCGTAGTCCGCGCCCTTGGCGACGGTCGCCTCGAACGGGTAGAGGTTGACCACGACGAGGTCGATCGGGTCGATCCCGGCGTCGGCCATCGCCTGCTCGTGCGCCGCGTTGCCGCGGATGCCGAGGATGCCGCCGTGGATCTTCGGGTGCAGGGTCTTGACCCGACCGTCGAGCATTTCCGGGAAGCCGGTGTGGTCGGCGACCTCCTTGACCGGGATGTGGGCGTCGCGGAGCGCCTTGGCGGAGCCGCCGGTGGAGAGGATTTCCACGCCGAATTCGTGCAGCGCGTGGGCGAAGTCGATCAGGCCGGTTTTGTCGGAAACCGAGATCAGCGCGCGGCGGATCGGGGTGTGGTCGGAGGGGGACATGGTTACGGGTCCTTCGAAGTGAGACGGCGGAAGTTCTAGGATGCGGCGGCCTGGTCGGGCGCGGGCATCGCGTATTCGGGCACCAGGGTGCGCAGCACCGCCATCGCGGCGTCGGCGTCGCCCTCGCGGCAGGCGGCCTCGAGCCGCGCCAGCAGCGCCTGGACCTCGGCGAGTTCGACGGGACGGGGCGCGGCCAGGAGCACGCCCTTTGCGGCGGTGGGCAGCAGCTCCTCGTCGCCGTGGAAGACCTCCTCGAACATCTTCTCGCCCGGGCGCAGCCCGGTAAAGACGATGGGAACGTCGATTTCCGGGCGCAACCCCGCAAGGCGGATGATCTGCCGCGCGAGGTCGACGATCTTCACCGGTCGGCCCATTTCGAGGACGTAGATCTTGCCCTTGTGGTCGCCCGACTGCCCCGGCGCCATGGCCATCGCGCCCGCCGCGATGACGAGCTCGACCGCCTCGCGGATGGTCATGAAGTAGCGCTGCATTTCGGGGTGGGTGACGGTGAGCGGGCCGCCCTCGCGGAGCTGCTTCTCGAACAGCGGCACCACCGAGCCGGTGGAGCCCAAGACGTTGCCGAAGCGCACGGTGATGAAGCGGGTATGGGGCGCGGCGAGATCCATCGCCTGGCAGACGCATTCGGCGATGCGCTTGGACGCGCCCATCACGTTGGTGGGGTTGACGGCCTTGTCGGTGGAGACCATCACCATGGCGCGCGCGCCGTGGGCGACGCAGGCCTCGGCGACGTTGCGCGAGCCCACCGCGTTGGTGCG
>JADHEE010000633.1_pt1 | contig 12776 bp, 14 predicted proteins | sample 8952401 | NCBI WGS metagenome assembly JADHEE01 (sample SAMN16124438, study PRJNA663242) | bioreactor sludge metagenome | isolation source: sludge (ammonium) | place: India:Bengaluru | collected 2019-02-28
TTACTTTTTATTCCTAAAATAATATATATTCCATTAAAATAAACAGTTATAAAAGGTTTAAAAGTTAAATTTTTATAATTAAAATTAGACAAATCTAATGAATAATAAATTTTATTCGATGTAGAATTGTAAGCACACATAAATAATTTATCATTTATACCTGTTATATTTGTAAAAACCATATCAGAAGGAAAAGTAAACACAGATGAAGGACTTGTACCATCAAGATTACTTCTGTAAAGGTTTCCATCGTTTTCTTTAACCGAAAATAAGTATGACGAACATTTTGTAATTTTATATCCAGAAATTGTTCCAGTTAATTTTGTCCAACTAATACCATTGTTGATTGATTTATGTACTGTATTGTCCCAATTAGTAATAAAAAAAGTACCATTATCACACCCGACAATATCTTTTGCTCTAATGGCTGGGTCAAAAACTTCTGACCATGTAGTGCCGTCTGCTGAACGAAATACAGAACCAACTTCATCTACTGCAATAAATACACTGTTATTATATATAACTTTTAAAAACCTACCGTACATTCCAGAAGAAGAAGTTGCAACCAAAGTAAAATTAGAAAAATCAGATGTTTTATATATCTTTCCCTGTGTTGAGGCTTCTGTAATTAAATAGATACCATTACCAAAACAAATACTTGTAACGCAATAACTTGATGTTATTTTCTTACAATCTATTTTTAATAATGAATTTTCTGTCAATTGATATACACCATCATCATCCTGAATACATAATTCATGTATGCCGTCTATCTTCTTAACAAATAGTTCATGTGCATCTGTAAGATGTGTCGGAGTATCTGAAGGTATTCCAAGATTGTCATACTCTACATATTCTCCAAGCGTAACTTTACTGTGATACCCATCAGCCGTTGCAAGCGTGGTGTCATTCACATCGTTCATGTTATGGTCAAGACCGAATCGCTCTTTAAACTGTTGCTTAATAGAACGAATGACCTGAAAGATTAACTCAAACAGGTCACTTGCAAGCGGTGATTTTTCATCAAATGGTATCACTTATTGTCTCCAACAATCATTGAAATCCTTGAAAGTATCAGGCTCTTCTTTAAGTATCTTCATGCACCAATCTCTCTTAATAGCATTAGCGCACTCCTTAGTCATAGTGTCGCTATTAACGCCTTCTCTGGCAAGATACCTTGAGCAATAGCAGGAGTAAGGCTCATTGTCTACTCTAGTAGCCTGAGTCTTACACCCTACACTCTGAAGAATACATACAGCTATAGCAAAGGCTATGAGTATAGCCAATGCCATTGCTGAAATCTTTTTAAGAACCTCTATCCAAATCATAGTGCGTACTCCACTCCGACTACAGTAGCAGATATAATGCCTGTTGCAACTCCAAGAACCTTACATATAATGTCAGTTCCGGCAGGGTATTTAAGGCTTACCTCTTTATTCTCAACATCTCTTCCTAAATAAATAGGCGCTGATGATTGGTCTACTTCTACTTGAAAGTCTGTGTATAGTATAGGACCTGTGGCGTTTCTTCTTACCACACCCGATACGCTATCAAAGTTTGACATTATCTTAAATGTAGTTCCCTTGAGAGTAGTAGTAGCACGGTTGCTTACTATACCGTCAAATATCTCTACAACCTTTCCTGCTGGCACTGTATAGATAATCTGTTTAGAAGTATTCTCACCTGCAAGTATGCTTGCCATAGTTACAGTATTTCCGTTGTTCTTAACAGTGATTATACCTGCCGGAACAAGACCTGTGCCTGTTGCAACTACCTTGACATCGTTTATTCTGAATACATCATTTGCAGTCATTACGACATCAGTAGTACCGTTCATATTTACTATCTCTGACTTCTCTGCAAAGTTAGTATCAAGATATATAACTTTAACCTGCCATGCACCTGAACCGGAAGTCATAACATCATTTGCTGATGTAGACACAACTTTAGGCTGAGTTGCCGCCGCTAAAAATGTATAGTCTGAAGCTACACCCCAAACAGCATAATTGCTTACTGCTACAGCAGGACAATAACCGACCTTTCTCCATGCGTGCTTATTGCTTTTTCTTGGATATACCTCTCTCATTCTCTTACCTCTTCTTTAGTATCGTCTGTGGCATCAATCTCTATAGGACCTGCCTTAATCTTTAATCCGTAATGCCATAGTCTGTAAGAAATGGCAATAAAAATAATTCCTGCAACCACCAGACCTCCGCAGATTACAAACAACTGAAACCACATTGGAAGTGTTTCAAAATACACTATCAAACTCATATATACTCCTTTAAATATTCTATATTATCACCCTGTTTTAAACTCTCTGTAGTTACGCCAACCCCTCTGTTGTTAGGGTCTGATATATAAAGCACTCCATTGACATAGTAAGCGCCCATGAAGTGAGTACCGTACTCATTGTTTATCTTCATCTTATAAACAGTTTCTTTAAGGCTTGTAAATGGTGGATATATTTTAATAACAGCAGTAGGTTCTTTACATACAGATTTAAGAAACTTAGGCTCTTCCCAATCTATAAATCCATATTTATTTATAGCACCAGACTTGTAGTTATCTTTAAAAAAGTCAGTATATGAGCAATCTATTTTACCAAGTGAAAACAGCACGGCATATGTAACGATTGAATTGCAATGAGTTCTAAGAAGTTTAAGAGCCTCTTCTTCATCACACCACATAACGTGCATTATAGAGTATAAGGCTTCAGAAGGCATTTTAGTACGTTCGGGATGCTGATTGTTGTGATATATAATGTTATTTAAAATTTCAGATTCTTTCATCTACTGCACAACTCCTTATGTACTGCGTGTTCTCCCTCTAATCGGGATAGTCTAGTTTCGTGTTCTCCGGTTATCTCCTTAAACTCATCGTGTTCGCTATTATTATGCTCCCTATGTCGTTGGAGTAATAGCATAAAGATACTCCCACATAGAACAATAAGAAACCCGATAGTAGCAAGGAGCAAACCCCAAGACCACATAATAACAGATAATTCCTTTTCTCCCATTTACTCATTCCTATCCTCTATCACAATAAAGATGAGTTCCCATTAGAAACTCTCGGCGCTACTGTTTCAGGGATAGACCTTCTAGCCTTGTCCTCCATCATAGCACCTTCCAATGCCACATTAAAATACTGCATATAAATCTGCTGAGATTGCCATTCGTCCTGCTGAAGTTTAATCTGAGCAGTCACATAGAAGATGATACACTCGGCACAATACCTGCTTATATCATCTTCATATGCACTGAATACTGCGTCAACAGCAGTTCCCAAAACGGGAACTATAGGCAGGAATCTCCAGTATAGAAACTTTGCAGTCCTGACCTCTGACGGTATAGGGTAAAAATATATATATTGACCGTCTATTCTGAATTGTGACGGATATTCTGCTGTCTCTGAATTTGTCTGAAGACCTCTATCTAGGTGGTCTGCTATGTCCATTTGTGAAAGTACAGGTGTGCCATAAGTCTGACCGTCTACCATAAACCATACTTTTTCTATTTCTTTAAAGTCGTTTATACCTGCGGTAGTAAGACCTGCGAGTGTATATGACTGAGTGCCTGCAACTGTATCAAGAGAACCTAGAGACAATGTAAACCAGAAGTTATAATCTCTATTAAGCATCCTTTGGCATGATGCTATTTTCTTCCTGATAGGTACAGGCATATTCTCAGGCACTACTGCCCCTGCAAAACAGTTTAATAGAATCTCGTCATATATCTCGCCGTATGTCATTATTTATCCTCTAGAAGTTTATCAAGGTCTTCGTCTGTAATAGCTTCAGGAATTGAAGCTAACTTTATATTCTCAAGTTCTGTCTCCAGAGCCTTAATTTTCTCTTCATGCTGTTCTTTCAGGAACATTTCTCTCTCTTTCATTCTTGCCTCTACAAGAGCATTGATTGTGTCTTCCTGAACCTTTGCATTAACCTCTTCTTTCTCTGATACAAATGTTTTCTTTCCGTCTACAATCACAAGTTTGTATGTATCAAGAATAGTAAGGTCATATCTTTTATGGGATATTTTCTCGTATCTGTCCTGCGGATTGTCTATATCCACTCCGTGTTCTGCCTGTTTTTTATTAACAGGTACAGCTTCTAGTGTTACAGCTTCACTTAAAGCGTTATAAGCCTCTTCTGGCATATAGCTTATCTCTCCGTCTATAACTAGATATTCATTGCAATTCGCTGAGAAATTCTTTCTTTTGCTATACGATTTACTTCTCTTGTCTTCGTTGAAATTAACCTTGCACTTGTAAATCTTCTGACCAAGTACGCTTGCAGGTAATCCCTGTGCTATTTTTTCTGCTGTTAAGACTTCCATTTATCACCTCTTATAATAAGGTGGGGCTGTTACACCCCACCAGATTTATTTACTCAGCGTAGATGCTGAGGACTTCAGCCGCTATGTTTACAGTAGTATCAAGACCTACAGTAAAGCCTCTACCAACACCGCTGTTAGCAGATGCAGAACCAACAGTAGTAATAGTTCCTGTAACCGGATTTTTAGTACCGTCTGTGTTTACACCATATACTGCTGTGTCAGGTACGGTTATACCGTGTGAAGTAACCTTGGTTACTGCACCTGTAGCGGCAGTTGTAAGAAGTGCATTAGCGGCACTCATACCTTCCCACCACTCTAACTTAGAGAGAGATGTAAGGTTCTGCACAATTACGTGCTTAGGTTTGAACCCACAAACTACTGAGAAAGCAATCGCAGTAGCCGGAGTTGTGAAATAAGCCTGATATGAGTCTCTGTATTTACTAGACATTATTGTCCTCCTGATTTATTTACTATAAAAGTTTATACCGTCACAGACTATGCCGTAACGCCCACTTGATACCTGTACATTCTATCATCATCAAGTATCTTGGCTGTATATCTAGCTTTCCATCCAACAGTAGAATAAAGTTCAAGAGGTCCACCAACTTCTTTCTTATCCTTTCTGATAGTCTTAATACCACCATCGGCATCAACAACACCAAAAGCATCTGGTCCAAGCGCAAGACATTTGTGGACGTCTATGTTTGTATTTCCAGCAAGACCTGTAGTGCCAACAGAACCACCGCCAGCAGATGCTACCGGAGCGTTAGTAGTAACAACAAATCTGAAGTACCCGAATGAACCCATTTCATACTCTTCGATACCGTTCTGAGATGGGTATTTAGCAACAGGCACAAAACCTGTAACTGAGTTTTCAAGGTCATAGAGAACCTGTGGAGATATAATCATAAGCCATGCGTTGTTAATAGCTACAGTAGAAACGCCTGCGTTGGCACCTATCATATTTTTGAAGAACGGAGTCTTCTTAACCATCATAGCTCTTGCAAGTTTTCTGAGGTCTGCATCTGTAACTTTGGTCACGATGTCAGTAATAGCGGCGACTGAACCTGCCTGCATTACATTAGTTCCACCATGAATGTTGTCTCTTGTAATCTCATCTATAGATTCTACAGCCTGCCAAGATGCTCTTTCCTGAGCGATAGTTACTTCAGGGTCAATCCTGTAAACTTCACAGTCTTCAGTAAGTTCTATATATCCACCGTATAGAGATACAGTAGCTTCAACTTTAGACTTCTCAAGTTTCTGAGGCTGAGGATTAATACCTTCAGTCAGCGGAATAACCTGAGTACCAAGAACAGGGTACTTAGACCACCTGATTGTGTCATTGCTTTGTACGGATTTTTTCTGTCCATACTTACCGTAAATCCATGCACTTCTGAGAGGCTGAATTAAAGTCTTGTCGTAATACGCATCGACTTCTTTAGGATTGTTGGTTGTGTCTCCTGCTGTGGTAACCCCTATAGCCATCAGCATTATACTGTTTGAAATCATAGCCAAAAGTGCTATGAACATAAGTTTAAATAGTTTCATTTGTCCTATCCTGAGAGTTTATTTCACCTTAGGCTCTCTTTTTGATGGACTCCTTATATGCAAAGTATTCCTCATCAGTCATCTGACTTGGCAACTTTTCTGCTGTTCCTGAACCTTGCAAGCCTGTAACCGTTGTCGGTAACTGGCTGTTTTTGGTTATCCGGTCTATAATATCCTTATTCGCAGGATTAGCCTTAACGGCATAGTTATTATAGAGAGGATGTTGCTGTGCTATCATTTCCATAGCTTTAATGATTTCATCTGCTGTAGTTTTAGAATTAACAAGCACCTCGTATTCAGGATTGAATCTAAGCATCTCTTTTGCCAAATCCATCCTGTTGTCAAACATCGGGTCTGTCTCTAAAATCTTAGCCTTTGCCGATGTTATGTCTCTTACCAAAGCCTCAGTTTCTCTTGCAATTCTTTCCTGCTCAAGTTCTGCTTTGATAAGCGCTTTAACATCCTGAACATACGGCACAGAGTCATCATCAAGTTCTGGCATCTGCACTTTATTTCCCTGTTTAGGAGCATTAGAGACATTCTTTAAAAAGTTGATATAATCATCTTTCGCTTTAAGTTTTTCTCTAGTCTCCTGCAACTCTCTGAGAATCCCCTGAGCCTTCTCATCAAGCTGTTCTACTGGCGGTTCAGGTTGACCTGTCTGCTCAGTAGTTACTACATTGTCCATTGAAGGATTTTCCGCTACTTCCCCTGTTCCTTGGCCGGAGACACCATTAAAGTCTTCTGACATTTGCTCACCTTTATTTCACGGCTTTTAAGCCAAATTTTTGTGCAAATTTATCTGTATCTTTTTTTACAGTATCTTTTTTCTTAGACTCTGAATCGTCTTTTCTGTCAAGTTTTTTATTCCAAGCAAAGAGCCTAGAGGTCATTATATCAAACAGTTTAGTGTTTACTTTAGGGTCGTTTATGTTTGTCCTAGCCCATTGCATCCAGAAGGCTTCAGACTCAGCCATACCGTTATCCATGACTTCCTTATACTCTTCTACATTTAAAAGCTGTTTATGCTCTGTTGCTGTCAGTTGCAGACATAGATGAGCCTCAATATCGCTCTTACCCTGTCTGAACTCTTCCATAACCATGTCTTCCCATCCTTCAGGAAGTTCCATAAATAGAGCAAGTTCCGAACCTTTTATCATATTAACCCTGCCTCCTGTTGCCCTTGCATCTGCTGTATAGCTTTCATCTGATTTTCTTCTTCTATGTTTTTGCTGATGTCGCCTATACCTACACCCTGCTCCTGAAGGTTTTTCATTATGTTTGTACCCATAAGCGTGGATTGAGTCTGCATATTATCAGCTTTAGCTTTCTCAGTATTGGCTTTTGCAAGAGCCAGTTCATTCTGAGCCTGAGCGTTCTGCGCTTCAATCTGTTTCTGCATTGCCTCTTCTTCCTGCGCTCTAGCTTTGTATTTAGTAAGGTCTGCCGCTTCAAGTTCCATCTGCTCAAGAAATTCTTCTTTTTTGATATTGGCAACGCCGTACTGTTGCATTTGAAGGAGAGTCTCAAGACGTATTGCCTTTTGCGTAGGTGAATAAGTAGTTTCATCGACCTCAATGTCGTACTTGATATTTCTGACCTGTTCGATGTCATCCTGAGTAATATCAGCATATTCTACTCCAAGAATCTTTTTTATCTTATCTAGAGTGTAATACTGCAATATCATTGATAATGCCACTCTGCCAACCATTGTAAAAGCATAGTTAAAGTTGTCCGTAAGTTCACCTACGTTAGTCAATCCCTGAGCCTGTTTAAGTTTAGCCAGTTTTGCAGACTCTACATTCGACATTCCAAGCGCTTCAGGGTTAAGACCTAACTGCATAAAGTCCTGATATGAAGACTGCCCCTGATTTATAAAGGCTGACGGTATCTCTAAAGGTCTGATTCTTTCGATAGCTTTGCCAGGATTTCTACGGATTATCGGAGTGGACATGCCCTTTGCAAGTACCCTTTCGTCATCCACAGCGTTTTTGTCTATAATCCATCCAGAGTTAATAGCAGACTTCAGGTAGTGGATTGTATGCGCTTTCCAGTTGTTTATCTCTCTCTGAGGGTCTTTAAGGACATCTATAAGAGACTGAAGTTTAAGTGACCATCTTTGGATAGTCTTGTCGTAGAACCCGAATACAGGTATGAACGGGAAGAAGTCACCTTCGTATATGCTAGGACCGTCATATACAGGAATATCGTCATTAATAGTGATAGTCAGCCACATAACCCTTTTATTATGTCGCATTTCTGCATAGCCCATCGGAGACTGTTTTAGTATATTAATGTCGTTCTCTAGTTCTCTATATGAACTTTCAGGTATTGTAAATACGTCTGCACCTGCAACTATGGTATAATGTGGTTTAATAACTCTTTCCCACTTCTCTTTTACAACACATTTATTAGCTAGACCTGATTCTGAGGTTACAAAGTAATCTGATTTGTAATTGGATGATGAGTTTTCTATAGCCTCTTCATGGTCGGGATAGGTAAGTTTAGCCACCTGTTTGTCTATTACTTTTCTTTTTATGATGTAAGTACAGTCTGACAGGTCCATTTCTCTTGTATGTGGGTCAAAGAATATATCAAGAGTGCTGTCACATATGACTTTAAACTCTCCGTTGATAGGGTCTTCAGAGAAGTCTAGGTATGGAGAAATCCAAGACAGACCGCCTATAGTCATATCCTTAAAAGCCTGAGAGGATGCCATATATCCATTGCCTTTTCTCATGCAGAAGTGCAGAAGTCTAGATGCTATTGATGCAGATACATTATCTCCTATCTCTTCAGCTACGCATTTAAGGGCAGTCCTGTTCTGTTTCTGTATGCCTACAAGAGCATCTACGTTTTTCTTGGCATAGTTATATACAAGCGGTGTTATATTCTTCTTTCTCAGGTTTCTGGCATCACCTTCAGCCACCTGAAGACCTGCCACAAAATTATGAGATTCTATTACTTTCATGTATAAATCGCTCAAGGTAGAGTACGATTCATCAAACTTCTTTTTTACATCTCTTAATATCTTTTCTTTATCCATCAATCATCACTCCAGAAACATTCAAGATTATTCCCCTCGTCAAGAGGCGATACCTGATATACAGGAAATTCTTCTTCTTCTATCTCGGCTTCGCCGTTAGGGTAAATCAAGCCCAAGTCCTCGTCTAGAAATCTGCGTAAAGCATCTAACATATCATCAAATTCTGTCAATGGATATTTCATATATTCCTCATTGACAAATTCAGTAACTAAATCAATTACGCCTCTCTCTTTAGTAAGACGCATGATAGATTTAGGGAATATAATCTTGCCTTCCCTGAAGAAATCGGTCATAGCTAGGATAGATTGTTCCTTGCTCTTGTCAGAACCTTTAAGCGGAGTTATCTTAAAGTAGACCCTTTCCTCTTCCATCCGCATATTAAAGAACTCTCTGTCTTTCTGAGTGGCATATTCTTCATATCCGGTATTAACTATATCATACATCTGATGCCATATCTTCAGCTGTTCCCACTTCTCTTTAAGACCTATACGGTCACGGAGCATATCTACTACATAAATCTTATTTCCGGCACAGACTTTTATCAGTATAAGCACCGTAAAGTCCTTCTTTCTTCTCAAATTAGTAGAAAACTCAGGGTTACTAGCAGGGTCGCCTAAGACGTAATAATAGCCTTCTTCAGGTATTTTATCAGAGAATTTAAGCCAATCGGTCTTGAAAGCGGCGCTACCTTGCTGAAGCGGAGTTTGTAGCATCTGTGCATGGTATAAATGCCCCTGTATAACCTTTTTTTTCTCTATTTCCTCTCTATTTAGCAGTACCGGAGTGCCGTCATACTTAGGGTCGCCTAGTTCATCGACCTCAGCACCTATCCTAGATACTCTGTGCATACCTGTTTTCTCGATATATTCATACAAATCACCGAATAAGTACCTTGTACCGATGACATCATCTATAGTTCCTTCGGTAGAACCAAGATTATCAGCCATTTTATAAGCCTCTTTGACTTTCTCCATCATGTAATAAGTGCCTATGTTGTTCAAATCGACTAAGTCATCAGTAATTTTGCGTGGAAAGTGCAGACCTGTAGGCATGGAATCTATCAGACCGTAATATCCAAGCGAAGGTTCTTTCAATTTGTTGCCTTTTAAGAACAATCCCAAGTCGTCAGACCATTTTACGTCACGATTACCTTTAGGGTCTTTCCAGTAAACGTCATGCCAGACTTCTTTCAGCAGTTCATTAGATTCCATAGTGCTTTTAATCAGCGAAAAGTGAGGCTTTGCAATCTTCAGCGAGTTGGAAAATATTGCAATTCTAGTCTCTCTAGTGCTTAAAACCCAAATTGTGTGAGCGTAGGTTTTAAGTGTAGAGTTATGTGTGGGTATCATTTCTCTACCTGCCAAATAAATACCATCTTCAGCATCAACTTGAATACAATTAGTAATATACTCGCCATCAATAAGAGGTTTTATATCAGTTATAAACCTTGTTTTTGGTTTATTCTCTAAATACACCTTATCTGCTTTTCTTTTTATAAAAAAAGGATTATTTTCTTTTCTGGCATTAAAAGAAATATTATAAAATACATAATTTTTATCGCAAAATTTACCAACATGAGTCCTGTAACTAGGCTTATATCCAACACTTACGAGAACTTCATAAAAATCGTCACATAGTTTTTTATTTATATTAGTAAATGTGCAAGTGCATCTATCATCTATGCACCCGTCAGTATCCATCAAACCTCTTATTAACTCCATTCTTTGCTCAAAAGATGAATACTTATAGTTGTCAGGAATATGTTTGTTGTTTTTAAGACCAATTTTTTTGAGAGTTGCAGATATTTTATATATTGATTTTGTAACATCTCTTGAAGTATCTCTTATATCATACCCTAAGTTTTTAATTTTATTAAATAACTCTATATCAAGACCATGTATTCTTCCACAATCAGAACTACCATCTCCAAGCCAAGCACCAAGAACATAAGGATGTATTTCTAGTTCTTTCTCGGAATATTTTACAGGCAAAACATCTACTGAATACTTTTTGTCATATCCGCATCCGTATTCGAATATCTCATCAGCAGTCACCAGTTTTTTTTCTCTTCCAATTCTTTTGTTTTTTGTTCCTTTTACTCTTTTTGTACTTTTGGCATTAACTTCCCATATATGGTCAGACGAACAAACAATTTTATATTTTTTATCAAATGTTATTTCATACTGTTTTGAATTTATAAAATTTTCAGTACGGGCAATAACATTAACAAAATTACCTGAAGAACCTATTACTTTATCTCCTATCTGAAGTTCTCCGTGTTTCTTCCATCCTTTATCAGTCATAACTGGTGTATCATATGCTAATGCTTTCCAATGCCCTCTTGCCCACAAGTAGAGCGAAGACCTGTCCGTATTATCCTGCAGTTCGTAGCATCTAGCTAGCAGAAAAGGATTATTAACAGGCAAGCCTAGTATCACAAGACAGAAAAAAAAGAAATCAGACTCAGCTACAGTTCTCAGTGCTTCAAGCCATGCTTCAGGCTTATGCACCTTCATAAATGCAAGTTCCTGCAGTATCTCATCATACGGCAATCGCCACTCGTCACAATGAATACCGATGTCTTTAAGCAAAGGATTAGCAGGTTGTTTTTTTAGTGTAGTTATCATAAAAAAAAATAAAAATTTTTCAGAAAAACTGTCAAGTTATAATTGACTATATAACAATTCATAGTACAGTAGTTAGTAACTCTCCGGTTATCCCATGTGGTTCTCACGCTGACTAAGTCGGTAAGGAATCACATGGGAGTTTCCCTCTCAGACTGCTCCAGAGCAACGCTAAGCCACTCAAACTTCGGGGTAATACCTTTACCCTTCCAAGTCTCTAAACTCTCTATATACTCTCTATACAATATCTATATACTCTCTATAGGGTAAACTCTCAGAAAAAATATAAACAGACAATGTGTGAGTAGGTAAAAAAATTATAACAGGCAACGTGTGAGTCGTTCTGCCCCTGAGCGCCCTTTGTAAATCTAGATACCCCCCCCCCATAAAACCAAAATAAGACTAATTTACTCTTGTAATACCTATTTAATCCTATATACTTTTATATTATGTCACTGCAGGATTATGTCTCTAGAAATTATTATGTCATCGGAGTATATGGCAGTATTACTTTTTTATGCCTTATGTCGTTTATAGTCTATTCAGTATTATGTTGTATAGATTATTTTAATATAGTATATAAATAAAGCTAATATATAGTTTTTCGCTTTTTTTTGATTTTTTTAAACTTTTTTTGTTTAATGGTTGACAGATAAATATATATTGTGTAAATTTTACACATAGATTATTAAACCTGAATAACGGGGTACGAAAGTTTAATAATCACTTTATCGGTCGTTAGTTGTTCGCAAGGATTGTTGACTTTTAACATTAGCAACAACTTTAAAGCCGATAATTAAAAGCTCTTTTAAAACTCTTCTTTAACTCTCAACCTTTTATCGGTTTATTGTTATATGCCTATTGATTTTTTGTCAATAGACATTAAATAATAAAAGGGTAAAAAATTATGCCAACAGACAAAGTAAATCTTTCTAACGTCCACTATTCAAGAGTTGCGGAAAGTATTAAATCACAAGCTATTTTCAAAGAACGTATTCCATACCTCTTAAAACATGAAAAAATTGCATTAAAAAAGTCCAGGTATATCAAAGAACAATTATTCCATATGAATAACATCAAATATCTTGAAAGTCTTTCAATTTAAAAAGTCTTATACTGGAGTATTAAATTTTAATACTCTAGTATAACACTTTATAAACAGTGTTAAATAAAACAATAACGGAGCGTTAAAGATGGAAATTAAGCAAAAAATGATTG
>JADHEE010000634.1_pt1 | contig 12752 bp, 29 predicted proteins | sample 8952401 | NCBI WGS metagenome assembly JADHEE01 (sample SAMN16124438, study PRJNA663242) | bioreactor sludge metagenome | isolation source: sludge (ammonium) | place: India:Bengaluru | collected 2019-02-28
GGCGGGTAGTCTCACTACGACAGCAGTTTATCGTGATCCTACAGCATGGATGCACATCGCTATCGCTGGAGGCCGCCTATGGGTTAATGGGATTGACATGGGCGCAACGACTACCAGCGCCTTTACATGCTCCGCAACCAACTGCTTGGGCTACGACGGCACGAATTACCTCAACGCCGGGATTGCCGAGTTTGCATTCACCGATGGAACGCAGCCATCATCGGCTCCAGGGCGCACCGACAGTGTGACGGGGTCATGGGCTCCTGGAGCCGTGTCGGCAACCTGGGGCACTAACGGCTGCTACCTCGGTAATCCGTGGAACTCAGCCAGCATGGGCGCCGATTACAGCGGGCAGGGCAACAACTGGACGGCCAACGGCTTCGCCGCATCTGACGTGCTTAGTGACAGCCCGACCAACGTGTATCCGACGTGGAATCCGCTGGACAATGTGATCACGTTGGCGGACGGTGCCCTGAAGGCCACCGGCATCAGCGGTACGGCCTTCAATGTCCGCGCTGGCCTGTGGTTTGACGTGGCGGCGGCCACCGGATGGTATTGGGAATTCGCCTCGGTCGGCGGAAGCGTTCTCGAAGGCGCCATTGGCATTGCGCCGCAAGGCTATGCGATCAACAATACCGCAAGCTCTGGTGCTTCCGGGCTGATGTCCAATGTTGCGGTTTACGCTCCCAATGGTAACAAATATGGCCTGGGCGCCAATGTCGCCTACGGTTCTGGCTGGACGACCGGCGCCATCGTTGCCGTCGCAGTGAAATCCGGCAAGGTATGGTTTGGTCTTGTGTCTGGAGGCGCCGTCGCGTGGCAAGGCGGCGGCGATCCCGTCGCGGGGGTTAACCCGGCCTACAGTGGCCTCACTGGACATTGGGCGCCGTTTATGTATTCTGCCACCTCTGGCGTCGGCGGGACCATCAACTTCGGTCAGCGTGCGTTCTCTGGGGATTGTCCGGCGGGGTTCAATGCGCTGTGCACCGCCAATCTTCCCGCCACCAGCGGTGTCGTCAGTGGTGCCTTCACCGGAAACGCCTCGGCCGATGGTCCCTGTGTCTACACCGGGGCGGTGCCGCAGAGCCTGACCATCAATGGCAACGCCGTGATCTGGGGCACCCATGCTGACCGATTGGCGACCGGGTTCAAGCTCCGCACATCTTCTGCATCCTACAATTCTACCAGCACTAACAATTGGACTGCGACGTACAGTACTCCGCAGAAGCCTACAGTTGGTAGCAATAAAGTTCCCTCAAACGCACAAGGAAACCCATAAATGAGCATTTACTACGTCCCTGGAGCAACTCCGGTACATTACATCTATCCTTGGCAATCATTCTCTGTAGGGGGTAATAATTATCCTGCTGGATGGGATTGTTCTAGTATCCCTGGCGCCATCCTGATTATTGAGACTCAGCAGCCGACAGACAGAACAGTTAATGTCGTTGGTTGGCACCATGCCCCCGATGGCACTCAAGTCTGGGATACCGTTCCGAAGTCTGCTGAGCAAATAGCGGAAGAGAAGCGCGCCCTTTCGGCGGCGCTTGAGGTTTACGTCAGAAATTACCTCAACACCACCGCACAACAGTTCGGTTATGACGACATTCTGACGGCGATTTCTTACGCCAACGATCCGACCAAGCAGGAATGGCAGTCCGAAGCCATCACGCTTCGGAATTATCGCACGGCGTGCTGGGAAGCGGCCTATGCGCACATCGCGGCGACGGATGACCCGACCTCTGAAACAGTCATTTCCGCACTGCCGCCGCTGTCAACTATTGCTGGCGTAGATGCATATCGCGCCATGATCCTGCGCCGTGCCGACACTCTCGAATCTTCAGACCCCATCGCCGCCGCCAAATTGCGGCAGTCGGTGGCGTAACCAGTAACAAGTTCAACCACAGGAGAACATCCATGTCTCGTATCGTTTATTCCCCCTCGACCCCATTCGGCAAGCTGACCGCCGAGGCTGTTGATTACGTTTTGAAGGCGCAGGACGCCATTGACCGGGCGGTTGCCGTCGCCAACGCGGCGTCCGCTGGCGGTGCTACCCCTACCAATCTGGAGGGTAGCCCAGAGTTTGGCGTGGCGACCGGAGACGGCTCCGATTTCTACACCGCTATCAACAACCTCAAGACCAACCTCGCCGCGATCTCGTCCGCCTCCCTGTCGCAGATTGACATGGGCGGCTGATAACCTCTGTCCCCCGCCAGATGCGGTTTTCCCCGTCTGGCGGGGATTTTATTTCTGGAGGTCGAATTGACAGACGAAGACATCATCTCCGACATCATCCGCCGTGAAGGCGCGCGGTTTACCAATGACCCGGTGGACCGGGGAGGGCCGACAAAATACGGCATCACCCTCGTTGCTCTATCCGATTACCGAGGTCATCCGTGTACACCGGCTGATGTGGCATGCTTGTCGGAAGGAGAGGCGCGGGAGATTTACAGAACGCAATATGTCAAGCGTCCGAAATTCGATCAGATTGCAGACGCGAACCTCCGGGCTTTGGTGGTGGATTGGGGCGTGAATTCTGGGACTAAAACATCTGCCAAGGCCCTGCAACGGGCTGTAGGAGTGACAGCGGATGGCTCTATCGGCCCCGTCACCTTGGCTGCGGTAAATTCCGCTGATCCGCGTGCTTTGTTTGGCGCTGTCCTGTCGGCCCGAGAAGCGTTCTACCGCTCCATCGTTTCCCGCGATCCGACGCAATCCCGCTTTCTGAATGGCTGGCTCAACCGCTGTGACGAATTCCGCGCGATGGAGGTGAATCATGCGTAATGCTCTTTGGCGCCTGTGGCTTCTGCTTTCCAAGCAGACCTATGCCGATTTCCGGGGACGGCTTCTCCGTAATCCTTTCGGGCGCACCTACGCCTATGAGCCCGAGGAAATGTATCCGGCGTGGACTAGGAATGGTGAATTCGTCAACTACGGCACTTGGCCGCCGCTGGTGGGGAGGAAATAAATGGGAATCGGTTCAATCATCGGCGATGCCCTGGGCGGCGTTGCCAGTGCCAATCCCATTTCCGCCGTTGCTGATCTCGGCGGAAAAATCATTGACCGTCTGTGGCCTGACCCTGCGCAACGTGATGCGGCAAAGCTTGAATTGCTGAAGATGCAGCAATCCGGCGAATTGCAAGAAATGGCTACCCTAGCCGGTCTTGATCTCGCTCAAATCGAGGTCAATAAGATCGAAGCCGCGAGTTCGTCGCTATTCGTAGCTGGATGGCGCCCGGCTATCGGGTGGGTGTGCGCCGCATCTTTGGCCCTGTATTACATCCCTCGTTTTCTTCTTGGCATGGGTTTCTGGTGCTACACGGCTTGGGGCTCTCAATCGCTTCCGCCGCTGCCTGAAATGGGCGTGGCCGATGTGCTTGGCCTTGTCGCTACCATGCTCGGGTCATCGCTAATCCGCATGCGTGAGAAAGAAAAGGGGGTTGCGCGATGAATCCCCTTTACGCCTCATACTTCCTCGGCATGGTCTGGATGAGCTTGTACGCCAAAACCATGGGAGTGTTGAAATGATGATTGCTCTCTCTATTCTCTGGCCCTTCCTCATGGCAGCTTGGCGCTGGGAATTTGGGCGGTGCACGATCCTGCCGCGCTGGCATGTCTGTGGCATCATGATCACAGAACGCGTACAGATGGTGGCGCTACTCGGCGTTCTAGCTCTACCAGGATGGCACATCCTAGGACCGGTATTCTGGGCTGTGCTGTGGGGAGCCTTGGCACTTTATTGGACTCGCGGCCATAATTGGGAATCTGCGTCTGCCTTGCTATACCGTTACGGACCTGCTGGCCTGATCTACCGCGCCGCGTTCCGTTGGTGGCCTTCAAAATGGTGCGATGGGCGCCACATTGATGGACCGGAATCTGTGGCGCGCATCGGTGTTGGGTTTTGCTGTGGTGCCGTTATCGGCGCTATGTGGCTGGTATGATTTACGGGCCTGTCTCCACCCTAGGATCAACGGCAGCCCATGCCGTCACATAAACCAGAGTCCATGCGGTTTCTTCCCCGATATCAGAAACTAACCGCGCGAACCGTTCCGGAGTTGTTCCGTCTCCATCCATCGTGTCTGAAATGGCGGAAGTAACATCCTCGAAAGATGCGCCGCTATCTTCCATGACTGCCGTCCGAATGGCGCACAGCGTGTCAACGGCATCGAACACTTGACCATCTCTGTGGTATTGCGTGCGCTTGGAGCGCATGGCTTCGTAGTCTGATTCTATGCGCTCTGTCATCGTTCTTCCTCGGAGGAAGTCCCCATCTGAATGGCATGCACCATTTCAGCTTTGACGCCAGCTTCCATCAAGGAAGTAGCAAGCCGTTCACGTTGTCCTAACAGAATGTTGATATTCTGATTGGCCCTGTCGCACGCTTTGCGCCAGCTATCCCTCTCGTTTGCCAGCCTGCGAATCTCGCTCGCCATGGCCTCTAATGTATGGGCGTAGTCATGCGCGACTCCTGTTGACACGCTCGCGCGAGCTGCTTCTTTCTTCGTGCCCATCACTTCCCCCTCTTTCCTGCCTTAATCCGATCTCTCTCCAACTCGTCCGCGCACTCGCTGCAATGCGGCGTGTAAGGAAGCACGGCCAAGCGGTCAGTCTCGATCTTTTCTCCGCACCAGCTACACACTCCGGTAGATCGCGTGCGAGTCTGCTGAGACGTTACCGTAGCGATACATGAAGCGCGGTGGCGCTCTTCAAGCATGCTGGCACGGTCGATATCGTCCATTCTATACCTCCTCAAATCATGGTTCTATGAAATTTACGGCGCGGTCACTTCATGCCCATCATCCGCGACCGTCTCCACCGAGCATAGCAAGGCCAGCTTCGGCGTCTGACGCGTAACATGCAGGGCAGCGCCCGTCGAAACCGCCATGCCCGTAAACGATTCTAGTATCATCGCATGTTGAGCACCGTTCTGGCTGTGGCGCAGCGGTGGAGTTCTCCATCTGCGCGCGGATGGTGGAGATGGACGTTTTGACTCCTCGAAGCATGAGCACGGCATCTGGTGTTTGCGGCGGAATAGAATATGCGGCCTCTAGCCATAACAATGCAGATTCAAGCGCAGGAACCGCCGTTTCAGTCAGCAGGCGGCGGAGGGTGTCGCGTTCCGCTTCGGTCGCTTTAGCCATGTCGCACATATCGAAGCTGGATTTGGCGTTAGCCTCTGCAAGCGCCCGCAGCCGCTCAATCTCTTCCGCCTGCTCTCGGATGATGCGCGCTTGCTCTTGCCAGATAGCGTTGATGCGGTCGATCTCGGCCAGGGAGGCGCGATTCTCTTCCGCCTGCTCCGCTACCTTGGCGGAGAGGGAGAGGAAAGCTCGCGGTCATCGTTGGCCCGCGCTAGTAAATGTTCCTTGCGCAAAAACTTGCTCATGGTCAGATGCTCTTGACAGCGGTCAACCAACTCCCGCACTTCCTCCCCCGTCACCGCCTCGATGGCGGCAAGGCGCTTGGAGTCGGATAGTAAGGCCGGTAGATGCCGTAACGCATCCGATGCAACCGTGTTTGGGATCGGGTCGCCAGGACAATCTAGTATCCAATCAATAGCGGTAAGGCTGTGCAAGTCTTCACGCTGTTCCTTTGTCGTGGCGGTCATTGGGCGGACTCCTGGGGAAGAAGTGCGAGAATAGTCTTTGATGCCAACCACAGCATGCGCACATCGCTGTGTTCACTGTCGGCATAGTTTGCCGCAGCGTCTGACAGTTCTTCAGCACACCTCCGGATGGTGTTCGCTTCGCACTGGCGAAGGGCATCGGCAATAGCTGCCTCGTTCTCACACTTACCGGCGTCTTCGCACATGATGCAAAGGCCGTGGCCGTGCCCACTATCGCATGTCTTGATCTTACTATTGATGGCGTGCGCCAACTGTTCCCACTTATCCATCATCATTCACCTATTCGGGTGGAAGGCGAGGCGGTCAAACCCCGGCTTGTCGTGCGTCTTGTGGCAGCAGTGGACGGCGACGGGATTTGCCCATTCAGCCGTCAGTCTATCGCCCGTCATGGCGGCTCCGTAGACCACAGCAGCGCAAACCGGGGCGGGGGAGGCTTTTGTTCCGCCGCACTTGGGACAATAGGTCTGGTCATTATCATTCATCATTCATCATTCCCCCTTCAAGCCGCCTGTCCTGCATTGGAAGACAGGGCGGCGGGTGTGGTGCCGATCATCTCGCAGACCTCCCGGCGGAGCGTTTCGCTGTCCAGGCCGGGAAGAATGTCCGAGGTGACAACCTGAATTGCGCGGTCGAAGAACGCCTTAAACTCCGCTTGGTCGCACTTGGCAAAGCTGATGGACTTCGGGATAAACACTTCGCCCTTCGCCGTGCGAACAACGGTGACGTGACCGGCGCGGACCTTGATAACGTCGCTTACCACTTCCGGCTTGAAATCGCCGTCCATGTTGTCGGCAACGAGGCTCACTAGCGCCCAATAGAGCTTGTGCATTCCGAGGTTTCTGGACTGCCGCACCTCGACCATGACTTCTGCGCCCATCTTTAGGTTGCGCATGATCTCTTCGGCCTGCGGATCAGCAGGACGGAGGGCGCGAAGGTCTTTGACGAAGACGCCCTTAGCCATCTTCCCACTTCCTTCTGTGCGGGCTGGTGCGCTGCGCTTCCTTCGCTACATCAAGTAGGCTGATACCGTATTTGCGGTCGAAGGTATCGGCGCCCAGGTCATGGGCTTCTTGGTGGTGTTCCCGGCACAAGGGAACGCACCAGCGGTCATGGGGCTTCATCCCGGTTCCGCCCGCCTCGCTGGCAGGCACACTCTTACGGACGTGATGGGCCTCGATGTGGACTGACGGGCATCCGGGAACGCAGCACATGTGCCGCCGAATCCATGCCGTATGACCAGGAAACTCCCGCTGTTCCTGACGGACCCCCATCTTTGGAGCCTTGCGCTTGGCGAGCATCACGCGGCCTTCCCGGTCGGATGCTGCGACCAGAACGCCATGCGGTCTGTTAATACCTTTTGGCACCGCTGGTACAGTTCTTCCGGAAGGGCCTTGATATGGGCTTCATTGTCTTCCCATAGCTTCGTGCATGCCGTTTGACAAGGAGCTTTCTCAAGCCCACTGCACAGCTTGTTGGTGAAGTCTTCCGGCCCCTTTCCGTTCAGGGCATAGGAGGGTCTGGACCAGAAATCTTGCGGCGCTTGTTGGGGCGGCTGGCGGTTGTCCTGTTGGCGGTGCCCGGCGGCTTCCTCCCGCTCCTCATGCTTCAGTTCGTTGACATACTTGCTGTCATCGTACCGTCCCATGAAGATGTCGCCAGCAAAGCCGATCATGGACAGCGCCTTAATCAGCGCGTCTGTCACTGACTTCTTGGGGGCGTCTTCGTCCATGTAGGTCTTGCCGCTGGAGCGGGTGCCGCTGAACGGCGTTCCGCCAACGTGTTCGACTTCGCCGCGCTTGCCGTTCCATTCGTACCAAACGCGGACGCGGGCAAGGCTCATCTTCTCCCCAGCAGGGCCTTCCTCGATTCGCTCATCAACGATGTTGAAGCCCCATCCGATGCCGCACGGGCCGAAAGTCTCAGTAGCCTTCCACACCAGATAGTGGGGCTTGGGGCTGGTGCCGCTGTACGACTTGCCCGTAATGGGCTTTGTCTGTGACGGCGGTGTTTTTTCAACCGCGTTCCACAGGTTGAGATTGTCGGTCATGGTTATACGGCTTTCTTCTCAGCGTGAATGACCACGCCAGGGATTGAAATGGATTCAGCATTTTTCCCGGCGCTGCGTACAGCGTCATCGGCAAGGCGCTGAATTGCTGGAAGCATTTCATCTTGGCACGTCGCAAGAAAATGCCACACAGCCGAAGAAATGTCAACGATTTCAGCACTGTACACGGTGCGCAGACCGACAGCGCGACCGGCGCCACCGGAGGCTTGGGCGGTGGACTTTTCCGCCTTCTTGGCGAGGCGTTCCGCCTTCGCAGCCTGCTCAAGCGCGCGTTCCGCCTCTTCCCGCGATTCCAGATCAGCAGTGCCCGACCGGCTGGCGGAAAGGGCTTCGGCGGCTTCCTGTGCCTTCCGTTCTGCCTCGGCGCGCAGGCGTTCGGACTCGGCCTTCTTCTCCGCGTCCACCTTCTCAAGCCACTTGGCGATTGCGGCCTTGCACGCCTTTTCCGCGTTGTCGCACTTGCCAAGCAGGGGCTTGTATCGCTCCTGCACCTCGGCGGCGGCTTCGTCGTGCGGGCGCTTCTCATCGACGCGAGCAGCGTCCACCGTCTTCTTGGTGGCGCGCAGCATGTTGAGCAACTTGCCCAAACAATCGGCGGTGGCTTGGTCGGTCACTACGGCGCCGTCCAGCCATAGCTTAGATTCCTCATAAACGGAATCTGTCGCGGTACAGGCGCGTTCATATGGCGTTGGCTCTGGCGGGTTATTGTGCCCGATACTGGCTAATGCAGTTTTCATTTGAACCTCGCGAACTCACCGTGATGTATCTTGGCCGCCGCGCAGTACGCGGCATGTGCTTCTTCTGCTGTGTCAAAAATACCAAGCCATTTGCGCTTGCCGTTTGTTCTGATCGCAGCCTGCCAACGGGTTTTGTCTTTGTACATGTAGACCCCTTTATACCCGGACGACGAAATGCATTTTATTCTGGCATTTCTGACGTTTTCTCGCGGTGTGGCTTCGCGTAGATTGGATATCTTGTTGTTACTTGGGTTCCCGTCGATATGATCGATAAAGCCATTCGGCCAAGAACCATAATGAAACGCCCATGCGAGGCGATGGGCTGTAAACAATTCGCCGTTTATGCGAATTTTCACGTAACCATCCGACAGTGACCCGGCGATCTTCCCAGGATATCTTGTGTTCCATGCGGAGCAAAGATCATTGCGAACTTTCCAATGGAAAGTGCCTTCTTCGGCTGAGTAGTCAAGAATCGTCCGTATGAAATCAATAGGCAAGTAGTCGCGGGACCTATTCATTCGGCGGCACTCCGAAAGGCCGCATCCGCCTCGCTGACGGCCCGCTTGAAGCAGTTATCCATCAGGTCCGGGTGAATGCTGTTGAGCATGTTGCGCAGCGCACAGGCGTCCACCAGCGAGCCGACTTCCGCAGAGAACTCTGGAACATCGTTGGAGCCTGGCGCGCGGTTCACATACCACCAGCGCGGTTCTCCGTTACAGTAACGGCGCTCAACCTGATACGGCATGATGCACCTCCTTGAGGTCGTCATTTGCGGGGAGGCTAGACATTGCTGCGGCCCTCCAAATGGCTTTCGGCAACGAAGCGGCGAACAATCTCAATGGCCTGTTGCGCAAGCTCGGCGCTGCCCTCTGACGTGTATTCGAGGGCGGAAATCATCTCGGTCATCTCGTAGGCGTCATAAGCATTTCCGGGGCGGAACCCGTATGTGCTGTAGTGTTCAAGTTCTTCTATGGCTCCGTATTCAGTTAGGGAGCCGTTTAACCGGACACCGCAGCCAGCGCAGAAGACAGGGCCGTCATGGTCAGTGCGCCAGCCGCCATCAAGGATGTAGTCCTCCCGCTTGCGGCGGTCCTTTTCGCGGCGTCGAAGATGGCGCACCATTGCCCGGCCACAGCTTTGGCACCACTCGTTGCNCGGCGTGCTGATCCAATGGCATTCGCGCTCTTCAACAGTCGAGGCGAGCGGGCGAAGCGAGAGGATCAGGCCCCAGATTTCGTCATGCTGGACAATCGCGCTCATTCCCCGCCCTCCTTCTCCCCGGTCAGTTCTGACACAAGAGGGTGGGAGAGGGCGGCGGCGGCTTCTGCCATGGCCTCGTTGATGCCGGAGGCGTCCTCGTAATAGAACGCAGCGCCATTTCCCGCCTGTTCGCTGAAATCCATGTGCTGATCCAGCTTAACCAGTGCCCCAGCCAGTTCCCGAACCAGCGCCTCAAGCGAGGCAATACGTGCGGTCTTAGCCGCGACAACACCATGTAACGTGTCCATGGCCTCCCGCATCTTTCCTGCGGTCAGGCCGATTGATGCAGCGTCGCTTGTCAGGTGGTGCGGCGTTAGATACGACACGGCTTCTTGTTCGGTCATGCGTATTGTCATTTCGTCCTCACGGCTTCGGCGGGATGAAGTTCGGCGGCAAGGGCTGGCACCACGGCTTGGGTGCGGCCTCGTACAGCTTCACGCACGCTACAGGGTTGGTCTGTTCTGTCTGTTCCGCGCTTGCGTCTTTAGCCGCCATGTCCGTAAGGAGGGCTGCGGCGACGACGGCGCCAGCGACGGCGAGGGCGGGGAGGTAACGCATTACGGCACCTCTTCCCATTCGATGCGGATAAGCTGGTATCCTGGGCACCCGCCGGGGTGGCGCTCACGCGCGATGTCTTCCGACGCATAGACGTATGTATTCATGCGGATGGCAGCTTCGGTTTTGCCAACGAACATCCATCCTTCGCGCTTCACCGGCTTTGGGCAGACGTTCCGAAGGCGCTGCACCTCCCCGCGAAGCATCCAAGAACCGTCGCTTTCGGCTTCGATCAGATGTCCGGTGTCATCGACGTAGGCCACGACTGGCTTGTGGCTATAGCCAACGCAATCTGGCCTGTTGGTGCATAGGACGGTGACGGCATATCCGCTTTCCGTCTCGACGGGCTTGTTCCAGTCGATAGCCATCACACGACCTCCTCAGGATTGCTCTGATCGACGTGGACGAAGCACTTCGGCTTGTCGGCAAACAGAGCGAGCGGCAGGCCGAAATCGTCGGCGGCGCGTTCTACGCTCGGGGTAGCGGCGCGACGGCAATCGGCGCCAGCAACGCAGCCGATCCAGTGCGGGCAGAAAGTCATGTCGCGGTAGCACAGCATCACACGGCCTCCAATTTCACCAGTTCCCGCGCGTGCTTCTTCAGCACCTTGATTGACAGGGCCACCAGAGAGTCCGGGTAGTTGTTGCGGTCGCCTACGATCATCGCGGCGGCTTTGATGTGCTCAGCGAAGTCGGGCAGGGATTCGGTGGCGCGATGGATGGCGGTCTTCATGGCGTCAGCCCTCACCGCGAGCTTTGGCGATAATCTGATCAGCGCCGCGCATGTCGTAGCCGTGCGCTTTGCACAGGGCAACGGCATCTTCCAGCGCCTCCAGCAGTTCAGGCGCTGCGGTAATCAGTCTGGCGCTCGACTCGGAATTCTTGCCGCTGTAAACGGCGCAGACGCCGGAAACTTCATAGCTGAAGTCGCTGTCATTCGGCGTGGCAAACATATTCCACTTCATCATTACTTCCCCCACATCTTCAGCACGAACCGCGCATAGGTGCGCTCGCTCTCGGTGCTGCTGTTGGATTTCAGAATTTCGTCAGCCTCGCGCAGTTGGCGGGCTAGACGTGTTTAGGTGCAGATAACGCCAGCCATGTTGATGATGGCCTGCGCCATGCGTACAGCATCATCATGCGACATATAGGCAATCCGGCTTCCGTCACGACCAAGAATGCAAAAACTGAATTCCTGGTCATTCGATTCCACGATCACCGTTTGTCCAAACTCGGTTTCAGCGGAAAAGCGGTTGGGTTCCATCATCATCGCTCCTGCACCATAGCGGATTCGATGGCGCGCATCTTGGCGACAATCACCGAGCGAGCTTCTAGCATGTCGCGGGCTTCGTTGCGATAGCGCTCTCGGATGATGCGGGCCGCATGATTGTTCCCAGACATGCGATAGGTAGCTGACTCGGCATGACCCCGGCGCAACCACTTCTTGGCGCTGTCAAACTTGCGAGCCGCCTGTTCGCGCAGTTCCGCGATTTCATCCTGATCCGTATAGTTACCCAGAACCGCCAGAACGGCATCCTTCGGAATTTCGCCATCGTACCGGCATTCCAAAACCATACGGTCTTGGGCGGTAAGGCGGCTCATCCGGCGGAAGGTTTCGGCGCTAGTCATGATCTCTCTCCCCGTTTCATCTCCCCCAGCCGCCCCAGGGTTGGAACCTGGGGCAAGGGGAGAGGCTGAGTTGCTTACGGCAACCATTCGACCTGATTGGTTCAGGCGGTCCTTCGTTCCGCTCTATCGCGGTGACAACTCATTTGTATAATCTCATGCACCTTGCGTCAACAAATTTTTTTGTACGTCACTCGTTTTTATCTCCACATCTGATATTGCGCCCCGACAAAAAAACCTGTAAACCATCCTCATGACAAACGCACTCATTCAACAAGCCATCGACTACGCAGGGGGGCAAAGTGCCCTAGCGAAGCTATGTGGAAAAAAGCAAGGCCACGTTTGGGGGTGGCTGCATTCCGACCGCGTAACTGGTGACGTTGCCGTTCTTATTGATGCAGCAACCAATGGAACTGTTTCAAAGGCAAAGCTGCGCCCCGATCTATTCGCGTAATGTGTTTGCGCTGCGGCAGACCTGACGGCCCCATTCTCCGAAAGCATAGGGACCAATCCAGGCTGGCAGCGTAGGGCGGTGGCGATCCCCCACGGCCACCGCACAATTATACCGCGCCGCGTCGGTCCTCCCGCCCTGAAAAGCCAGGGTTACGCGGACAACTTCCCGAGGTGTTGGCGCTTGGCGCCGCCCTCGGGGTCTTTCTCAGTCGCCCGATACGCGGACGGCTTGGAAAGGCAACATCAGTAGGGACTACGACCATGTTTCTGACCGTCGCTGACATTCGTGAAGCCAATGTTCACCGCACCAATGGTGACCTCTATCGCGGCAAGGATCGCGTGGAAGACACTGGCGTTACCAAGCGCCTGAACCGCGTCCACAAGGCGGACAACCACGCGCGCAACGCTCAGGTTCGCCGCGAAATGAATCA
>JADHEE010000640.1_pt1 | contig 12740 bp, 11 predicted proteins | sample 8952401 | NCBI WGS metagenome assembly JADHEE01 (sample SAMN16124438, study PRJNA663242) | bioreactor sludge metagenome | isolation source: sludge (ammonium) | place: India:Bengaluru | collected 2019-02-28
TCGCCGTGGTCGGCCTTGAAATAGCGGTAGTAGCCGTGATAGTTGTCCAGCTCCCGGCCCATGTCGAAGGTGCAGTCGGACAGCGTGTCGTAGAACAGGCCGAACGCCAGCGCGCTGTTCTTCTTCCAGGTCAGGTAGAACGGGATGTGCTTGTACAGCGGGTCCGTGGTGCGGGCGCTGTAGCCCATGGCGTCGACGTTGCACATGCGGTAACTCTGCCCCATGCGGTTGGCGTCGCCGGCGCGCTCGCCGAGACCGAAATACATCTCGTCCGGCTCGCGCGTGAGGTAGTGGTAGACCTTGTCGTCCCACCAGCCGAAGTTGTAGCTCTGCGTGGCCCGGTCGGATGCCACCTCGACCCAGCCGTCGGCGGCGCGCATCTCCCAGCGGCAGAAGAACCCCGCGCGCCGGATCGTCAGGCGGACGCGCTCGGTGGCGACGACGAAGCTCTCGTCGGTCTCGGCGAAGTCATACGCCGGCAGCGCGAAGCCCGAGGTGTCGAAGCGGTCGCGCCCTTCGAGCGGAACATCGCCCTCGCCCGGAGCGATCGCCCAGGTGCGCGGGAAGCGCAGCTCCCCGCCGCCGGGCATCAGCAGGACGCGGATCAGGTCCGCTTCCAGCACGAAGACGTGGACGACGTGCACCGCGTCGCCGATGAACACCAGGCGGTTGTCCTGCCGCGAAATCAGCGAAAAGAACGGATTTCTGGATATCGACATGATTTTTTCCGTAGCGTCTCCCGAGGGGCAGGCGATGCCCCTGCGGGAAAAGGGTTGAAATGGAAGGCGAAGCGAAAGGCGGACCCGCTCGTCAGCCGGCCTTGCCGAGAACCAGTTCCGGCAGCCACAGCGACAGCGCCGGGAAGTAGGTCACCAGGAACAGGGCGATGATCTCCAGCGCGAACATCGGCAGCAGCGGCCGGGTGAGCAGCCCGAGCGGCACCTTGGCGACGCGCGCGGCGACGAACAGGGTGCTGCCGACCGGCGGCGTGGCGATGCCGATGCACAGGTTGAAGGTGATGATGATGCCGAAGTGCACCGGCGAGATGCCCAGCTTCATCGCCACCGGCAGGAAGATCGGCGTGAAGATCAAAAGGCCCGGCGTGATGTCCAGGAAGGTGCCGAGCAGCAGCAGCAAAACGTTGAACAGGCACATCAGCACATAGGGATTGTCGGAGACGCCGATGATCGCGTCGGCCAGCATCTTGGCCGAGCCGGTGCTCGCCAGCAGCCAGGACATGGTCATCGACACGCCGACCATCAGCATCACCACCGCCGTGCCGACCGCCGCGTCCAGCGTGCTCTTGACCAGCGCCGACCAGCTCAGGCTCTTGTACACGAAGCGCCCGAGGATGAAGGTGTACAGCGCCGCCACGCCGGCCGCCTCGGTGGCCGTGAAGATGCCGGCGATGATGCCGCCCATGATGATCACGATCAGCAGCAGCGCGGGGATCGCGCGCAGGGTGATGCGCATCGCCTCGGACGCGGTGTAGCGATGCACCACCGGCGGCATCTCGCCTTTGTACGCCTTCCAGGCGATCCAGAGCATGACCGAGACGGCCATCAGGATGCCGGGAACGTAGCCGGCGACGAACAGCACGTCGACCGGCGTGCCGCCCGAGATCAGCGAGTAGACGATCAGCGCGCCGGACGGCGGGATCAGCAGGCCGCAGGGCGACGAAGCCACGTTGGTCGCGGCGCAGAACGGCATGTCGTAGCCCTCCTTGCGCTGCAGCGGCGAGAGCGTCGCGCCGACCGCCGCCGCGGCCGCCACGGCCGAGCCGGAAACCGCGCCGAACAAGGCGTTCGACAGGCAGGTGATGTGCGCCAGCGAACCCGGCAGGCGGCCGACGAGCACCTTGGCGAAATCGATCAGGCGCAGGGCGATGCCGCCGGTGTTCATCATGCTGCCCGCCAGGATGAACAGCGGAATGGCCACCAGCGTGAAGCTGTCCAGGCTGGAGGTCATGCGCTGCGCCGAGACGACCAGCGCCGTCGTGACGTCGGGCGTGACGTTGAACAGCGCCAGCAGGGTGGCGATGCCGATGCAGAAGCTGACCGGCACACCGTAGAACAGCAGCAGCGAGAATGCCACGCCGAGGATGGTCAGTTCGATCATGCTTTTCTCCCTTTCGATGCGTCGTCCGCGTCCAGGACGATGCCTTCCGCGGCCAGCTTCCTCTCCTCCTCGGCGATGTGCTCGAGAGCCACCTCGACCTCGTCGGCCGCCTTGAACTGCGCCGGCTTGAGCAGGATCAGGCTTTCGTAATAGACGATCAGCGCGCCGGCGATCGGGATGCACAGATAGACGTAGCCCATCGGCAGGGCCAGCGTGGCCGAGAGCTGTTCGAAGTCGAAGGCGCGCATCACCAGCATGCCGCCGCCGTAGAGCATGACCGTCAGGCCGAACAGCAGCACCAGGGCCGCCACCGAGCGCATGTGCGCGAGCAGCCTGGCGCCCTTGAGCTTCTCGGGGAACATGGTATAGGCCATGTGCTCCAGCCGGCCGCAGGCATAGGCGGTGCCGAGCAGGCTCAGCCAGATGATGGCGAAGCGCGAGGCTTCCTCGGTGAAGATGGCCGGATCGTTGAGCACGTAGCGCGTGAACACCTGGATGATCACGCAGGCGAACAGCGCGAAGAACAGCAGGACGAGGGCGGCTTCCAGCAGCCGGTCGACCGGCCGCTTCAGGTTAAACAGGATATTCATGGACGTCCCCCGGACGGCCGCGCGAGAGCTGGCGCGACCGTCCGTAACAGGCTGGAGAAGAAGGCTGGCTCCAGGGATTACCGGGAAACTTCAATTTGGACCACAACGACGCAACGGGAACGACGAATCGAAACAACCTTACCGATTCCGTCATTCCGGGCTTGACCCGGAATCCAGTGGCGCACCGCTGGATTCCGGCTTTCGCCGGAATGACGATGCCATCTCGGTGGCTGGTTTTACGCCGTGTTCGTCGTGCTCGTCGTGGCCAACTGCTTCTTTCCGGCTTACTTGACCGCGGCGATGTCGTTGAGCAGCTTGGCGATGGCCCCGTTCTTGCGCTCTTCGTCCATCATCGGCTTGACCTTGGCGACGAAGGCCGCCTTGTCCGGCGTGTTGAACTTCACGCCCATGGCCAGCGCCTTCTCGCGCTCGACCTTTTCGAACGCGCCCCACAGGGACTTCTGGTACTCGTAGGAATCGACCGCGGCCTTCTTGATGATCTCCTGATGCGCCTTCTTCAGCGAATCCCAGCGCACGGAGGACATGACCAGCACGTCGGGGACGATCTGGTGCTCGGTCTCCGAGTAGAACTTGCAGACCTCGCCGTGGCGGCCGTTGGTCAGCGCCGTGACGTTGTTCTCGGCGCCGTCCACCACGCCCGTCTGCAGCGCCGAATAGACTTCGCCCCAGGCCATCGGCGTCGGCGTGGCGCCCAGCGCCTGGATCATCTTGATCGTCGTCGGGCTCTGCTGCACGCGGATCTTCATGCCTTTCAGGTCGTCCGGCGTGTTGATCGCCTTCTTGGCATAGAAGCTGCGGGCGCCCGAATCGTAGTACGCCAGGCCGATGAAGCCCCTTTTCTTCGACGACGCGAGGATCGACTCGCCGACCGGGCTGGTCAGCACCTTGAAGAAGTGGTCGCGGTCGCGGAAGACGAACGGCAGGTTGAACACCTTGTAGTCGGACGAGAAGGTTTCCAGCGGCGAGGCGCTGGCCTTGGTCATCTCGAGCACGCCGTTCTGCACCTGTTCGAGCATCTCGCGCTCGCCGCCCAGGACGCCGTTGGCGAAGACCTTGATCTCGATCTCGCCGTTCGAGCGTTCCTTGACGAGGTCGGCGAACTTCACCACGGCCTTGTGCACCGCGTGGTCTTCCGGCAGCCCGTGCCCGAGGCGCATCTTTTCCACCGCCGCGGCCGTCTGGGCCAGCGCGCCCAATGCGAGTATCACGCCGAGATATTTCAGTTTCATGTTCGTCCTCCTGATCGTATGGGATGATGGGATCATCACAGGCGTCCTCGCTGCCGTGGCGATGCGCGCTTTTCCGCCGCCGCCCGGTTTCACTTTTTTCGGCCGTCCTGATCTTCCAAAGTAAACCGCCGTTGAGACAACGAATCAACGAAATACTTCGAAAATATTTTCCTTTTTTGCCGTCCATCTCGGATAATCATGGCATAAGATCATGATATTAAAGGCTTGATCATGTGTGCAATTTTTTTCATGAAATAGCGATCGAGAGATGAGCGGCAAACTGAAAATCAAGGAGATCGCGCTCCAGGCGGGGGTCTCGATCAGCACCGTGTCGCGCGTCCTGGCCGGCAAGGCCAACACCAGCGCGCGCAGCCGGCAGAAGGTGGTGGAGTGCGCGCGTTCCAGCGGCGTGCTGGAGAACCTCTCGTCGGGCAGCTTCCTGTTCCACAACGTGACCGTCTTCGCCCCGCGGCGCGCCTTCGACCTGCGCGCCGACATCTTCTACTACAAGGTCATCCAGGGCATCCGCGACGCGGTCGCGCGCAACGAGGTGCACGTGGCCTACTGCGCCATCGAGGAGAACGACGCGGACATCCCGCTGTTCCTGCAAAAGCTGGGCGCCCCATCGTGCGACGCGGCGATCATCATCGGCATCGACGATCCGCGCGTGCATGCGCTGGCCGCCGATTTCGGCAAGCCCTGCGTGCTGGTCAACTGCGACGACGACGGCATGCGCCTCGACGCCGTCTCGCCCGACCACCGGACGATCGGACGTTTTTCGGCGAACTACCTGATCGAGCACGGACACCGCGACATCCTGGCCCTGATGTGCCTGCGCCGCGCCACCATGGAACGGCGGCTCAACGGCATCCGCGAAGCCTTCGCCGCGCGCAACATCGCCTTCGACGACAACCGCCACCTGATCACCACCACCGGCTTCGCCGCCGAAGAGGCGCGCGAGGCCCTCGCCGCGCACCTGGCGGGCCTCGACCGCGGCCACTATCCGACCGCCATCCTGGCGGGCGGCGACTTCATGGCCTCCGGCGCCATCGCCGCACTGCTCGACGCGGGGCTGGCGATTCCCGGCGACGTCTCGGTGATGAGCATGGACGGCTTCAACCTGGCCGAAATCCACGACATCCCGCTGACCGCCGTGCACGTCCCGCGCGACGAGCTCGGCGCCGAGGCCCTGCGCCTGCTGCAGCAGCGCATCGCCTCGCCCGGTGCGCTCTTCCGCCACCTGCTGCTCGGCGGCCGGCTGGGCATCGGCAACTCGGTGAAGCGGCCCGCCGGCCGCAAGGTCAGGACGCCCGGCGGGCGCAACCACGGGCTCTACGGCAACCTGGCGGGCTGACCCCGGGCGCCGGCCCGCCAAGCCTTACTGCGGCTTGTAGGCGACCACGTCCATTTCCACCTTGACGTCGATCATCAACCGCGATTCCACGGTCGAACGCGCCGGCCGGTGGCTGCCGAAGCATTCCATGTACACGCGGTTGAAGCTGCCGAAGTCGCGCGCGTCGTCGAGCCAGACGCCGACCTTGCAGACATCCTCCAGCGTACATCCGGCCAGCGCCAGCACCTTCTCGATGTTGCGGAACACCTGCCGGGTCTGGGCCTCGATGCCGCCGACCACGACTTGGCCGTCGTCGTCGACGGGCACCTGGCCCGAAACGAAGACGAAATCGCCGGCGCGGGTGGCGGGCGAAAACGGGCGGACCTGACGGTCCGAAGCGAGGGGGGATTGACCGAGCATTTCGACGGGCATGATTCGTCTCCTGTGTAAGAATTTTTCACCAAAACCGCTAAAAAAATGTGTTGACTCGCAAATTTGGCGTGTCTAGGATGCACCACTGTAATATTATTACAAAGGAGCTCAAACATGTCATCCCTGTTTCTCCGCAAGACGGTCCGCCGCGCACTATCGCTGACCGCCCTGGCCCTCGGGCCGCTGTTCGCCGCCGCACCCGCCGTCGCCGCCCCCTCCGCCGCCAACCTGGCGATGATCGCCGAACCGCAGACGCTGGATACGATGAGCACGTCGAGCGATCTGGTGGGCACCATCATGCAGCATGTCTACGAAACGCTCTACACCTTCGACGCCAAGTGGAACGTGGTGCCGATGCTGGCCGACGGGATGCCCAAGGTGTCCAAGGACGGGCTGACGCACACCATCGCCCTGCGCAAGGGCGTCAAGTTCCACAACGGCCGCGAAATGGTCGCCGACGACGTGGTGGCCTCGCTGCAGCGCTGGATGGAAGTCTCCCCGCGCGGCAAGGTGATCGGCAAGGAAGTCGCCTCGCTCACCGCGAAGGACGCCTACACCGTCGAACTGGCGCTGAAGACGCCGTATGCGCCGCTGCTCGCGCAGCTCGCCCTGCCGACCACCATGGCCGCCGTCATGGCCAAGGAAAGCATCGCGCCGCAGATCAAGGACTTCATCGGCACCGGCCCCTACAAGCTGAAGGAACGCAAGCCCGACCAATACACGCTGCTGACCCGCTTCGAAGGCTACACCGCCCGCAAGGAGCCGGCCTCCGGCTACGCCGGCAAGCGCGAGGCGCTGATCGAGGAGCTGCGCTTCGTGCCGGTGCCGAGCGCCAACACGCGCGTCGAGGGCACGCTGTCCGGCCAGTTCGACTACGCCGACCTGCTGCCGGTCGAATCGATCGGCCGCCTGGAGAAGGCCGGCGCCGCCGTCGTGCCGATCATGACCCCGTCGTTCGGCTTCCCCTACCTGGTGTTCAACACCAAGGAAGGCGTGCTCGCCTCGCAGCCGCTGCGCCAGGCGGTGCAGGCCGCGCTCGGGCCGGGCGAGATGATGGCCGCCGCGTTCGGCGACATGCGCTTCTTCGCCGTCGAGGCCAACCACTTCCCGCAGGGCACGCCGTTCTATTCGTTGGCCGGCGCCGACAAGTACAACCAGCGCAACCCCGCCGCCGCCAAGGAGATGGCCGCCAAGGCCGGCTACAACGGCCAGCCCGTGCGCATCCTGGCCAGCCGCCAGTACGAGTTCCACTACAACATGGCGCTGGTCATGGCCGAGCAGTTGAAGCGCGCCGGCATCAAGCCCGAGCTGCAGGTGGTCGACTGGGCGACGCTGGTGCAGCGGCGCAACGACCCGAAGCTGTGGGACATCTACGTCACCCACTCCGGCCAGTTCCCCGAGCCGATGCTCTCGCCGCCGCAACTCGGCGACGGCGCGCCCGGCTGGTGGAGCAGCCCGGCCAAGCAGGCGGCGCTGTCGGCGTTCAACCAGGAAATGGACCCGGCCAAGCGCGGCGCGCTGTGGGGCAAGGTGCAGCAGGTCATCTACGACGAGGTGCCGTACATCAACGTCGGCAAGTTCAACAGCCTGTCGGCCCGCGCCCAGCGCCTGCAGGGCTACGTGCCGTCCGCCTGGCCGTTCTTCTGGAACGCCACGATCGCCGGGAAGTAATCTCCGCGAGACGCTTCGACTCCGTCATCCCGGCGCAAGCCGGGATCCAGACCGTGCTCCGCCAACCTGGATTCCGGCTTGCGCCGGAATGACGGTGACCCTGCGGCTACCGGTGTAACGAGGACACTTCGATGCTCCGATTCATTCTTGCCCGCCTGGGCGGGACGGTGGCCGTCCTGGCCCTGGTCGCGGTGATGGTCTTCGCCCTGACCCGGCTGGCCTCCGGCGACCCGATCGCGCTGCTGCTCGGCGACCAGGCCACCGCCGAGGACATCGCCCAGGCGCGCGTGCAGTACGGCCTCGACAAGCCGCTGCCGACCCAGTTCGGCTACTGGATCAAGGAGGTCGCGCAGGGCAACCTCGGCCAGTCGATCTTCCTGCAGCGGCCGGTGACCCAGGCGCTGGCCGAACGCGCCGAACCGACCTTCTTCCTGGCCACCTTCGCGGTGGCCATCGCCGCGCTGATCGGCATTCCCTGCGGCCTGATCGCGGCGGTCTGGCGCGGCCGCGTGGTCGACCAGGTGTTCAGCGCCGTGGCCATGCTCGGCGCCAGCGTGCCGAGCTTCTGGATGGGGCTGATCCTGATCCAGATCTTCGCGGTGTGGCTCGGCTGGTTCCCGGCCTCGGGCTACGGCGACCCCGGCGTGCCCTTCCTGGAACGCCTGCACCACCTGGTGCTGCCGGCCACCGTGCTCGGCGTGCTCAACTCGGCGCTGATCATCCGCTTCACGCGCGCCTCGGTGCTCGACATCCTCAACGAGGACTACGTGCGCACGGCGCGCTCCAAGGGGCTCAGCGAGCGCGTGGTCATCCTCAAGCACGTGCTGCGCAACGCGCTGGTGCCGATCGTCACCGTCGTCGGCCTGACGCTGGCGCTGATGATCGGCGGCGCGGTGGTCACCGAGACGGTGTTCAACCTGCCCGGCGTCGGCAACCTGGTGGTGCGCGCGGTGCTGCGCCGCGACTACCCGGTCATCCAGGGCACGCTGCTGGTGATCGCCGCCATCTACGTGCTGATCAACCTCGCCATCGACCTGATCTACATGCTGGTCGATCCGCGCATCCGGGTGTGACGCCATGGACCAGCTGACCTACGTCTTGAAGCGCCTGTTCGCTCGGCGCGTGGTGCTGCTCGCCGCGCTGACGCTGCTGGCCGTCGCCGCGCTGGCGGTCTTCTTCCCGATGATCTCGGGCGTCGATCCCAACGCCATTTCGGTGATGGAGCGCCTGAAGGCGCCGTCCGCCGAGCACTGGGCCGGCACCGACGAGCTCGGGCGCGACCTGGCCATGCGCATCGTCTGGGGCGGCCGCTACTCGATCATGATCGGCATCGCCACCGCCTTCTTCAGCGTCGTCGCCGGCACCGCGCTGGGGCTGCTGGCGGGCTTCTTCAAGAAGCTCGACGCGCCGATCATGCGCGTCATCGACGCCATGATGTCCTTCCCCGACATCCTGCTCGGCATCTCGCTGGTGTCGATCCTCGGCGCCTCGCTGTGGAACGTGGTGCTGGCGCTGGCCATCGTGTACACGCCGCGCGTCGCCCGCGTGGTGCGCGCATCCACCTTGGTCATCCGCGAGCTGCTGTTCGTCGACGCGGCCCGCGCGCTCGGCGTGTCGACGCCGCGCATCCTCTACGCGCACATCCTGCCGAACCTGCTCTCGCCGGTGCTGGTGCAGCTCACCTTCATCTTCGCCTACGCCATCCTGGCCGAAGCCGGGCTGTCCTTCCTCGGCGTCGGCGTGCCGCCGGAGATCCCGACCTGGGGCACGATGATCGCCTCCAACCTGCAATACGCCGACCGCGCCTTCTGGACCATCGTCTTCCCCGGCATCGCCATCATCCTGACCGCGCTGTCGCTGCAGATCGTCGGCGACGGCGTGCGCGACCTGCTCGACCCGAAGCTGAGGAAATCCGCATGAGCGCCCTCCCCACTCCCCGGCTTGCGGTGCGCGGCCTGTCGACCTCGTTCATGACCGACCGCGGCCGCGTCACCAGCGTCGCCGACGTCTCCTTCGACATCCCGTCCGGCGGCACGCTGGCGCTGGTCGGCGAATCGGGTTCGGGCAAGTCGGTCACCAGCCTCGGCCTGATGGGCCTGCACGCCAAGGGCTCGCAGGCCATCGTCGGCGGCGAGGCCTGGTTCGTCCGCCGCGACGGCCGGCGCGTCGACCTGCTCTCCCTGCCCGAGGCGGAACACCGGCGGCTGCGCGGCAACGAGCTGGCGATGATCTTCCAGGAGCCGATGACCAGCCTCAACCCCGTGCTCACGGTCGGCGAGCAGATCGCCGAGTCGGTGCGGCTGCACCTCGGCATGGACCATCGGCAGGCGCTGCAGCACGCGAAAAAGATGCTCGACCTCGTCGAGATTCCCGCCGCCGAGCGCCGCGTGCGCGAGTACCCGCACCAGCTTTCCGGCGGCATGCGCCAGCGCGTGATGATCGCCCTGGCCATGGCCTGCAACCCGACGCTGCTGATCGCCGACGAGCCGACCACCGCGCTCGACGTGACCATCCAGGCGCAGATCCTGGCGCTGATCCAGCGCCTGCAGAAGGAGACCGGCATGAGCGTGCTGTTCATCACGCACAACCTCGGCGTCGTGGCGCAGTATGCCGACGAGGTGACCGTCATGTACGCCGGCCGCATCGTCGAGACGGCCGCGGTCGGTCCACTGTTCGCCGCGCCGCAACACCCCTACACCCGGGGACTGCTCGCCTGCCTGCCCGGCATGGCCGCGCGCGGCGCGCTGGCGTCAGGCGCGCGGCCGCGCCTGACGGCGATCCGCGGCCAGGTGTGCAGCCCGTTCGAACCACCGCCCGGCTGCGCCTTCGCGCCGCGCTGCCCAGCGCACGTCGCGGCGTGCGATACGGAGATGCCGCCGCTGGCGGCGCTCGGATTCGACCGGAAAGTACGCTGCATCCGCGTCGGGGAAGAAGAACTCAATCGGAACCGTCATTCCGGGCTTGGCCCGGAATCCAGCAGTGCGCCACTGGCCCCCGGCTCGCGCCGGGATGACGGAGCATTCAATGACTTGGTGAAGACCGGCCACTAGCATGAACGACAACGCCAATCCCCTGATCGAAGTGCGCGGCCTGCGCAAGTATTTCGGGTCCGGCCCGCAGCCGGTGCGCGCCGTCGACGGCGTCAGCTTCGCCATCCGCGAGGGCGAGACGCTCGGCCTAGTCGGCGAGTCGGGTTCGGGCAAGAGCACCATCGGGCGCATGCTGATCCGCCTGCTCGACCCGACCGACGGCGAGATCCGCCTGGAGGGCCGGGACATCGCGCGCATCTCGCAACGCCAGATGCGCCCGCTGCGCTCGCGCATGCAGATCATCTTCCAGGACCCCTACGCCAGCCTCAACCCGCGCATGCGCATCCGCCAGATCCTCGGCGAGGCGCTCGACACGCACGGGCTGGCGCGGGGCAAGGGCGAGCGCCAGGCGCGCATCGCCGAACTGCTCGACCTCGTCGGCCTGCGCCCCGAGTACGCCGACCGCTACCCGCACGAGTTCTCCGGCGGACAGCGCCAGCGCATCGGCGTGGCCCGCGCGCTGGCCGTCGAACCCAGCTTCATCGTCGCCGACGAGCCGCTCTCGGCGCTGGACGTGTCGATCCAGGCGCAGGTGGTCAACCTGCTGTGCGACCTGAAGGACCGCTTCGGCCTGACCATGCTGTTCATCTCGCACGACCTCGACGTGGTCGAATTCCTGTGCGACCGCGTGATCGTGCTGTATCTCGGTAAAATCATGGAAATCGCGCCGACCGAGACGCTGTACCGGCAGCCGCGGCATCCCTACACGCAGGCGCTGCTCGCCGCCTCGCCGGTGGCCGATCCGGCGCAGCGCCGCGCGGACCGTCCGCTGCTCGCCGGCGACATCCCCAGCCCGGCCAACCCGCCGTCCGGCTGCGTCTTCCGCACCCGCTGCCCGCACACGCTGCCGGCCTGCGCCGAGACCGTGCCGCCGCTGGCCGAGGCCGCGCCGGGACACTGGAAGGCCTGCCTGCGCGACGATCTTCCCACCACGCTCGTACGAGGAAACCCATCATGAGCTTCATCCCCTTCACCCTCCTCGACCGCCGCCACAAGGGCTTTCCGCCCGCCGCCGTGCCGTGCCGCCTCGACGAGATCGGCGCGCGGCACTGGAACGTGCTGGCCGGCGACCTGCCCTTTCCGATCGCCCTGCTGCGCGATTCGGCGCTGCGCCACAACGTCGCCTGGATGCAGGAATTCGCGCGCGCGCGCGGCATCGACATCGCCCCGCACGGCAAGACGACGATGTCGCCGGAGCTCTACCGCCGGCAGCTCGACGCCGGCGCCTGGGGCATCTCCTTCGCCACCGTCTATCAGCTCGCGGTCGGCGCCGAGGCCGGCGTCACCCGGTCGCTGATCGCCAACCAGGTCGTCTGCGACGCCGATCTCGACGGCCTCTCCGCACTGCTGCGTGAATACCCGGCGCTGCGCGCGTGGTTCCTGGTCGACTCCGTCGCGCAGGTCCGGCTGATCGAAGCCTGGCGGGCGCAGCGGCAGGACCCGGCGGCCTTCGACTGCCTGCTGGAGATCGGCATTCCCGGCAAGCGCACCGGCTGCCGGACGACGGACGAAGCCCTGGCCGTGGCGGCGGCGATCCACGCCAGCCCGGCGCTGCGCCTCGGCGGCATCGAGTGCTACGAGGGCAGCGTCGCGCAGGGCGATTCCGAACACGACCGCCGCGAGGTCGACGCGCTGATGCGGCGCGTGGTCGACGCCGCGCTCGGCTGCGACCGCGCCGGCTTCTTCGCGAACGACGAGGTGCTGATGACCGCCGGCGGCTCGGCGCTCTTCGACCTCGTCACCGACGGGCTGAAGCCCCGGCTCGCCAAGCCGGTGCGCGGCATCCTGCGTTCCGGCTGCTACGTCGCGCACGACCACGGCTCGTACATGAACCTGCTGCGCAAGGTCGAGGAACGCCAGCACCTGTCCTCCAGCCTGCTGCCGGCGATCGAGGTGTGGGCGATGGTGCAGTCGCGCCCGGAACCGGGCCTCGCCATCCTGACCTGCGGCAAGCGCGACATTTCCTACGACCTCGAACTGCCGATCGCGCTGTTCCACTGCGCGCGGGGACAGGCCGCGCCGCGCGGCATTCCCGACGGCTGGCGGCTGACGGCGCTGAACGACCAGCACGCCTACCTGCATTTCCCGGCAGCCGATCCCGGACCGGCGGTCGGCGACCTGATCGGGCTCGGCATCTCCCACCCGTGCACCACCTTCGACAAGTGGCGCTGGCTGCCCGTGGTCGACGACCGCTACGACGTCGTCGACGCCGTCACCACGCGCTTCTGACCCCATGAACACCCTTCCCCCGCGGCTG
>JADHEE010000641.1_pt1 | contig 12739 bp, 8 predicted proteins | sample 8952401 | NCBI WGS metagenome assembly JADHEE01 (sample SAMN16124438, study PRJNA663242) | bioreactor sludge metagenome | isolation source: sludge (ammonium) | place: India:Bengaluru | collected 2019-02-28
CCCTGGCTGACCAGGAAGAGCGCGTAGACCAGGGAAATCGGCAGCAGGACGTACAGCGTGATGCGCGCGAGGTCCGCCCAGGCGTTGCCGATGCCCGCCGCCGTATGGCGTGCGAAGCCGCGGATCAGCGCGACGGCGACGGCGATGCCGGTGGCGGCGGAAAGGAAGTTCTGCACCGTGAGCGCGAGCATCTGCGTCAGGTAGCTCATCGTCGCCTCGCCGCCGTAGCCCTGCCAGTTGGTGTTCGCCACGAAGCTGACGGCCGTGTTGAACGCCGAGTCCGGGGAAACGTCAGCCATGTCCTGCGGATTGAGCGGCAGCCATGCCTGCAGGCGCTGCAGCGCATAGACGGCGAACACGCCGACCGCGTTGAACAGGATGATGGCCAGGGCGTAGCGCAGCCAGTCCATCTCCTCGTCCGGCCGGATGCCGCACAGGCGGTACAGCGGCCGCTCGGTCGTGCGGACGAAGCCGAACTCGCCGGTCACCACCTTGGCGAGGTAGACGCCCACCGGCTTGATCGTGAGCAGCAGGACGGCCATGAAGAGGCCGAGCAGCGTCCAGGCGTGCGCGGTCATGAAAAGTCCTCCGGCTTGAGCAGTACGGCGACCAGGTAAACCAGCAGGCCGGCGGCGACGAGGCCGCCGAGAACGTAGAGCCAGGTCATCGGCCGCCTCCCAGCCGGGCGCAGCCGGCGGCAAGGCCGATGGTCAGGGCGACCAGCGCTCCGAGGAGCGCGAGCAAGGCGATATCCATGGCAGATTCCGCGGTTGTTTTGACGGACTCATGCTAGGCGGCCGCGCGTCAAGATGGCGGCAAGATATGGGCGTCCGCCGTCAAGAAAACGTAAAGGCGGCGGCACGCCGTCGCTGCCGGAGACGGGGTGCGGGGATTTCGCGGGACGAAAAAAAGACCCGGCGCCGGCGCCGGGTCTCGTTCATGGGGGCGGGTGGGCCGATCAGCCGGCGAGCACGCCCTCGACGGCTTCGGCCACCTTGGCCGCGGTGATGCCGAGGAACTCGAAGACCTGCGCGGCCGGGCCGCATTCGCCGAAGCGGTCGATGCCGACCACCGCGCCTTCCAGGCCGACGTACTGGCGCCAGTAGCCGGTCACGCCCGCCTCGACGGCGACGCGCGGAATGCCGCGCGGCAGCACGGCCTCACGCCAGGCGGCGTCCTGCTGCTCGAAGATGAAGGACGAGGGCAGCGACACGACGCGCACCGGGATGCCCTTCTCGGCCAGCGTCTGCTGCGCGGCGACGGCCAGCGCGACTTCCGAGCCGGTGGCGATGATCACCGCCTTGGGCGTGCCGGCGCAGTCCTTGAGCACGTAGCCGCCCTTGCGGATGGCGGCGATCTGCGCGGCGTCGCGCGGCTGGTGCGCCAGGTTCTGGCGGGTGAGGATCAGCGCGGTCGGCGTTTGGCGGTGCTCCAGCGCGACCTGCCAGGCGACGAAGGCTTCGACGCTGTCGCACGGGCGCCACACGTCGAGGTTGGGCATCAGGCGCAGGGTGGCCGTCTGCTCGATCGGCTGGTGCGTGGGGCCGTCCTCGCCGACGCCGACCGAGTCGTGGGTGAACACGTAGATCGGGTTGATCCGCATCAGCGCGGCCATGCGGATGGCGTTGCGCGCGTATTCGGAGAACATCAGGAAGGTGCCGCCGAAGGGGCGGAAGCCGCCGTGCAGCACGGCGCCGTTCATGATCGCGGCCATGCCGAACTCGCGCACGCCGTAATGGATGTAGTTGCCGCCCTGGTCGATGGTGTCCGGCTTGATCTCGCAGCAGCCCTTCCATTGCGTCAGGTTGGACGGCGCCAGGTCGGCCGAGCCGCCGAGGAATTCGGGCACCACCGGGGCGAGCGCCTGGATGGCGTTCTGCGACGACTTGCGCGTGGCGATGGTCTCGCCCTTGGCGGCGATGGCCTGCAGCGCCTCGGCCGACGCGGCGGCGTAATCGGCGCGCAGCTCCTTCTTCATGCGGCGCTCGAATTCGGCGGCGAGTTCGGGATAGGCCTGGCGGTAGGCGGCGAACTTCTCCGCCCAGGCGGCCTGCTGCTGCGTGCCGGCGGCGTGGGCGTCCCACGCCGCGTACACGTCCTGCGGCACCTCGAACGGGCCGTCGGTGATGCCGAGCGCGGCGCGCGTGGCCGCGACTTCGTCCTTGCCCAGCGGCGCGCCGTGCACGTCGTGCGTGCCGGCCTTGTGCGGCGAACCCTTGCCGATCACCGTCTTGCAGCAGATCAGCGTCGGCCTGTCGTGCTGCGCCTTGGCCGCGGCGATGGCGCGGTCGACGGCGTCGACGTCGTGGCCGTCGACGGCGCGGATGACGTTCCAGCCGTAGGCCTCGAAGCGCTTCGGCGTGTCGTCGGTGAACCAGCCGTCGACGTGCCCGTCGATGGAGATGCCGTTATCGTCGTACAGGGCGATCAGCTTGGAAAGTTTCCAGGTGCCGGCCAGCGAGCAGGCTTCGTGCGAGACGCCCTCCATCATGCAGCCGTCGCCCATGAAGGTGTAGGTGTAGTGGTCGACGATCGCGTGGCCGTCGCGGTTGAACTCGGCGGCCAGCAGCTTTTCCGCCAGCGCCATGCCGATGGCGTTGCTGACGCCCTGGCCGAGCGGGCCGGTGGTCGTCTCGACGCCGGGCGTGTGGCCGTATTCGGGGTGGCCGGGCGTCTTGCTGTGCAGCTGGCGGAAGCGCTTCAGCTCGTCGAGCGGCAGGTCGTAGCCGGTCAGGTGGAGCAGCGAGTAGAGGAGCATCGAGCCGTGCCCGTTGGACAGCACGAAGCGGTCCCGGTCCGCCCACTTCGGATCGGCCGGGTTGTGTTTCAGGTGGCGTTTCCATAGCGCCACGGCGATTTCCGCCATGCCCATCGGAGCGCCCGGATGTCCCGAGTTGGCCGCCTGCACACCGTCCATGGCCAGAACGCGGATGGCGTTCGCCAGTGAAGCCTGAGAAACCATGAGTCTTTACTCCTGAAACGAGAGATGAACGGAACGGGTTGCCATGCCTGCGCAGCGGCCTGGATGCTGCCTCAATGCCGCCTCGGCGCCGGACGGGCCCCGCGGATGATTTGACGCTGGTTGCCTTTACAAAAGTATTTCATTTTATCCAAATGTGACACTGCTGTCAGTACGAAACGCGGCGGCGCATCGTCGGACCGGGTTGCATCGAAGTCGCGGACGACCGGCCGGCGGTTCATCGGGGTCTCCTGGCAGGTTTCCTGCGGAACGGATGGCGGGGAAAAAGCCGGTTTTCCGGCCGGGGCGGGAAGCGCGGACTCGCGGGAATCCGACGCCTTGGGGCATGCCGCGAAGTATACCGGGAAACGGACCGCGGTTTGCCCGAAGCGCGTTTTGCGGACTAAAGTGTCGGGAAGGGTATCTCATTCATCCTCGGCATCGGGTGGTGCCGCCCGCCAGGGGCGGAAGACGGAGGAGGCATGGCTCTCTACGAAATGCGCAAGTTCGTGGCGCCGGAGTTCATTTTCGGGGTGGGTTCGCGGCGGCGGGTCGGCTTCTACGCGCGGAACATGATGGCCCGGCGGGTGCTGGTCGTCAGCGACGAAGGCGTGGTGCGGGCCGGCTGGCTCGACACCGTGCGCGGCGACCTGGAGGAGGCCGGCATCTCCTCGGCGGTGTTCACCGCCCTGACCCCCAACCCCAAGGATCACGAAGTGATGGCTGGCGCGCAGGTGTACGCCCGCGAGCGCTGCGACGTGATCGTCGCGCTCGGCGGCGGCAGCGCCATCGACTGCGCCAAGGGCATCGGCATCGTGCATGCCAGCGGCCGGGAGATCGGCGAGTTCGAGGGGATCGACCGCGTCGAGGTGCCGGGGCCGCCGCTGCTCTGCCTGCCGACCACCGCCGGGTCGTCGGCGGACATCTCGCAGTTCTGCATCATCGTGAACTCGCCGGCGCGCTACAAGATGGCGATCATCAGCAAGACCGTGGTACCCGACGTGGCGCTCGTCGATCCGGAAACGACGCTGACCCTGGACCCGTACCTGACCGCCTGCACGGGCATCGACGCGCTGACCCACGCCATCGAGGCCTACGTGTCGACGGCCAGCTCGCCGGTGGTCGACGTGCATGCGCTGGCCGCGATCCGGCTGGTCCGGGACAACCTCGCAGCGGCCGTCTGGTCGCCCGGCGACGTCGCGGCGCGCGAGAACATGTCGCTGGCCAGCCTGCAGGCGGGCTTGGCGTTCTCCAACGCCAGCCTCGGCGCGGTGCATGCGCTGGCGCATCCGCTCGGCGGCTTCCTCGACCTGCCGCACGGCGAATGCAACGCGCTGCTGCTGGAGCACGTGGTCCGCTTCAATTTCCCGGCGGCGGCGGAGCGCTACCGCCGGATCGCCGCCGAACTCGGCATCGACGCGCGCGGGATGAACGACGGCGAATGCGCCTTGCGCCTCGCCGGCGAGCTCGCCGCCCTGCGCGCCCGCGTGGGCATCGCCGGCGGGCTGGCGGAACGCGGCGTGCGCGCGGCCGATCTGCCGGAGCTGGCGGCGCATGCGGTGAAGGACGCCTGCATCTTTACCAACCCCAGGCGCGTCTCGCCGGGCGACGCACAGGCGATCTACGGCGATGCCACCTGACACCGACGACTGGGACGGGCGCAAGGACCAGATCATCGGCCTGGGCGAACGCTCCTTCCGCAAAAGCTACTATCCGCAACTGCGCGAGAACCTCGACCGGCTGGAGCGGTTCCGCACCCTGCTCGACCGTACCACCGACTGCGTGGTGATGGTGGCGCTGCCCGAAGGCGACGTCTCGGACGCCAACGCGGCGCTCGGCCGCCTGCTCGGGCAGCCGACCGCCAGCCTGCTCGGCCGGCCCTTCGCCTCGCTGGGCCTGGGCGACGCGGCCGACGTGCTCGAAACGCTGCGCCGCGAGGCGCAGTCCGCCGCCTCGCTGGCCGAGCTGCCGGCCCATTCCGACATCACCGAATTCGTCCGCGACGGCCGCACCATCTGGCTCGAACTGTCGTACCGGCTGGCGGTGCTCGACGGGCGCAGCTACGGGGTGATCGTCGGCCGCGACGTGACCGAGCGCAAGCTGGCGCAGGACATGGCGGATGCGCTGCTGGCCGAGAAGGAGGCCCTGCTCGACAACGCGCTGGTCGGCATCGCCATGGTGCGCAACCGCCGCATCGTGCTGTGCAACCGGCGCATGGAGGAGATTTTCGGCTATCCGGCGGGCGGCATGAACGGCCATTCGACGCGCATCCTCTACGAGAGCGACGAGGCTTTCCGCGACGTGGGCAGCGAGGCCTACGGCCGGCTCGGGCAGGGGCGGACGTTCTCCGTCTCGCAGCCGATGGCGCGCGCCGACGGCAGCCATTTCTGGGGCGAGCTGGCGGGCCGCTGCATCGACCCCGAGCATCCCGACGACGGCAGCATCTGGATACTTTCCGACATCACCGAGCGCAAGCGGGCCGAGGAGCGGGCGGAATTCCTCTCCTACCACGACGCGCTGACCGGCCTGCCCAACCAGCTGCTGCTCAAGGACCGGCTGCAGCAGGCGATCGCCTTTTCCAACACCACCGGCACCAAGATCGCGCTGCTCATCCTCGACCTCGACCGCTTCAAGACGATCAACGATTTCCTCGGGCACGCCGCGGGCGACCGGCTGCTGGTCGACGTCGCCGGGCGGCTGCTCAAGCGCGTGCGCAAGACCGACACGGTGAGCCGGCAGGGCGGCGACGAGTTCCACCTGCTGCTGACCAACCTGGCCGAGCCCGACGCCATCGTCACCTTCCTCGGCGAGCTGATGGACAGCATGCAGCAGCCGTACGCGATCGAAGGCAAGGAGCTGACCATCTCGGTCTCGGTGGGCATCGCCATCTATCCCGAGGACGGCGCCGACTTCCAGGCGCTGCTCAAGCGGGCGGACATGGCGATGTACCGGGCCAAGGACTCGGGGCGCAACGCCTACCGCTTCTTCAACCAGGAGATGAACGAGGACGCGGTCGAGCAGATCACCATGCACGCCGGCCTGTGGCGGGCGGTCGAGGCGGAGCAGTTCGTGCTGCACTACCAGCCCCAGTTCGATCTGCGGAGCGGGCGCCTGATCGGCGCCGAGGCGCTGATCCGCTGGAACCATCCCGATCTCGGGCTGGTCTCGCCGGGGCGCTTCATCCCGGTGGCCGAGGAGGCCGGGCTGATCGTGCAGATCGGCGACTGGGTCCTGCGCGAGGCGTGCCGGGAGGCGGCCCGCTGGCGCGCCGGGCCTGGTGATCGCGGTCAACCTGTCGGCGGTGCAGTTCAAGCGCGGCGACATCGAGCGCTCGGTGGCCCGGGCGCTGGCCGATTCCGGCCTCGCACCGGAACAGCTGGAGCTCGAACTGACCGAGTCGATCCTGATCCGCGACAGCGAACACATGCTGTCCACGGTCAAGCGGCTCAAGCACATGGGCATCAAGCTGTCGATCGACGATTTCGGGACGGGCTATTCGAGCCTGTCCTACCTCAAGCGCTTCGAGGTGGACAAGCTGAAGATCGACCAGACCTTCGTCCGCGATCTCGTCTCCAACCCGGAGGACGCCGCGATCGTGCGCGCAATCATCCAGATGGCGCACAGCCTCGGCCTGAAGACCATCGCCGAGGGCGTCGAGACGCAGCAGGTGCTCGATACGCTGGGCGGCTACGAGTGCGACGAGGTGCAGGGCTTCTGGTGCGGGCGCCCGGTTCCCGCCGAGGCCTTCGCGGCCTTCCTGGCGGGGCCGCCGTAGCGCGCCGCGGGCTTGCCGCCGTGCCTGGGCGCGCCTGCGGCCGGCCGCCTCAGCCCGCCGGAGCCAGCACGATCGCCGCCAGCGGCGGCAGCGTCAGGACCAGCGAATGCGCGCGGGCCATCCAGGGCTTTTCCTCGGCTTCGAGCAGGCCGGCGCCGTTGCCGACGTCGCTGCCGCCGTAGACCGCCGCGTCGGTGTTCAGCACTTCCCGGTAGCGCCCGCCGCACGGCACGCCGATGCGGTAATCGCGCCGCGGCACCGGCGTCAGGTTGAGCACCACCGCCAGCTGTTCGCCGTCGTTGCCCTTGCGCAGGTAGCTGATCACCGACTGCTGCGCGTCGTTGCAGTCGATCCACTCGAAGCCCTGCCAGTCGAATTCGTGGCGGTGCAGCGCCGGTTCGGCCCGATACAGCCGGTTCAGGTCGCGCACCAGGCGCTGCATGCCCTGGTGCAGCGGATATTCCAGGACGTACCAGTCGAGGATGCCGGTGCTGTCCCACTCCCTGCCCTGGCCGAACTCGGTGCCCATGAACAGCAGCTTCTTGCCCGGATGGGTGAACTGGTAGGCGTAGAGCGCCCGCAGGTTGGCGTGCTTCTGCCACTCGTCGCCGGGCATGCGGTGGAGCATCGAGCCCTTGCCGTGCACCACCTCGTCGTGCGAGAACGGCAGCATGAAATTCTCGGTGAAGCAGTACAGCATGCTGAAGGTCAGCATGCCATGGTGGTACTGGCGGTGGACCGGCTGATGCGCCATGTAGCGCAGGGTGTCGTTCATCCAGCCCATGTTCCACTTGAGGTCGAACCCCAGGCCGCCGAGGTAGGTCGGCCGGCTGACCTGCGGCCACGAGGTCGATTCCTCTGCGATCATCAGGATGCCGGGGCACTGCTGGTGCACGGCCACGTTCAGTTCGCGCAGGAAGTCGATGGCCACCAGGTTCTCGCGGCCGCCGTGCGCGTTGGGCACCCACTCGCCTTCCTCGCGCGAGTAGTCGAGGTAGAGCATCGAGGCGACGGCGTCGACGCGCAGGCCGTCGATATGCATCTCCTCCAGCCAGAAGACGGCGCTGGAAAGCAGGAAGCTCTTCACCTCGTTGCGCCCGAAATTGAAGATCAGCGTCGACCAGTCCTTGTGCTCGCCGAGGCGCGGGTCGGCGTGCTCGTAGAGCGCGGTGCCGTCGAAGCGCGCCAGGCCGTGCGCATCCTTGGGGAAATGCGCGGGCACCCAGTCGAGCAGCACGCCGATGCCGTTGCGGTGGCAATGGTCGACGAAGTAGCGGAAGTCGTCGGGATCGCCGAAGCGGCTGGTCGGCGCGAAATAGCCGGTGACCTGGTAGCCCCAGGACGGATCGTAGGGATGCTCGGTGATCGGCAGCAGTTCGACGTGGGTGAAGCCCATGTCCAGCACGTAGTCCACCAGGCGGTGCGCCGCCACGCGGTAATCCAGGAAGCCGCCCTCGGCGTCGCGCTGCCACGAGCCGAGATGCACCTCGTACACCGACATCGGCTGGTGCTGCCAGTCGTACTGCCGGCGCCGGGCCATCCAGTCGCCGTCGCCCCAGGCATAGCCGGCGCGGTGCGGGACGATCGTGCCGGTGCGCGGGCGCAGCTCGTGGCGCTGCCCGTAGGGGTCAGCCTTGAGCAGGATTTCGCCGCTCTCGCGGTTGCGGATCTCGTACTTGTAGATCTGGCCCGGCTCCAGGTCGGGGATGAACAGCTCCCAGAGGCCGCTGCCGCCGCGCACGCGCATCGGATGGCGCCGTCCGTCCCAGGCGTTGAAGTCGCCGACCACGCTGACCCGCGCGGCGTTGGGCGCCCACACGGCGAACAGCACGCCGGCCACGCCGTCGGCCTCGTGCTCGTGCGCGCCGAGGAAGCTGCAGGCGTGGCGGTGCCTGCCTTCGGCGAAGAGGTGCAGGTCGAGGTCGCCGAGCTGCGGCATGAACGTATACGGGTCGCGCGCGAAGTGCTCCCGGCCCTGCCCGTCGCGCCAGATCAGGCCGTAGTGCGGCGGCAGGTCGCGGCCGTCGCCGCGCCATTCGAAATGGTCGCTGCCAGGCTTGCGCGCCATGACCCGGTCCCCTTCGGCGATGCGCACTTCCGCCGCGCCGGGCAGAAAGACGCGCACGACGGCGTCGTCCCCTTCGGCATGATGGCGCCCGAGGACGGAGAAGGGATCGTGGTGGCGCGCTTCGGCGATCTGCCGCAAGGCGCTGGCGAGCGAGGTCTGGGGCATGTTTCTTCCTTCCTGTGATGAACGCGGATGGGGCGGGCTACGTCCGGCGGATCTGCCGCAACAGGACCAGGGAGCGTCCCTGCAGCGGAATGATGCCGCCTCGGGCGTAGTATTTTTCCGCATTTTGCATGCCGGGGTCGCCGGTGTCGATGGCGATCCGCCAGCGCCGGTGCCCCTGGAAGCCGGGAATCTGGAACGACATCGTCTCGTGGTAGGCGTTGATCAGCAGCAGGAAATCGTCGTCGCTCGCCGGCTGGCCACGTTCGTCGTGCTCCCCGATGGCATCGCCCGCGAGGTACATGCCGAGGCATTGCGCGAATCCCTGGTTCCATTCGGCGTCGCTCATTTCCAGACCCTCCGGATTGAACCATAGGATGTTTTTGTCGCCGCCGCCCGAGCCGTGCGGGCTGAAGAAGCTGTGCCGGCGGAAGATCCGGTGCTGCCGGCGCAGGCCGACGACGCGGCAGACGAAGTCCAGGAAGGCCCGGTCCTCCGCTTCGAGGTTCCAGTCGATCCAGCTGATTTCGTTGTCCTGGTTGTAGGCGTTGTTGTTGCCGCCCTGGGTGCGCCCCATCTCGTCGCCGGCGACGAGCATCGGCACGCCCTGCGAGAGGAACAGCGTGGCCAGCAGGTTGCGCTTCTGGCGGGCGCGCAGGGCGAGGATTTCCGGATCGTCGGTCGGCCCTTCCGTGCCGCAGTTCCAGCTCAGGTTGTGCGCTTCGCCGTCCTGGTTCTTCTCGCCATTGGCCTCGTTGTGCTTTTTTTCGTGGCTCACCAGGTCGTGCAGGGTGAAGCCGTCGTGCGCGGTGATGAAATTGACGCTGGCGTACGGGCGGCGTCCGTTGTGCGCGTAGAGATCGCTCGACCCGGTCAGCCGGCTGGCCAGATCGCCGATCAGGCCGCCGTCGCCTTTCCAGAAGGCGCGCACCGCGTCGCGGTACTTGGCGTTCCACTCGCTCCAGCCGCCGGGGAAGTTGCCGACCTGGTAGCCGCCCTCGCCGACGTCCCAGGGCTCGGCGATCAGCTTCACCCGCGAGAGCACCGGGTCCTGGCGGAGGATGTCGAGGAAGGCGCTGCGCCGGTCGAATTCGTGCGCCTCGCGCGCCAGCGTCGCCGCCAGGTCGAAGCGGAAGCCGTCGACGTGCATTTCGCGCACCCAGTAGCGCAGCGAATCCGCGATCAGCTGCAGCACGCGCGGGTGCGTGGTGTCGAGCGTGTTGCCGCAGCCGGTGTAGTCGCGGTAGTAGCGCGGGTTGTCGGGCATCAGCCGGTAATAGGCCGCGTTGTCGATGCCGCGGAAGGAGAGCGTCGGCCCGAGGTGATTGCCTTCCGCGGTGTGGTTGTACACCACGTCGAGAATCACCTCGATGCCGGCGGCGTGCAGGGCCTTCACCATCGACTTGAATTCGTTGACCACGTCGCCGGTGGCCGCGTAGCGCGGGTCCGGGGCGAAGAAGCCGAGCGTGTTGTAGCCCCAGTAGTTGCGCAGGCCGCGCGCGAGCAGGTGCCGGTCGTCGACGAAAAGATGGATGGGCATCAGCTCGACGGCCGTGATCCCGAGCTGCCGCAGGTGCGCCAGCACCGGCGGGCTGGCGAGCGCCGCGTAAGTGCCGCGCTGCGCCTCGGGCACGTCGAGGTGGCGGATGGTGAATCCCTTGACGTGCAGCTCGTAGATGACGGTGTCGCTCCACGCCGTGGCCGGCGGCGCGTCGTCGCCCCAGTCGAACTCAGGATCGACGACCTGCGCCTTGGGCATCAGCACCGCGTTGTCGCGCCAGTCGAACGAGAGGTCCTCGCGCTTCGCGCCGATCTTGTAGCCGAAATCGGCGTCATGCCAGCGCAGGCGGCCGCCGACCGCGCGGGCGTAGGGATCGAGCAGCAGCTTGTTGGGGTTGAAGCGGTGGCCGTTCTCCGGTTCGTACGGGCCGTGCACCCGGTAGCCGTAGAGCAGGCCGGGCCGCGCGCCGGGCAGGTAGCCGTGCCACACGCCGTCGGTGCGCTCGCGCAGGACGATCCGCTCGACCTCGCGCCGTCCGCGCGGGTCGAACAGGCACAGATCGACTTTCCAGGCATGCTCGGAGAACAGCGCGAAATTGACGCCGTTTCCGTCCCACGTCGCGCCCAGGGGATAGGGCTGGCCGGGCAATACGCTGATGCGTGTCTTGGTGATCATGGCATGTCGTCCGTCGTGAAGGAAGAAACGATCGACCGGGCGCCGGCCGAAAAGTTTTTTCGCGGCGGGCCGCCGCCCGCGCCGCGATCCTCGATCAGCCGGCCGATTCAGTCGCCATTATCGGGCAAGTTCATGGCCATGAGGTTTCACACGGCGGCCGATCCGGGCGGCGCAGCGCGCCCGGCGAACGCCGTGAACGCGCGTCAGAACGACCAGGGAATCGTCGCGCGCCGGTGCACCGCCAGGGGCACGGCGCCGTATTCGGCGCTGGAGACGCTGTCGAGGATGTTGCAGGCCGCGATCTGCCGCTGGCGCGCCTCGATGGCGGCACGCCGGCGTTCGAGCAGTTCCCGGCGCTCCTCGAACGGAGCGCCGGGCAGCGGCGCGATGCCGCCGGCGAGGAAGGCATCCTTGTCGATCAGGTCGATGCGTTTGTCGCTGAGGCGCACCCACAGCAGGTCGCCGCTCACCAGCGTGCCGATGCCGCCGCCTTCGAACGCCTCCGGCACCATGTGGCCGACGCAGGCGCCCTTGGTGACGCCGGAATAGCGGCCGTCGGTGACCATGATCGACGTTCTTTCGACCACGCCGTGGTGCCGCAGGTACTGGCTCGGGGCGAACATCTCCGGCATGCCGAAGGCGCGGGGGCCCTGTCCGGCGATGATGAAGGCGAAGGCCAGCGTGCCGTTGCTGACCATCGCCATCACGTCCTCGTCTGCCGGCGCGCCGTTGAAGCGGCGGAACGCGGCCAGGACGTCCGGCGTCAGCTCGGGCATGGCGCAGAGCGTCTCCTCCAGGCTGCTGGAACGCAGGTCCTGCGTGCATTGCATTTCGTTTTCGTAGTAGCGCACCACGAAGACCTTGCCGTTGAAGCGCTCGTAGGCGTCGGTCGACAGGCCGGAGACCTTGAGCGTGCAGGACGAGAAGAAGTTGCCGCGCATGATGTCGGTGCCGGAGATGTCGCGGACCGGCTTGAGGCGGATCACCGAGCGCTCCTGCGGCAGGGCGGGCGAGACGGCTTCCTTGAGCGCCGCGACGCGCTCGCCCCAGGTGCGGCCGGTGACCGTCGGCGCGTCCCAGCGCATCGGCACGCCGAGGTCCTGGAGCACCTTGTACAGGCTGGTCATGCCGTGGTGCAGGCCGGCGCGGGCCTGTTCGGCGAGCACGAAGGTGTCGCGCCCTTCCGTCAGGCTGTGCGCGAAGACGTCGGGCACCGGATGCGCGTCGCGCACCCGTTCGTAGTCGAACAGCGAGACGTCGAAGCCGGCGTGGCGCATGACGCAGGGCATGTGCAGCATCAGGTTGCTCGAACTGCCGGTGGCGTTGTGGATGCGCACGGCGTTGCCGTAGTTGTGCCTGAGGATTTCGCAGACGGAATATTCGGGCTTGTTGATCAGGCGGAACAGCTGGTCGACGTTGCGCGCGATCAGCGCGGTCGGCGCCTCGTCCACCAGCAGTTCCGAGCCTTCCGGCACGAAGCCGAGCGCGGAGACCAGCGTGCGCGTGGAGTTCCCGGTGCCGTTGAAGGCGCAGATGCCGCCCTTGTCGTCGCAGGTGGCGGCGGCCAGTTCGTCGAGGATCGCGTCGGCGGCCGGGCGG
>JADHEE010000644.1_pt1 | contig 12729 bp, 11 predicted proteins | sample 8952401 | NCBI WGS metagenome assembly JADHEE01 (sample SAMN16124438, study PRJNA663242) | bioreactor sludge metagenome | isolation source: sludge (ammonium) | place: India:Bengaluru | collected 2019-02-28
GACCAGGTTCCCCGCCAGCCTCACCAACAAGGCGGTGCTCAACATGGCGGTGTTCACGCCGTTCGTCCGCGAGGGCTACAAGGCCCACAAGGCGTGGGAAAAGATGTTCTACGGCGAAGGCCGGAAGCACCGCTAGCCGCGAAGCGGCCCCGAGAGATCGAAAGCTTCGATGCCCCCTGGTTCGCCCGGGGGCTTTCTTTCGGGCCCGAAATCGGCGTCGGGCGGCGACAGGAACTTCGCGGTGAAGTCTTCGGCTGGCAGCGCCGGCGAGAACAGGTAGCCCTGGGCCAAATCGCACCCCATGCGTCGTAGGATCTCTTCCTGGCGCGGCGTCTCCACGCCCTCGGCGACGACTTTCAAGCCGAGACGATGCGCCATCACCACGATCGCTTCACACAGATCGAGGCCGCTGCCTTCTAGATCGCTGACGAAACTCCGGTCGATCTTCAAATAATCGATATCGAACTTTCGCAGATAGGCGAGCGACGAATAGCCGGTGCCGAAATCGTCGATCGCGATCTGGATGCCCGCTTCGCGAAAGCAGGCGAGGTTATGATTCACCGGAGAATCGGCGTTGAGCAGCAGGCCTTCGGTGATCTCGACCACCACCGCGCTGCCGTCCACGCCGCAGACTTCGAGCTCGTCCGTCCAGTTCAGCGCGCCGGTGTCGCGGTTGCGAATCTGCACCGGCGACTGATTCACGGTGACCTGGAACTCCGGCCTGTATTTCGCGCGCCACTCCGCGACCTGCGCCACCGCCCGCCGCGCGACGATGTCGCCCAGTTGCGTGATCAGGCCGGTCTCCTCCGCCAGGGCGACGAACTCTCCCGGATACACCAGACCGCGCACCGGATGATGCCAGCGCACCAGCGCTTCCGCCTTCACCACCTCGCCGCTCGCCAGATCGACGATCGGTTGGTAATAGACGCCGAACTGCCCCTCGGCCAGCGCGGTGCGAAGTTCCGAGGTCATGCGCATCCGGAGGAGAGAAGCCTCCTGGAGCGCGGCAGTGTAGTAGCTGAAGCGATCCCGCCCGCCCCCCTTCGAAACATACATCGCCTGATCGGCATGCTTGAACAGGGTGTCGAGGCATGCGGTGTCATCGGGAAAGACTGAAATGCCGATACTCGCCGACAGGAACACCGGTTCGTTCTGCACCAGGAACGGCCGCCTCAGGCTTTCGAGCAAGTTCACGGCAATCCGGTCCGCCTCCCTGATCTCGTGCAGACCGGGAATGATCACGATGAACTCATCGCCTCCCAGGCGCGCCGTCGTATCGGAAGCGCGCATGCACTGCGAAATCCGTTTCGCGGCATCGACGAGGAGTTCATCGCCGGCGCCATGACCGAAGGAATCGTTGACCTCCTTGAAGTGGTCGAGGTCGATCAGCATCAGCGCAACCTTGGTTCCGTCGCGCCGCGCACTCGCGACGCTTTGTTCCAGCCGGTCACGGAACATATTGCGGTTCGGCAAATTGGTGAGGGGATCGAAATTGGCCTGACGCCAGATCAGTTCCTCGGTTTTTTTCCGTTCCGTGATGTCCGAAAACATTGCGACATAGCGGAACACTTTGCCGGAACTGTCCTTCACCACGCTGATCGCCATTTCCTTGAGGTAGTGTTCGCCGTCCTTGCGTCGATCCCAGACCTCGCCGATCCACACCTCCCGCCACATCTCCCGGTAGAACTCCTTTCCGTGGCGTTCCGATTTGAATATGCTGGGATTTTTCCCTTTGATCTCGTCCAGCGTATAGCCGCTCAGGCGTGAGAAAGCAGGGTTCGCCGCGATGATCGCATTCGCGCCATCGGTAACCAGGATCGCCTCTTGGCTGGTCTGATACACCGTCGTGGCGATCTGCATGTTTTCTTCCGCGGCTTTTCGATCGGTGATATCGAGCACGTAGACGAGGCGCGCCAGAGTCCCGGAACCGGATAGAAACGGTACGGACTCGGAGAATACGCAGATTCGCGTGCCGTCCCGGCGCACCACGGTCCACTCGCCGCCAAGTTTTCCGCCCTCGTCGAGAAACGTTTGATGCTTCGCAAGCACGGTCGCCTGCGCCTCCTCCGGGAACACCATGAGGAAATTTTTCCCAGCCATTTCGCTTTGTGAATATCCGTAGATCGCGCAATACGCCGGGTTGACCGTCACGTAGGTGCCGGCGTAGTCGATGACCGCGATTCCTACCGGACAGGTTCCGAGGATATCCCGGAACATTGCGAGCGAGTCCGTCACATCTTCCATCGTAAGCCCGTGATTCCCGACCACCGATGCCAGCAACACGCCAAAAGGGTGCTAGCCGCGCCTAACAATCACAGATGTTGGGCGCGACGCGCACTTTTCCAACCGTTTCCCGCTCCAAGAACGCACAAAGCCCCAAGGTTTCCCTTGGGGCTTTCGGTCGTTAGGCTATCCGCCGGTGGCTCAGTGCTTGGTTGAGGGCTGGCGCGGCGCATGGGTGCGACCGAGTTGCGCCCGCGCCATGTTGGCCTGTGCGCCCTTCGCCATTTGCGGTTTGGTCTGCTTGGCCGCCAGGGGACTGAGCTTCGCGTCCGGGTGGGCGGTGGAGAAATCCTTGAACGACATGATTCATGCCTTTTGTAGTTTGCGGACTCATGAACTCCGCAAGCACAGATATGGTGCGGCCCACGCCGCCGCGCCATGGTTTGGTCTTGGCAACTCCGCCGCCCGCTGCTAATGTTCACTCATTGTTCTAATCCCGGGTCGACCTCATGGCGGAAGCGGAAAACACCCCGGCGGAGGCCACCCCGCCGCTGCGCAAGATCATCCATATCGACATGGACGCGTTTTTCGCTTCGGTGGAGCAGCGCGACGAACCCGCCCTGCGCGGCAAGCCGGTGGCGGTGGGCCACGGGCGGATGCGCGGCGTGGTGGCCGCCGCGAGCTACGAGGCGCGGAAGTTCGGCGTGCATTCGGCGATGCCGTCGGTGACGGCGCGGCACAAGTGCCCGGAGTTGATCTTCGTGCCGCCGCGCTTCGACGTGTATCGCGCGGTGTCGCACCAGATCCGCGAGATCTTCGCGCGCTACACGCCACTGATCGAGCCGCTGTCGCTCGACGAAGCCTACCTCGACGTCACGCGGAACCTTCCCGGCATCCCTCTCGCCACCGAGATCGCCGGGCGCATCCGCGCCGAAATCCGCGCCGAGACCGGGCTCACCGCGTCCGCCGGGATTTCCTACAACAAGTTCCTCGCCAAGATCGCCTCCGACTACCGCAAGCCCGACGGCCAGTTCGTGATCACGCCGCGCAACGGCCCCGCCTTCGTCGCCGCGCTGCCGGTGCGGAAGTTCCACGGCATCGGCCCGGCGACGGCGGAGAAGATGCACGCCCTCGGCATCGCAACCGGCGCGGATCTCGCGGCGCGGACCCTGCCCTTCCTCACCCAGCACTTCGGCAAGGCCGGGCGGTTCTATTACTGGATCGCACGCGGCGTGGACGAGCGCCCGGTGCGGGTCGACCGGGTGCGCAAGTCGATCGGCTCGGAGACCACCTTCACCGCCGACCTCACCGCCCTCGATCCCGCCGTGGAGGCGCTGCGCCCCCTTCTGGCCAAGGTCTGGGGCCATTGCGAGGCCCTCGGCCTACGCGCCCGCACCGCCACCCTCAAGGTGAAATACGCCGACTTCCACCAGATCACCCGCAGCCACACCGTGGCCGCCGGGCTCGGCTCCCGCCCCGAGTTCGAGGCGGTCGCCGCGATGCTTCTCGAACCGCTGTTCCCCGCGCCGAAAGGGGTGCGCCTGCTCGGCGTCACCCTTTCCTCGCTGGAAGACGCCGCCGCCGCGCCCGCCGGGCAATTGCCCCTGGGGATCTGAAGCGGCTCAGCGGCGTCAGCAGGCGGTTTCGCGCGGCGTGCGCTCCACCGGCAGGTCGAACGCGGGACGCAGTCGCGTGCCCACCGCGTTGCCCGCGAACGCCGCCACCAGCCAGAGCCAGCCATGCAGGCTGCCGGAGGCGATGCCCGAGAAGTACGCGCCGATGTTGCAGCCGAACGCCAGCCGCGCGCCGTAACCCAGCAGCACGCCGCCCAGGATCGCGGCGAACAGCGACTTCGGCGGCAACTTCCACACCGGCGCGAACTTGCCCGCGAGCGCCGCGGCGGCGAGCGCGCCGACGATCACGCCGATATCCATCACCGTGGTGACGTCCGCCCCGAGCGGCGCGGCGAGAGCGGCCTTGTTGGCGGCGGCCTGCCAGTACGGCCACGCGGCGACGTCGAAGCCGAGACCCGCCGCGATCTTGGCGCCCCATAAGGCAAACGCCGAGGTGACGCCCCAGGGACGGCCCGCCAGCGCCAGGGTGGCGAAGTTCAGCCCCGCCAGCAGCACCGCGCCTGCGACCAGGGGCCACGGCCCGCGCAGCCAGCGCGACCGACCGGACGCCGCGGAGGCTTCCTCGCCCGCCAGCCTGCCGTGGCGCCTGCGCTCGACCCAGACGGTGAATCCGGCGATCGCCGCGAAGACCGCGAGGTCGAGGCCGAGGGCCGTGACCGTGCCGAACTCCTTGACCAGCGAGACCGGCGCGATGTGCGGCTGCGCCGACCACCAGGGCAAGTGCGCGCTGCCGAGCAGCGAACCCGCGACGAACCCGGCCAGGGTGACGACCATCCGCGTGCTGCCGCCGCCCACGGTATAAAGCGTGCCGGAGGCGCATCCGCCGCCGAGCTGCATCCCCACGCCGAACAGGAACGCGCCCGCCGCCACCGAAACCCCGACCGGCGACACGAAGCCGCTCACCGGGACGCCGAACAGCGAACCGGCGGCCAGCGCGGGGAAGAACAGCGCGCAGGCGATCGCCAGCATCAGCATTTGCGCGCGCAGGCCCGCACCCCGCCCGTCGGCGATGAACACCCGCCACGACGAGGTGAAGCCGAACGCCGAGTGGTACAGCGTCGCACCGAGAGCCGCGCCCACCAGATACAGGGCCGCCTGCCTGCCGCTGACCGTTTCTCCCAGGTACCAGGCGCCGATGGCAAGCAAGGCCAGGGCCGCCGCCAGCGGCGCGGCGTTGACGCGCGGCCACGCCGGGGAAAGACGCCCCGCCCCGGCAGAGGATACGGAATATGTGCTCATGGACCAAATCCCACAAATGAATGGTGTCCATAGAGTAATTTTTACATTTATAAATGCAATATAGAATTATTATACGATGAGTTTGTGTTCTATGCACAAACCGCAGCTCTCCCCCAACCCATTGCCGCAAAGTGGAAAATCGGAAAGCCCAAAACGGACGAAGCCCCAAGGTTTCCCTTGGGGCTTCGATGGTGGGCGGTACAAGGATCGAACTTGTGACCCCTACGATGTCAACGTAGTGCTCTCCCGCTGAGCTAACCGCCCATTTGGCTTCGCAGCCGCTCCGGTGTGCGCCGGAGGTGGTGCTTTTACCCAAACCACACGGGGTTGGCAAGGCTAATTTTCACCCCATCTTCCCGTTTCTGCGCATGCGCCTGCGCGTCGCAGTCGCTTCGATGGCGCGGGTTTGCTAGAGTGAGCTAGTGCCAAGATCTCGCCACTTTCCACGGAAGGAGCGCGCGTGCACGAATCAGCGTGGTCGGAACGCATCCCCGGCGTGTTGGAGATCGTCCATCCGGACCTCCACACCCTGCCAATCGTCTTGGCCTCGCCCCACAGCGGCTGCGAGTACACGCCGGAATTCCTGAACGCGTCGCGCCTCGGGCCGCTCGCGATCCGCCGTTCGGAAGACGCCTTCGTCGACCGCATCGCGGCGGTCGGCCCGCGTCATGGCGCGCCGTTGATCAAGGCGCTGTTCCCGCGCGCGTACCTCGACGTCAACCGCGAGGCCTACGAACTCGACCCGGACATGTTCGACGGCCCGCTGCCGCCGTTCGTCAACGCGATCTCGCCGCGCGCCTCGATCGGCCTCGGCACGATTCCCCGGATCGTCGGCCACGACCAGCCGATCTATCCGGGCAGGATCTCGTTCGACGAGGCGCAGCGGCGCATCGACAGCCTCTACTACCCCTACCACGCCCACCTCGAGAGCCTGGTGCGGGAAACCCGGATGCGCTTCGGGGTCTGCGTGCTGATGGATTGCCATTCCATGCCGACCCCCGCCGCGCCGGGGTTCGCGCGCCCCGACATCGTGCTCGGCGACGGCTTCGGCGCGACCTGCGCCGCCGAGATCGCCGAGACCGCCGAGCGCATCTTTTCCGCCTCGGGCCTCAAGGTGGAGCGCAACCGCCCCTACGCGGGCGGCTTCACCACCCGGCATTACGGTCGCCCGAGGCTCGGCGTCCACACCCTCCAGATCGAGATCGCCCGCAGCCTCTACATGAACGAGGACACCCTCACCCCGTCCTCGGGGCTGCAACGGGTGGCGGCGGTCCTGGCCAAGGTGGTGGACGCGGTCGCGCATCTCGACCTGCCCCTCGCCCATGCGCCCGCCTCCGACTTGCGCGCGGCGGACTAATCCTCCCGGGAATACGTCCCGGTGTCCTCGCCGGTCACCGCCATGATCGCGCGCCCGGTGGCGGCAAGACTGCCGTTGGGTGCGAACAGCGAAACCTCGGCATGAAGAATGCGACGCCCCGCGTGGGTGGCCTTCGCCTCGGCGCGGATGCGTCCTTCAAGCGGCAAGGGCGCGAGATAGACGGTGGTGGTCTCGATCGTCACCACGGTGAGCTTGAGGGTGCGGAGCGCCACCCCCGCCGCCATGTCCACCAGCAGCGCCGCGATGCCGCCGTGGGCGATGCCGTAGGAGTTGGCGTGCTCCGGCTTGAGCGGCAGGCTGAGGACGGCGCTGCCGCGCGCGGTTTCCTCCACCCTCACGTCCATGAAGCGCAGGAACGGCACGCCGCCGAAATGCGCCTTGATGAACGCGGGCCAGTCTTCTGCGGTATCGCTCATGCCAGGGCCTCGATCACCTTGAAAGCGGGAGTCTCGGCGACCACCCGCTGCGCGCGGAACGCGGCGGCGATCGCGGTTTCGTAAGGCAGGTGGCGGTTGGCGACGAGGAGCATCCGCCCCTTCGGCGCAAGCGCCATGCGCGCGGCGCGGATGAAGGCCCGCCCGATGTCCGGGTCGCCCGCCTTGCCTTCGTGGAACGGCGGATTGGTGACCACCCAGTCGTAGAGCCCGAGCCCCGGCTCGGCGGCGACGTCGTGCCAGCGGAAGGCCAGCTCCACGCCCTCGGGCGCGGCGAGGTTGCGCCGCGCGGCGGCGAGCGCGGCGTGCTCCGCCTCCACCACGTCCAGCCGGGCGACCCCAGGGCAGCGCGCGAGGATCTCGCGGCTGAGGTAACCCCAGCCCGCGCCGAAATCGGCGACTCGCCCGGCGATCCGCGCGTCGAGGGTTTCGGCCAGCAGCGCCGATCCCTTGTCGATCTTGTCCCAGCCGAACACGCCGGGAGCCGACACCGCGCCGATGGCGGCGACGTGGCGCATTTCCGCGCCCGCCCGCCACGCCTCCAGCACCGGCGGCGGATCGCCGCGGCGCAGCCAGAACACCCGGCAGTGGTGCTTGGACGCCTGCCCCACCTCGGCGAACGCCTTCGCGGCGGCCTTGGCGACCACTTGGCCGCCCGCGTCGCCGCGTCCGGCGGCAAGCAGCAGTCCGCCCGGCTTGACCATCGCATGCGCCCGCGCGAGGTCGGCGAGCGCCGCCGCCTTGTGCTTCGACACCAGCACCAGGGCATAGTCAAAGCCGGTTTCCGCCACCTCGGCCTGCGCCGCGAACCCGGCGGCGGCAAGCGCGTTGAACGCCGGGCGGAACCCCTGCTCGCACACCAGGGACGGCCTGAGCGGCAGGACGGCGGCATCCGCCTCGGCGCGCAGGAACACGCCGCGCCCGGGCGGGAGCGGCACCATGCCGGTTTCGACCGGCAGCATCAATGCGGTGAGTTCGATGGACATGCGCCAAGCGATACCCAGACGCGACCCGATTGTCCAAAAGAAAGCGCGCGGCGGATTGCCACGAGCCAGCCTGCTGGCGATAATGCCGCTCGTTCCAACAAGGCCGCTCCCGCAGATGACCGAAACCCCTCTCGACGCTCTTCCGGCGCAGGCCATCGCCCGGCGCATGCGCGACCTCGCCCTGGTGGCGGGGGCGGAAATCATGAAGTATTTCCGCACCGCCGCGCTCGACGTGCGCGGCAAGGCCGACGGCTCGCCGGTGAGCGCCGCCGACCTCGCGGCCAACGCGGCGATCATGGCGGGCCTGCGCGAGAGCTTTCCCGCAATTCCGGTGGTGAGCGAGGAAGTCGGCAGCGACGTGCCCGCCAACTGGGGCGCGCCGTTCTTCCTCCTCGACCCGCTCGACGGCACCAAGGAATTCATTCGCGGCAGCGGCGACTTCACCGTCAACATCGCGCTGGTGGCGGGGCACACGCCATGCCTCGGCGCGGTCTACGCCCCGGTTTCCCAGCGCCTGCAATGGGTGCGCGCGCCCGGCGAGGCGGTCGAGGAAACCCCGCCGTTTTCCGCCGCGGATTTGGGCGAGGTCCGCCGCCTCTCCTGCCGCCCCGCCGACAACCGCGCCGTCACCGCCGCGCTGTCGCGCTCGCACATGAACGACGCGACCCGCGCCTACGTCGCCGGATATTCGGTGGCGCACGCGATCCACGCAGGGTCGTCGCTGAAGTTCTGCCTGCTCGCGGCGGGCGAGGCCGATCTTTACCCTCGCCTGTCGCCGACCATGGAGTGGGATACCGCCGCCGCCGACGCGATCCTGATCGCGGCGGGGGGGCGCACCGTCGACTTCGTCACCCACCAGCCGCTGCGCTACGGCAAGCCCGGCCTCGCCAACCCGTTCTTCGTCGCCCACGGCCCGGGGCTGCGGCTCCGCCCTCCGCCGTCATGACCCTGCCGCCGCTGAAGCCCGGGGTCTTGCGGTTCGCCGGATTCTACGCGGCGCTGTTCCTGGTCGTCGGCGTGCAGTTGCCGTATTGGCCGGTCTGGCTGAAAAGCCGGGGCCTGACCGCTGGCGAGATCGGCATCCTGGTCGCTGCCCAGCTCTGGGTGAAGGTCGGCTTCAACCCGCTCGTCGGCCAGTTCGTCGACCGCACCGGACAGCGGCGGCCGATCCTGCTCGGGCTGGCGCTCACCACTCTCGCGCTGATGCTGGCGTTCCCGCTGGCGCACGGATTCGTGCCGCTGCTCTGCCTGTCGCTACTGGCGGGGGCGGCGTTTTCCGCGATCCTGCCGGTGGGCGACAACCTCACCCTCGGACACGTGGTGGCGCACGGGCTCGACTACGGGCGAATGCGGCTCTGGGGATCGCTCAGCTTCATCGTCATGTCGGTGGCGGCGGGCGGGCTGCTCGACCGCCTGGGCGGCGACGGCGCGATCGTCTGGCTGCTCGCCGCGTCCCTGGTGCCGCTCTGCTTCGCCATCCTGATCCTGCCGGACGCGCCGCCCGCTCCCGCCGCCCTTCCCGACGCGCCGAAGCCGGGCTGGGGCGACCTCTTGCGCTCAGGACGGTACTGGCGGTTCCTCGCCGCCACCGCCACGGTCGGCGCGAGCCACGCGATGTACTACGGCTTCGGCACTCTCGACTGGCAGCGCCACGGTATCGAGCACACCTGGATCGGCGCTCTCTGGGGCGTCGGGGTGGCGGCGGAGGTGGTGGTGTTCGCATTCAGCGGCGCGCTGGTGCGGCGCTTCGGCGCGGTGCGGCTGGTGCTGTTCGGCGCGCTCGGCGGAGTGGCGCGGTGGAGCCTGATGCCGTTCGTCGCCGACCCGTGGCTGTTGTTGCCCCTGCAATGCCTGCACGGCCTCACCTTCGGGGCGACGCACTTGGGCGCGATGCACTTCCTCGCGCGGCAGGTCGCGCCCGGCCTGACCGGGCGGGCCATCGGCCTTTACGCGGCGATGGGAAACGGCGTGGTTCTGGGGCTCGCGACGGTGGCGTCGGGAGGAATCTACGCGACCTTCGGCGGGCTCGGGTACCTGAGCATGGCCGCGCTCGCGGCAATGGGCGCGGCAGCCACTCTTTCCCTGGCGCGCGCGACCGCGGAAACCGGCTGAGCTACTCCGGCGAGGGCTCGGACTTCTTGCTGGTGTTGACGTAGGCGACGCCCGCGTGCTCCGGGCAGTAAGGCTTGCCGGGCAGCGCCTTCTTGCCGCAGAAGTGGAAGCCCGCGTCCCGCGGGTCGCCGATCGGCCAGCGGCAGCAGTTCGGGCCGAGATCGACGAGCGACGCCTGCTTCTCGGTCTTCGGCTTGGGCGCGGTGCGCTTGATCGGCGACGGACGCCCGGTGAGGCCGAGGCGATGCGCCTTGCCCACCACTGCGTTCTTCGACACCCCGAGAAGTTTGCCGATTTCCCCCGTGGAAAGACCCTGCTCCCACAGGCGCGCCAATTCCGCGACCATGTCGTCGGTCCAGGCCATTGCGTTCTTGTCTTCCAATTTCCCCACCTTTAGAGATAGTTCCCCCTGGAAATCCATACTCCAACCCCTGGCCGAAGTCCATCCGGTTGGCCGATCCGTTTTCGCGCAAATCGCTCAGGCGCCCGCAATTCGGGGCGAAATCCTAGCTCCCGGTGGTGATCCGCACCGAAAACGTGATGTTGGTGCGTTGCTTGGGGTCGACCACGGCCTTCCACACGGCGGTCTGCGCGTCGCGGCGGACGTGGCTGGCGTCCTCCTCGAAAATCGCCCACTGCCCGGGGAAAGTCTGCGCGACTTCGATTTCCGCCGGGCGGTCGCCGTCGTTGAACAGCGTGAGGGTGAAGCGCTGCTCGCTGGCGATGCGCGAGATATCGCGGTATTCCAGGCGGCGCGCCTCGTAGCCCACGTCCACGACGCGGCCCAGCTGCGCCACCACTTCCCCACCCTCCGGAGTGTGGTCGATCCGATCCTCGCCGAGGAACAGGTCGGCCTCGCCGTTGCGCAGCGCCATCACCCGGACGATCCCGGCAGGCATGGGAATGCTGGCGCCGGACGCTCCGGCCACGTTGTCCCAGGCGAGACGCAGGAACGCGCCCCGGCGCGGCCAGCTCCCCGGCGCAGAGCGGAACACGCCGACCGGATCGACGATGCGATAGCTGCGGCGGACGGAAATCGCCGACCGTTCGATGAAGGCCACCTGCTTGCGCTCGCCCGCGTCGATCGAGACCGCCTTCGACACCGGATAGAGGCGATAGCCCGCGACCGCGGGGGGCCGCACCGACTCGTCCATCATCGCCATCTTGGGCTGGGCGCGGAAGGTCGCCACGTCGTTCGGCTCGGTCATCCGCGCGACGTTGCCCGCCACCACGCGCAACGCGATGTTGCGGAAGCTGTCGTCGCTGCCGTTGGCGACGCTGATCCAGCCGTTGATGCTGACCTGCTCCTTGGCTTCGTCATAGAGCGCGGCATAGTCCGCCTGCCAGCGCAGGCCGGGCAGCAGGTATTGCAGGGTCAGCCCGCGCCGCGCCGCGGCGGAGCTGTCGAGGCCGAAGTCGAGTTGCGCCGAGCCCGGCATCGGCGTGTCGGGCGTCGCGGGCAGGACGATGCGACCGGGATAGTTGACCTCGATGCGATCGCCGATGCGCAGCACCGGGCGCGGCTCCAGCACCAGGAGGGTGGCGTTCTCGACCTTGTCCTCGCCGGTGCGCGGATCCTGGCGGATCGCCTTGACGGTCTTGCCGAGCGCGGCCACGAGCAGCGCGTGCGGGTCGACCAGCGAGGGCCGCATCGACATTTCCCGCACCGCCACCTTGTCGCCGCGCAGGATCGCGGATTCCGGCACGATGCCGGAGGCGACCTCGGAAATCCGCAGGCGGAACGGCCCCTTGGGAATGTCCCCGGTGCGGAGTTCCTCGACCTGGGCGAAACCGTCGGCATAGATTGTCAGCACCCGCGACGTCAGGGAATCCGCGCCCCACACCTGCCCATCATCGGCGTGCGCCGGAGCGGCGAGCGCCGCCGACAGCACCACGGCGGCGAGCGCCGAACGCAGAACATCCCTTTTCGTCATCGCAACCTCTCGCTTGAGTGACCGCAGCGACGCGACTGTAGCGCGCCTGCGCTCCCGACTCCACACGGTTTACGCCCGCCACCCGATCAAGCCGTCCGCGACGCGGTCGAGGAGCTCGTTCCAGCCGCCGCGCGAGGCTTGCCGCCAGACCGTCGCCAGCGGATACCACGGCGTCGCCGCCCCCGCCGCCCCCCAGCGCCAGTCGGGCACGTCCGGCACCAGCACCCAGGCCGGAATTCCGAGCGCCCCGGCCAGATGCGCCGCGGCGGTGTCGACGCAAACCATGAGGTCGCATTCCGACATTTGCAGGGCGGTGTCTGCGAAATCCGCAGCCCCGGCGGTCGCATCCGCGAGCTCCGGCCACGCGGCGGTCTCCGCGGCGGTCGCGCCCCACTGGAAATGCCGGAACGCGACGCCGGTCACCCGCCGCAGGTTGAGGAACGGCGCGAACCCGGCGCTACGCCGGGCGTCGTTGTGGTGCGCGGGATTGCCCGCCCAGACCAGGCCGACGCGGTTGCCGCGCCGCCGTCGGGGCTCCGGCGCGAGCCAGGCCGCGCGTCCGGCGCAGGGATCCTCGCACCCGAGCAGGCGCGGCAGGTCGAGCAAGGGGGCGTGCGCGTCGGCGGCGACCGGCGAGCCGAACGGCACCGCGGCCCAGGGAAACTCGGGGCGGTTCAGCAGGCGCAGCAACGGCGGGTGGACGCGCAGCACCAGGCGCTGCGCCCGCTCCGCCGCCAGCCCGGCATAGCGCAGGAACTGGAGGCAGTCGCCGATCCCCTGCTCGGCCTG